>Ga0247843_1005189_pt1 | contig 18428 bp, 18 predicted proteins | sample LaCruzMarch2017__FD_192420 | JGI IMG/M metagenome (GOLD analysis project Ga0247843, IMG submission 192420) | Freshwater microbial communities from meromictic Lake La Cruz, Castile-La Mancha, Spain - LaCruzMarch2017_8m | ecosystem: Environmental > Aquatic > Freshwater > Lake | place: Spain...
TCAATGCCCGCAGCGAAACAATAGAAGAAAGACCGGCATTTCGAACCGCTGCTGGGCGAGGCGTGGTGGCCGTGGGTGGGTTTTACGAGTACCACCATTTTTTGAATCAGGCCTATCCGTTTTATGTGCACAGCCCAACGGAAGCGCCTTTGCTTATGGCCGCCCTGTGGGACGAATGGGTGAACACCACAACGGGCGAAGTGATGCGCTCTTTTGCCATAGTTACCACCATGGGCCAAGGACTTATGGCCACGTTGCACAACAGTCCCAAAGCAGAGGGTTCGCGCATGCCGTTAATACTGCAATCTGACCAATTGGAGCAATGGCTCACCACCCCCGAAGTGCCATCTCCCAATGTAGCATTGCAAGCTCATACCGTAAGGCCCTTGGTTGGCAAACTTGCTGCGGGCAATACCCCAGAAGCCAAAGCACCCTATGCCTATCCCGAATTGGCATTCGACACCGAATTGCACGAAGCCCTTGAGTCCTAGCTGGTGTCGAAGTTGGATAGAAAGAGTTTCGTAGGGGAATTGGATATGCAAACTGCGAAGACGCAACGGTTTCCATTCTCATTCCCGAATACCTTTGCATCCAAAATAAAAACAACCATGACAAAGAAGAATCAAATTGGCCTTGATGAAGCTAAAAGCAATCAATTGGCCTTGGGGCTCAACAATTTGTTGGCAGATTATATGATGTTTTATCAAAACACACGTGGGCTGCATTGGAACATAAAAGGCGAAAAGTTTTTTGAGCTTCATTTGAAATACGAAGAGCTCTATACCAATTTGCTCTTAAAAGTGGATGAAGTGGCCGAACGAATTTTGACACTAGGGGCCACACCGCTGCACACGTTTGACGACTACAAAACCACCGCAAAAATTAAAAGCATCAAGAATGTTTCTGAAGGAAAACAGGGCGTACAAACCATATTAGACGCCTTCGAAACCCTAATTGTGAAACAGCGCGAATTGCTAAACCTAGCTGCGGATGCTGGAGACGAGGGTACTAACGCCCTGATGAGCGACTACATTCGCGAGCAAGAAAAACAGGTGTGGATGTACGCCTCATTTATGAAAAACTAAACTATCGCGCCATGAATCCTACAGTAAGAAATGTGTTGGCAGTGCTAGGTGGTCTGGTGGTGGGTAGTGTGGTCAATATGGGCATAATCACCCTTAGCGGTTCCATTATTCCGCCTCCCGATGGGGCAGATGTAACCACCACCGAAGGCCTAAAAGCATCCATGCATTTGTTTCAGCCCAAGCATTTTATCATGCCATTTTTGGCGCATGCCTTCGGCACGTTTGTAGGTGCGCTTGTGGCCGCATTGCTTGCTGCCAGCCAACCCATGCGCTTAGCATTGGGCATTGGTGCATTTTTCTTGGTAGGAGGCGTTGCTAGCATATTTATGTTGCCATCGCCTTTGTGGTATAGCATTTTGGATGTGGTAGGAGCGTATATCCCCATGGCCTATTTGGCAGGGATGGTAGTGGCGGGCAGGCGGTAAATCTTTTTCGATTGATTCCACTATTTTGTTGAATTCTCCGTTATAGTAAAAACTAAACACATGCAACTCAAAAAACGCTTGTTTCCCATGTTCGTTATGTCGGTAGTGCTGTCTATAGCGGGTTTCTTAGCAGATGGCGATGTGCGCACTTCAACTATCGCCACCAACCTGTTTGAGATTGGTATGATGACCCTGCTCATTTTTACCCTTACCGTTGCGCTTTATGCACTTGCAATGGGATTGCGTCACACCACTGTTGCACTCTATCGCAGCTTTCGACACAAAGGCGCTTAGTTTTGCTAAAGGCACGTTGGTCCGTACAAAAGCGAAAATTGTGCTTTTATCCCATATTTAAAAGTCTAAATTTGCCCGCTAGCATAGCCATAAGTCAACGCATAACAGATGAAAATAGCACTATCAGGATATGGTAAAATGGGCAAGGAGATTGAGCAAATTGCCTTGCAACGTGGTCATCAAATACTAGTAACTTTCAATGACCCAGACGATTGGACGGGCAAAGAAGACCAATTGCGTCAAGCAGATGTGGCCATTGAGTTTAGCATGCCCCAAAGTGTGGTGGGCAACATCTTTAAATGTTTTGATGCCAAGGTGCCCGTGGTTGTGGGCACCACAGGATGGTTTGGGCAGCTAGAGCATGTGCAGGAGGTATGCCGCGAACATGAGCAACGCCTATTTTATGCCAGCAATTTTAGCATTGGGGTCAACCTGTTTTTTGAAATAAACCAGCATTTGGCCGCATTGATGAACGACCATGCCAACTACAGCATACGCATTGATGAAACACACCACAAAAGCAAAGTGGATGCGCCTAGTGGCACGGCCATTCATTTGGCTAAGGATATTTTGGATAAGGTAAACCGCAAGAATGTGTGGGTTGACCATGATGCCAAAAAGGATTGGGAATTGCCTGTTATTTCCCACCGTGATGATGCAAGTCCAGGCACGCATGTGGTTACTTACGATTCGGATATTGATACCATCGAACTAAAACACACTGCAAAAAGTCGCAAAGGTTTTGCCCTTGGTGCTGTGATTGCTGCCGAATGGCTTGTGGCCCGCAAAAAAGGCATCTACACCATGGCCGACATCATAAGAGATGTTAAATTCGAAGGATTCACCCAATAATTTCCCGTATTTTGAGTTCTGTAGGAAATGAGGCGCTTTAGCCCCATTCACACCTAGCACTAATTTTATAAAACACACATGAATTTGAAATTTTGGGAGAAGAAGAAAGCCGCACCACAAGTGAAAAAGGGATTCTTTCGCGAGTGGTTTGACGCCATTCTGTTTGCAGTGGTTGCGGCCACTATTATCCGTCTATTCCTTATTGAAGCCTACACTATTCCTACTTCGTCTATGGAAAAATCGCTGCTTATTGGCGATTTCCTTTTCGTAAGCAAGGTCAGCTATGGCCCACGCATTCCAAACACACCCATTGCGTTTCCGTTTGCCCACCACACTATGCCAGGCACCAATTCCAAAAGTTATTTGGAATGGATAAAGCTGCCTTATTTCCGATTGCCCGGTTTTGGAAGCATAAAGAACAACGATGTGGTGGTGTTCAACTATCCCATGGAAGATTTTCGTCCTGTGGATAAGCGTGAAAACTACATCAAGCGCTGCGTTGCCATTCCTGGCGACACGCTAGAAGTGCGTGACCGCGAGTTGTGGGTAAACGGAAAGCTGGCCGAAAAGAATGACGGCATGCAGTATTCCTATAATGTAAAAACGGATGGCAGTGGATTTAACCCCAAAGTGCTGCGCAAGTTTGACATTACCGAAGGCGGCCGCGTTTCCAACCAAGGAGACTTTGCTCTCACCATGACCAAGGCAGCGGTGGCGCAAATGAAGAAGTTCAATAATGTGAAGGAAATAACCCCAACCATTGCCAAAAAAGGCGAATATGCCGAGTATATCTTTCCGAATTCGGATGCGGCAATGCAAACAAACAAAGGCAAAAAGTTCTTTTGGAACGTAGATAACTTCGGTCCGCTTTGGATTCCTAAAAAGGATGCTACTGTTGAACTTACTTCCGAGAATTTGCCCATTTTCGAACGGATAATAACGTTGTATGAAGGCAACGAACTGAAGGTTGAAGAAGGTAAAATCTTCATTAATGGTAAAGAAACCACGAGCTATACCTTCAAAATGGATTACTATTTCATGATGGGCGACAACCGCCACAATTCTGCTGATAGTCGCTTTTGGGGCTTTGTGCCCGAAGATCACATTGTGGGTAAAGCGGTATTCATTTGGCTTTCATTAGATAATACAGCTTCTGGACTTTCGGAGCGTATACGCTGGAAACGCCTGTTCAATCTTATTCATTAATGGAATGCTGCTCGCGGTTAAATTGGGCAACATTTAGCAATTGAGCACAAACATCTGCTGTTAGCTAATTTGCATCTTTTGGCGAAATGGCTTATTGTTTCAGGAAACACTATTACCACCTTTGGGGTTACGCTTATTACAAGAAAAACATGATGTTTAGAAAACACGGATTATCGCTTGTTGCATTGCTCGTCCTTTCGTTTGGTGCACTTGCCCAGCAAGATATAAAGGGCGAAGCAAGCATGAAGTTTGAAGAGGTTCTCAGTCTAATGGACGAGAAGTATGTGGAGAAACCACCGTTCGACAAGCTGATTGATAAGGCAATTGTGGCCATGGTGCAGGAACTCGACCCGCATTCAGAATACATGACAGCCGATGAATACAAGAAAATGAACGAGCCATTGCAGGGCAATTTCGAGGGCATTGGAGTTCAGTTCAATATTCTGAAAGACACCATCACCGTTGTATCGCCCATATCTGGCGGGCCATCCGAAAAACTGGGTATTCGCTCTGGTGACCGAATTGTGGAAATTGAAGACACAGTGGTAGCGGGTATTGGAATCACAAACAATGATGTGCTGAAAAAATTGCGGGGCGATAAAGGCACCAAAGTCAACGTTAAAATTTTGCGCAGAGGAGTGTCTGCTCCAATTCCTTATACCATCGTTCGCGATAAAATTCCAATTTACAGTGTGGATGCAGGCTACATGCTAAAACCAGAAGTGGGCTACATTAAAATCAACCGTTTTGCCCAAAGCACTATGGAAGAGTTCAATACAGCCTTGTCTAAATTGAAACCATTAGGCATGACCAGTTTGGTGCTCGATTTGCGCGGAAATTCTGGTGGTTATCTGAATACTGCCATCGATTTGTCGGATGAGTTTTTGGATAATAACGAACTCATTGTTTATACCGAAGGCGCTACCAGCCCACGCAAGGACAGCAATGCCACGCCAAAAGGAAGTTTTGCTACGGGCAAATTGGTAGTATTGATTGACGAAGGTTCTGCATCTGCCAGTGAGATTGTTTCTGGAGCTGTGCAAGACCAAGATCGTGGGCTTATCATTGGCCGTAGGTCGTTTGGGAAAGGTCTTGTGCAAAGGCCTTTCCGTTTGCGTGATGGTTCTACACTAAAGCTCACCACGGCACGCTATCATACTCCAAGCGGTCGCTGTATTCAACGTCCGTACGAAGCGGGTCAAGATGAATACCGCAAAGAGAATGAGCGCAGGGCAGAACAAGGCGAATGGTTTAGTGCCGACAGCATTAAATTTAATGAGAATGAGAAGTTCTTTACCCAAAACAAGCGTGTAGTTTATGGTGGAGGTGGCATTATGCCTGATATTTTCATTCCAATTGATACCAGCGAAAACTCAAAATACTTGCGGGATATATTGAATAAGGGTGTGTTGTTCACCTTCGTAAGCGAATACGTGGATGCGCACCGTGATGAGTTGAAGAAAACCTACTCAACCTACGAGGATTTCGAAACCAATTTTCAAGTTGAAGGTCCTTTCATGGATGAGTTTCTTGCACAAGCCGAAAAGGACAGCGTGAAATATGATGCAGAAGGCATGGTGGTTTCTGGAAAAACAATTCGCTTACGTTTGAAAGCACGCGTGGCAAGTACGCTTTGGGGAACCGAAGAATTTTTCCGCGTGATTAATCGAGAAGATGAGGCTGTGAATGCCGCCATTACTGCCATTGAAGATAAAACCTTCAAGAAATTGAAGTTGGCTTACAAGTAGGCTTAGGCGATAATGAAGAAGTTCCTGAAAGGTCTTATTATCACGGTTTTTGTTTTGGCTGCGATAGGCGCGGTAGCGTTTTTGGCTGTAAATGAAGCCAATCCAAAAGGCAAAACAGGGCCCGAAGCCGACCAAATGGCCGAGCGCATGCTTGCTGCATTAAACGATTCTGCTTGGAATGCAACTCGCTACGTAACTTGGACTTTTAAAGGAGCAAACAACTACCTGTGGGACAAAGAACAGAATGTGGTTCAGGTAATCTCTTCGAATACGCGAGTGGTTTTGGATGCCAATACTGTAACGGGAAAGGCGTACCAAGATGACGTTCTGTTAACGGGAGAAGCTGCGGATAATGCCGTGCAAAACGCTTGGAAATCCTTTTGCAACGATGGTTTTTGGGTGTATGCCCCCTTCAAAGTATTTGATGCGGGCACCGTTCGTAGTATTGTTACTCTAAAGGATGGCACCCAAGCCTTGAAGGTAACCTACATGGAAGGTGGCGTAACTCCGGGCGATAGCTACGTTTGGATTTTGGACGAGAACTACCGCCCAAAAGCGTGGAAGCTTTGGGTGAAAATTATTCCCATTGGCGGTGTGGCATTTACGTGGGATAATTGGGTGCAGCAATCATCAGGCGCTTGGCTTGCCACCACACACCATAGCCAATTGCTCGATTTAGAAATATCCAATCTAAAAACAGGACAATCGTTAGAGGATTTGGGAATTGCCCAAAACCCTTTCTAGCTTTTGACTACGAAAACTGCCTGAAGACTTTCATCTTCTTGCGCAGTTCGTCCACTTCAACCTTTAGGTTTTCAATGTTTTTCTGCGCCGCTGCCAAAAGCGGATTGTCCTTTTTGGCATTGGCGAAAAACGCCATGTTGTTCTCGTAGTTGAAGAGCTCGCTTTCTTTTTCCTTTAAGGTTTGTTGCAATTGACGCATTTCGCGTTCCACTTGCACGCCACCGCCTTTTTCTGCCGAAACGCGTTCCAATTTATCCTTTAAACGAATGGTTACCGCTTGGCTGCGGTCCAGTTTCATTTGAGCATATAGTTTATCAAGGGCCTTTTTGTGCGCCTCTTCCATGCGTGCCATATCCGATTTAGGTACATGGCCCGCAGCCGTCCATTGCTGATTCAATTCTTTGATGGCGGCCATCATTTCGTCACGGCTACCTTTCAATTCAGTAGCAAGCATCACTTTAAGCACTTCTTCCTTGGCTTTCAGATTATCCGCTTGTCGGTCGTCTAGCGTGTCGAAATATTGTTTTTTGTTTTCGAAGAAGGTATCGCACGCTTTCCGGAACGTTGACCAAAGTTTATTCTCGTCCCGTTGTCCAGCCGAACCAATGGCTTTCCATTGCTGCTGAAGGCGTTTCACTTCCTCGGTGGTTTCTTTCCAGTCTGTGCTTGTTTGCAACGCGGTAGCCTTTGCAATCAAAGCAACCTTGGCATCCTTGTGTCCTTTGAAACTTTCGCGAGCCTCACCCAGCAATGCTTTCTTCGCAGTGAAAAACGCGTCTTGTGCAGCTTTAAAATCTTTCCAAACCTTGGTGTTGAATTTCTTCTCTACAGGGCCAACTTGATTCCACTCTTCCTTAATTTGCTCAAGGCGCTCGGTGGCTTTATTGAACTTTGGCAAGGAATCGCCACATTGTTCCACCATGGCAACCACTTCGGCTAGCATAGCTTTTTTGGCTTCTAAGTTGGCAGTGTTGCCTTCTTTTCGCTCGGAATAATAGTCTTGAATGCGCTTGTGCAAATCCTTCACAGCGCTGAAGTACCGCTCGCGCAATTCAGGATAATCTTCTTTACGCACAGGGCCGCAATCGTCCCATTGTTCTTTGGCAGCGTGCAAAATGAACTCTACGTCTTTAATTTTTTCTTCGCTGCGCAAGTCTTCCAACTTTGCCACCAATTGCTGGCGCAACTCTAAGTTTTTTGCTAAATCATATTCCTTTAGCTCTTTATTGATAGTGATATTGTAGTAGAACCGGTCCGTTTCAAACTTATAGGCATTCTGCAAATCCTTCACGTTATCTGCCGGTACACCTCCAATTTTTCTCCAACGATCTTGCAAATCTTTGAAGCGTTCGAAGCTTTTGCCAATGTTTTCTTCGTTGTCAATCAGTGCTTTTAGCTCAGCAATTACTTGCGTTTTTTCTGCAAGATTCTTCTTCTCTTCTTCGTTTTTTCGATGAACATACTTGGCTTTGTTGTCCTTATAGCGGCTCAGTTGTTCTTTGAATTTTTCTTCCAATGGGTTTACATCTGCCACAAAATCGGCCATATCGCCACCATTGCGTTCAAATTGAAGCCGATCTTCGGCAATCATGGCGTGTTGCAGCTTATAAAACTGGGCTTTAAACTCAATTGCCTCGCGTTGCGTTTCTTCTACAGGACGCTCGAGCAAAGCTTCAAACTGACTAACAATTTCTTCTTGGGTAATATCCATTATGACTGTTGTAATAGGCTACAAAGAAACATCCACGCGTTGAATATTCAACCGTGGCTTACGTTTCCTTTAGTAGGTTTTATTTTGTTGTTCAAATGAAGCTCTATTTTATTTCTGCCTAAGTGTAGTTTCCCATGATTTTCCATCTGTTTCAATAATCGGGAAACCACTTCTCTCGAAGTATTTAAGTCTTGGGCTATGTCTTGGTGTGAGATGCCTAGAAGTTGCGAACCAGTGCTTTCTGCCTTATTCTCAAGGTAATGTTCCAACCGTTCGTCCATTTTTTGAAAAGCAATGCTGTCTATCGTTTCCAGTAGTTCCTCAAATCGTTTAGCATAGGTATTCATTACAAAAGCACGCCAATCGCGATAGGCCATCCATTGCTCCATAAGCTGCACTGGAAGCACAATCATTTGCACATCTTCAATGGCTATGGCGCGAATTTCACTTTTGCGGCCTTCCATGCAGCAGGTAAGCGACATCGCGCAGGTTTCGCCAGCCTTCAAATAATACAACAGGAGCTCATTGCCATCCGCATCTTCGCGCATCACTTTCACCATGCCGCTCACAATCATGGGTATGCTCTTAATCGCACTACCAATATCCATGATGTAATCGCCTTCGGCAACGGTTTCCAACTTTCCGTTGGCAATAATTCCTTGAACTACTGCGCTGTCTTGAATCTTGGGAAAGTGATTTTGGAGTATTTCTGCAATCGAAGTCATGAAATGAGGTTTAAAGTGATTCGAAAATGGCGTTTGTTTCGCTTGTGAAAGTTACGGTTCAATCATCTCTTTCACAATCTTCTGCAAATGGTCGAAAGAGGATGCGCGTCCTAGCAAATTGAGGTTTTCATCCAACAGAAACAGCGCTGGTGTTCCCGAAACACCAATTTGAGGCACAATTGGACTATCCCAACCTTGCATGTCGTTCACATTTATCCAATTCAATTTCTCTTGGCGAATAGCTTGTATCCAAGCACCTTGGTCGGTGTCGAGCGATATGGCATACACGTTCATAGTCTTGGAACCAAGATGGTCGTACAATGCTTTGAGTTTTGGCAATTCGATCATGCAATGCGGACATGAACTTGCCCAAACTACAATCACGTTTATATCGCCTTTCATCATAGATAAGGGCACCAGCATTCCATCGCCATCAGGTAATGAAATATTGGGCATGGCTTCTCCGTTGGCAATTGGAACTGCTGCTTCAATTTTTGCTTGCAACTCGGGCGATAAAGGCGCTTTGCAGTTGGTGAGGTACTTTTCTTGCATGTAAGCCACGAACTCCGTCACGCCTTTTTCCGTAAAAAAATCTACCAGTAATTCCACCAAGAACGCTTCTACTTTGGGATGAATTTCAGGATGAGTCATCACACGGTCAATCGCCTTTTCAATACCATCTTCCGAGCGTTCGGTAAAATTGTAGAGATACTCCAACACCTTGCTGCTGAGGTATGGATTGGTGATAATACGCGGGTCATGCCATGGCACAAATTCGAGGAAATGGACATGATTGAATGCAGGGTCGTTGTCGAACTCAGCCATCCATTCGGGCTTCATTTCGCGCACTGGAATTTTGTCTAAAGGCACTAAGACTTGAGCGGCATAGCTGGTTGGGAATAGTGTTGGAATAAGCGCTATAGAGTTGTTGTATGCCCCCGCAATGCGATGATATGCCACGGAAAGCGAATCGGAAATGGCATCGTGGCGCGGGTGAAAATCGGAAAGACTGTTCATTCCGCGCGAAAGCGAATCCATGCTGCGGGAGTAATTCTGCGATAAGTTGAGCAACACATTGAACGCATCATTTTCTTTCGAGCCAATGGTGCGAAATGCTATGCCCGAACCGCTTTCGTATAAAGAGGCTTCGATTTTTTCATTGCCAACAAGTACCAACTTAAACGATTCTAATCCGCCAATTTCGAGGAGAAATAGCCCGTCTGGAAAGGATTCTTTTACACGGAAATTAACCACGGGTTGATTGTCATACTTCAAGCTATCCAACGGCACAATCATTTCCCCTTGAAACTGCGAAAAGCGAATGGTGCTACCAATTGGCTTGGTTTCCATTTTGAGTGATAATCCGCGTTGAGCAAACGAAGAGAATGGGAGTAGGAGAATGGAAAAGAATAAGAATGATTTCATCCGCGCGAAATGAGAAATATGGATAAAGCCGCCAACGCTACACCTGCGAGGTTAACTCGAGAAGGGCGTTCGTTGAACAGCGCAAAAGCCAGAACGGTGCTAAGTAGTACAATGCCCACATTAACAATGGGAAAAATTACGGTGCTTTCTAAATTGGGAATATCCAATGCCTTGAGTAGGAAATAAATGGAGAAATAGTTGGGCACACCCAATGCAATGCCCGCGATTACGCTTTTGCGTTCGAACTCTGTTTTGTGCTTTAATTTTCGAAATAGGATAGCCACCATGCCAAACGTAGCGGCAACAAAAAAGAGCATTGCCGAGAAATGGGCAAAATGTTCCTCTTTCATGCGGTATTCGCGCATGTAGTTGAGAAAGGTGTCTAGGCTTCCGCTGCCAAAAAAGATAAGCACAGGCAAATACAAGTCCTTTGGGTCGAATTGAGCTTCTTTTTGGGGCCAAATGGCGAGTGCAACTGAAATAAGTGCGAGTACCACCCCCAGCAGTTTGAGTCCGCCAAGGGTTTCTCCAAAAAAGAGCACGCCAGCCAACACGGGAATCACCAGCGACATTTTATTGGCAACAGAAGTAATGCCCACGCCTACGCGCTGGCTAGAGAGCGCCAAGAGGCTAAACATCACGATGAAAAAGCCGCCCATAATCACAGCACCCCAAAACCACGGCTCGCCAAACGCAGCTGTGGTGGGTAGCGATTGACCAGAAAGGAGCAATCCCAAGGTTCCCGCCACCACATAGTTGACCGTTATCGCTTGCAGATTTTCAATCTTATACTGATTGAAATACTTGAGAATAACGAATAGCAGCGTGGTGGATACGATGCAAAGAATTAGGTCAATCATGCGCGATGCTGCGTGTAAATGTAAAGGCTGTCGGTGCCAATGGATTGAATTTCGATTGGATTGGCATGCAGATGTGCAGAAGAAATTCCGCTATGCAGTAGCGTTGGGCTTACGTATTTGCGTACTTCATCCCACAAGACTTGCCGTATAAAACTAGCGTGTAATGTTGGCCCACCTTCAACAAGAATGGATTGAATGTTGGCTTGCCACAGGGCGTGCAACACACTGTGCAAATCATCTACAGAAGCCACGCGGACCCAACGGTTTCGGCCTTCTTCTGCATCTTTTGATTGATTGATGATGATGGTATCCGCCTCGCCATTAAACAGCTTGAGTGTCGATGGAAGACGGGCATAGCGGTCTATCACAATTCGGGTGGGATTTCGCCCTGCGGCCAAACGCGTGGTGAGTGATGGATTATCGAGCGTTGCTGTTGTGCTGCCTACCATGATGGCTGCTTCTTGACTGCGCCAATGATGGGAAAGCACATTGGCAGATGCGCACGTTATGGATTGCGGTGGCGTGGTTGGCGAAATCCGCGAGGCATCTACAAATCCATCATGCGATTCGGCCCATTTTAGAATGATGTAGGGTCGCTGCTTGGCGTGGAAAGTAAAAAAGCGCCTGTTCAGTTGCAACGCTTCATTTTCCAGCAAACCTACGTTCACCTTTACTCCCGCTTTGCGCAATTTCTCGATGCTTTTACCTGCAACGTGCTCAAACGAATCTTGACAAGCGATATAAACTTCGGGAATGCGGTGCTCCAGAATCAAATCAACACAAGGCGGAGTTTTTCCATGATGCGCACACGGTTCTAGGCTCACATACAACGTAGATTGGGACAGCAGCGCTTGATTCTTTACCGAACGAATGGCATTTACCTCTGCGTGGGCTTGGCCGTAGTGTTCGTGGTAGCCTTCGCCAATTATGATTCCATCGTGTACAATAACGCAACCCACCATGGGGTTTGGCGCCACATTGCCTTGTCCCAATTGGGCTAGCTCAAGGCAGCGTTGCATATATTGTATGGGTTCCACGGGCGGCAAAGATAGCTTTGCGGTGTGGGCAATTTTTAGTTGGATTAACTGAGTGATTTTCCCCAAACAATGGCGCCCATTATGCCGCCATACAGCATCCACAATCCAAGGGCGATGAGCAAACCACCAAATACTTTGACTGTTTTGGCGAGTGTTTCGGGTTTGAAATTGTGCTGAAAACGTTTCATCAGCAGCAACATTACCCCAAACCATGCAAAAATGCCCACGCCCACCATGGCCGAGAAAGCAATCATATCGAAGGGCGTTAGGTTTCCCAAAACGGAAAACACAATTGCCGCCACACCCGACCACGTAACGATAAGCACAGGATTGATGGCCGCAATGCTTAAGCCAGAAAAGAAGCTAGACACCCATCGTCCCCCAAATTTCACAACTAGTTTGAGCTGTTTGGTGTCGGTTTGTTTTTTTGTTTTAGAGAAAATGAATACCAATCCAAGCACCACGATCAGCACAGCGCCAAGCAATTTAGCCGCAGGCTCTACCCACAAATAGCGCGCAAAGAGATAGTCGAAGCCGAAGAAAGCCAAACCGCAATACACCGCTTCGGGTATGGCCGAACCCAATGCGAGAATCGCTCCTTCTCCGTAGCGTTTTTCTATCCCTTTGTTAAACACCAATAGGGCAATAGGCCCAGCCAATGGGATGGAGCCAATAAAACCAATGAGAAGTCCAAGTAGGGCAGCGATCATATTAATGTTGATTTAGTACCCTTATTATGAGAATGAGCGATTAGAAAGAGCAAAAGTATCGGTGCTTGCGTTGGGCTTCCTCCAAGCCCAGTTCGGCACTTTTGCGCAGGTCTTCACAGCCAAAACCTTGCTGATGGTTGAAAATGCGAATCATTCCTCGGTTATGATACGCTTTTGCGTGTGTTGGATCTAGCTGAATAGCTCTATCAAAATCCTTTAGTGCGCTTTCTCTATCGTTGAAAATTGCATAGACGCTGCCTCTCAAGTTAAGCGCATCCGCATTGTCGGGTGATTGCCGCACGAGGGCTTCTGCATTTTCCATGGCACCTGTGCGGTCTCCCAACTGTTCGCGAAGCAACCCTTTGTCGTATAATGCAATCGAATTTTTCGGGTTAAGGGTGAGTGCCTCCTGCAAATCACTCATTGCTCCTTGATGATCGCCCAAGGTTTTTCTTGCCATGGCCCGATTGATAAGTGCATTTGGCATGTTCATTTCTATGGCAATTCCTTGATCCAAATCCTTAAGCGCACTTAAAGTATCCCCCAATTCCTCATACGCTTCAGCGCGATTCACATAGGCCATCCCCAACTCTGGGTTTATTGCTATGGCCTTATCAAAGCTATTTATGGCATCTGTAATGGCATTTGCACTCAATTGCACCATGCCTTTTACGTTATAAACAATGCCATTTTCTGCACTGAGTTCTTCTGCCCGTGTCACGTCTATTAGGGCATCATCATTTCGATTGCTACGCAGGTATAGTAAGGCGCGCTGCAACAGGAGAGCGTATTCATTTGGGCGTTGGGCAATGAGGAGCGATAAGTCGCTAATGGCTCCGTCAACATCATTAGCCTGTTCTTTAACCCGAGCGCGGTTGGAAAGCAAACTGCTATCCGCTGGAAATTGCTCTAAGGCCCGGTCCAAATCCATTAACGCTCCTTTGTAATCAGCTAGCATCATTTTGGCTTTTGCTTGCTCATCATACATATATCGTGCGTATGGATTGAGTTCGAGTGCCTTTTGAATATCAATCAGCGATTCCTTCGATCGGCCCAATTGTCCCAGTAGTTTGCCTCGGCTGGCATAGGCCTCAGCGTTGTTTGGATCGTTGGCAATGGCTTCTGTGTAGGCTTTGATAGCTTCGGGCCAATTGGCCATGCGCACATGATTTTCTGCTTTTATCAGTAGTTCTTTTGCAGCACCTTGATTGGATGGGGCGGTCTGTCCATGCACGGGGTTAAAACCAAGTAGGACAACACACCATAGGGCAATAGGTATAAGTGCGCGCATATTTCCCAGATTTGTTTGTGGTGTATCAAAGGTACTCCAGCACGCTGTGAAAGCACAGGCGAAATGCGTCTATTTCAAGCTGGTAGTATAAAAGTATCAGGCTTTGCCATTCAAAGCCTTTTCCAGTTCGCGCATTTCGTCACGAAACTTGGCGGCTTCCACAAAGTCGAGGTCCTTTGCGGCACTTTCCATGGCCTTGCGGGTTTGAGCTAGGCGGTCTTTCAACTCGTCTGCACTCATGTAGGTCAATCCCTGCTCGGCAGCTCTATTTAGCGTGCCTTGCATGTCGTATTTCGCTTTGCGTTTCATGGTGCCCGCCACAGTGGTTTGCTCCATGATGGCTTCGCGGCTCTTTTTAAGGGCGGTTGGCACAAGGCCGTGTTCGGTATTGTAGGCGATTTGCTTTTCGCGCCTGCGGTCGGTTTCGTCCATGGTGGCTTGCATGGAGCGCGTTATTTTGTCGGCATACATAATCACCTTGCCGTTTATGTTGCGCGCTGCGCGGCCTGCCGTTTGCGTTAGCGACCGTTCCGACCGCAAGAATCCTTCTTTGTCGGCATCCAGAATGGCTACCAAACTCACCTCAGGCAAATCCAAGCCTTCGCGCAGCAGGTTAATGCCAATCAACACATCGAAATTGCCGAGGCGCAAATCGCGGAGTATCTCGGTGCGTTCCACGGTATCAACCTCGCTGTGGATGTAGCGGCATTTCACTGAAAGTCGGGTCATGTATTTGGCCAACTCTTCGCTCATGCGTTTGGTGAGGGTGGTTACCAATACACGCTCGCCTTTTTTCACCGTTTTGTCCACTTCTTCCAGCAAATCATCTACTTGGTTGATGCTTGGCCGAATCTCAATCACTGGGTCGAGCAGGCCTGTGGGGCGAATTACTTGTTCTACATACACCCCTCCTGTTTTGCCCAATTCGTAGTCGGCAGGTGTGGCCGATACATACACCACTTGGTTGGTTAGCCCTTCAAATTCATCAAACTTCAAAGGGCGATTGTCCATGGCTGCGGGCAGGCGAAATCCGTATTCCACCAAGTTGGTTTTGCGGCTGCGGTCGCCTCCATACATGGCGCCTATTTGCGACACACTCACATGACTTTCGTCTATAAACATGAGGTAATCTTCCGGAAAATAGTCCAACAAGCAGAATGGCCGTGTGCCTGCTTTTCGTCCATCAAAATAGCGCGAATAGTTTTCGATGCCCGAGCAATAGCCCAATTCGCGCATCATTTCTATATCGTATTCGGTGCGTTCTTGCAGGCGTTTGGCTTCGAGCGGCTTTCCTATTTCTTTGAAATAATCGGTCTGCTTCACCATGTCTTCCTGTATCTGCCAAATGGTGGCGGTCAGGGTGTCGCGACTGGTTACAAAATTGTTGGCCGGATAAATGACCACGTTTTTCAACACTGCCAGCGTAGAACCCGAATTGGGGTCTATGCGCTCCAACTCTTCTATCTCATTGCCGAAAAAGAAAATGCGATAACCATAGTCGGCATTGGCCAACCACACGTCTATCACATCGCCTTTCACGCGAAACTGACCACGCTCCAGCGACACATTGCTGCGCGAATACAACGATGCCACCAACTGATGCAGCAGCTTTTCGCGGCTTATTTGTTGCCCCACCTTTAGGGCAATAACGTTCTTCTTGAAATCTGTTGGGTTGCCTATGCCATAAATGCACGACACGGAAGCCACCACCAGCACATCTCTACGGCCAGAAAGCAGCGTGGATGCAGTGCTTAGGCGGTGTTTCTCAATTTCATCGTTCACCGCCAAATCCTTTTCAATGTAGGTATCGGAAGTGGGCAAATAGGCTTCGGGCTGGTAGTAATCGTAGTAGCTCACGTAGTATTCCACCGCGTTGTTGGGAAAAAACTGGCGCATTTCGCCAAACAGCTGCGCGGCCAAGGTTTTGTTGTGGCTTAGGATAAGCGTGGGTCTATTCAATTGCGCCACCACATTGGCCATGGTGAAGGTTTTGCCCGAACCCGTTACGCCCAACAATACCTGATGCCTATCGCCCCGCTCTATACCCTCTACCAACTGCCGAATGGCCTCGGGCTGATCGCCTGTGGGCTCAAAAGGTGATACCAAATGGAACCTATCTTCCTCCATGATGCGAAGATACGGCAAGCTTGGACAGCCACAGGGTGCAAGGTGGCATGGGTAGAGGAATGAACTAAAGATGGGGTAAATTGCCTAGTAAAAGACCGTAGTGTCAGTTTCAGACACCTTCGCTTGGGTGGCGTTCAAGTTTCTTTATTAGCTTGTAACACCAAATCAAAGGGATAAGACCTAAAATGCCAAACGAGCAATCTATTAGTTGCCAATAAAATGGAATGCCTCTTACTGGACCAGCTATTAATGCTAATGGGATGACCATAAGGCAAGCAATAATTCCAAATTCAATTACCCAAATATTTTTCACTGGATCTTTCAGCGGTCCGATAAAAGCAACTGCAATTACAAGATGAGCAAACGCAAGCCAATCAGTTCCATAACTTAAAAATGGATATTTCGCATTTGTATCTTTTACAGCAAGGTAAACATCAGTAAGCCAAATTCTTATAAAGTCAGGAAATATTGCGCTATTCGAATATAAAATTTCAAGTTCTGTTTCTATCGGAAAAGCGGTAATTCCGCTTAGAACTAGAAACACAATAAATACAATAATGATTATTCTAATTCTTCTACTAATTTTTTTGTCGTCCATTCTGTTTGAGTTCTATTATTGGTGATGCGTGTCTCAGAGCCTTGCCGCTAACGTTTTGAAGATTAGCGATGGCGGATAGTACCAGCTTCGGTCACCTTCGCGCGGGTGGGCTAGGCTTTTTCATTTCCATTGCCAACTGTCCTCATTAGATAATTTGGGTACATCATTGTCTATGTCACACCAACCACCGTAATTGTTTTGGAAAAGCAGTTTGTGTCCTTCTGTTTTTAATTCGACCCCAGCATAATTACCTTGCTTAATAATGAAGTCTGGCCCAATGATTTTAGGTAAAACATATTCAGCCATATTAACAGAGCGTAATTTATCGCCAATAAACACACGTAGCTCGTCATCCTCTTTAAGGTCATTTAGTGTAAGCTCGCTAAACTCGAGTCCGTAATCGGATTCTATTTGTTCGTCACTTGTCATTCTAACGTCCACAGAGAATCCGTCATTTGTTACAGATATAATGAGTCGTTCTGATTGGCCGTCAACCATCAAGATGATTGCATATGGAGAACAAAATTCATAGTCAACGTTCGAGTCAAGCCGTTGAATGTTTTTAATTTCTTGTCCGATTATGTGGTCAAACGTTGTCATTGTCTTTTAAAATTACCACTAACGTTCCGCAGCTACACCCCGTTCTTCTGTCGGTCAATGAAGTTTAAAATTAACTGGATAAACTACTTCAACGTCAACTGGCTGTTCGCCTAAAAGTCCTGGCAACCAATCGTCAGGCAGAAGTTTTAAAACGCGAATGGCTTCTTCATCCATGCCGAAACCGAGTGGTGACTTTACGTGATGATTGCTTGTCTTGCCCAATTTATCTACTGTAAATACAACATATACTACTCCTGATTTTCCGCTTTCGGCTGCCATGGATGGGTAACGAAGGTTTTTAACTAGTTCAGACAATATCAAGTGGTCTCCACCCAAGAAAATTGGAGGTCTGCTCAACGTTGTGTCTAAGCGGGTGCTTCCATTTACTATGCTGTATTTCTTGTTTTTATCGCTGTCGTCTGATTTATGAAAAACAAGTTTGTTATTCGTGTAGTTGTATTTTAAAGTAAGCTGTCCGTTAAAGTCGTAACATTCCCAAATGCCATCTTTTACGCCCTTCTGGTAAAACCCTTTCACTAAAAGCTTATTGTTGTAACTGAACCTTTTATATACTCCGTATTTGACGGTCTGGTCCCATTTCGAAACATAGAAAATTTCATTGTTTTTTTTGTCTTTAACTTTCTTAACGTCTTGTCCGAACAAAAAAGTTGGAATAACTATCAGCAGAAATAAAATTGATTTGCTCATTGTCGTTGTGTTGTTGGTTTTGAAATGGCTTATAACGGATTGGGGGTTTGTGATGGAGGGATTTTGAAACCGCCCGCGCGAGGCTGTGCCTCGTGCGTACTATTGGCTGACGTCCTCGTCAGCATTTTAATTATCATCTTAAACAATTTCAAGTACGTCAATTCGTTTATCTGGATGGGCGCTACTGTGTAGATAATGATGTGGCTCTGTCACAATGCCTGCTTTTACTGGATTGTTGTGCATGTAGTGTAGCTTTTGCCAGAAAACGGCATTGCTTCGCAA
>Ga0247843_1005191_pt1 | contig 18411 bp, 23 predicted proteins | sample LaCruzMarch2017__FD_192420 | JGI IMG/M metagenome (GOLD analysis project Ga0247843, IMG submission 192420) | Freshwater microbial communities from meromictic Lake La Cruz, Castile-La Mancha, Spain - LaCruzMarch2017_8m | ecosystem: Environmental > Aquatic > Freshwater > Lake | place: Spain...
CCGATTCATCATGGAACAACGAGGTGCATCTGCGCCTCCGGGATGACAGCTCGTCATTCCACCCTGTTCACCCTCTGATCAGGGCATTCGGGCCTCGGGTTTTACACCACGCAAAGGGACTCGGCCCGGTTGTGCCAGGAAGCCGCGGCGCCTATCCACGTGGACGGCAAGCCGGGATGGTCCCTGCCGGGCGTCATGCCGAAGGGCGGTGGTCAGACCGTGCGGGTTCTCTGCACCGCGCCGAATGGATCATCCCAGCTGATCGAACGCAGCAGGATCAGGGCCGCGTGACCCTTACCGCCTTGCCTCAGAACTACATCCACCCTCACAGGCCATCCCCATGCCCCCAGACCCTGAAAACGTCAGCTGCCCTGAGCAGCTGCTGGAAGCCATCGAGGCCGAAGCGGAACAACTGGAAGCCCTTGAGTTCTTCATCTCTGACCTGCAGCACCACGCCCTTGGCCCGGCCGCGGCCGTCGAGGTGGCGAGGGTGATGAGGCTGCTGCTCACCCTGCAGGCCGCGGCCGATGGCCTGCAGCTGCTTGACCTGGAGCAATAGGCGATGGCCCATCCCGAAATTGTCGGCCAAACAGACAATTCCGCTTCCCTGGCCCATCCCGAGGTGGCCCTCCAAACGGACCACCTCAAGTTCCCCGTTTTGGCCAAGGCGCACCCGGAGGTTGTCCGTTTGGCGGACAACTTCACATAGGAGGCGATCTTTAGAACAACTTCCTGGGCATCAATCTCACCAGAACGGCCGCGGCCACTGGCCCGTGGATGTTGGTAAAGTTCACTGAGATCAGGCCGGCCGGATGCGCCGCTGATCCCCCTCAAACAATGAAATCCGAATCCCCCACCGCCGACGCGGTGGAGCTGCTGTTGCTCATCGTCCTGGTGGTGCTGGAAGCGGCCGCCGTGCTGCTGCTGGCCCTGGTGGTGCTGGTCCTGGCTGTCGCATTGCCAAGGCGCAACCAGAGGTTCTGGCAATTTGTCAGAACCTCTGGTTGCGCGGCCCGATCGCTTCCCCCTGCCCCTGAGCTGCATCCCCTGGCCCTGGTTGCTGAGGAGCTGGCGGCCCTGCCCGTCGCAGTCCTTCGCCCCATGGCTGGTACCCGATCGAAGCGGGTCAGGAAGGCCGAGCTGGTGGCGCTGGTGGCTGCCTGCTGATCGGCTCGGCCATGGCCGCGGCCACCGCGAAGTTCACTTGCCGTCGAAGAACTCCTCAGGAGTGAACTTCTCGTAGCCCTCGGAGATGGTGCCAGTGATGGGGTACAGCTTCCTCAGCTGCTCGCCGCGCTCAGGGGTCACGCTGTAGTCCGCGTCGCGCTCCGCCTCGAACTCCTTGATGACGTCATCGAGCCAGGCGTCGGGATCTTTGTCTTTCATGGGGCTCCGAATCCTTCCCCCACGATGCCGCCCTGCCGCGGCGGCGGATGTGGCGCGAGTGCCTGCCGAACCGGCATCGTGCCGTCAGTGCCCCCAGCGACTGCCGTCAGGGACAGCCCTAGTTAAGCGATCCAGATCAGCCCTTCGGTGTTGTCCGGCATGTTGATCGAGGCGCACCTGCAGCACCATGGCCCCACCTCCCCGTAGGGGGTGGTGGGGCGCTGGTGGGGCGTCAGCCCGCGCCTTGAAGAGCATGGGCCAGCGGTTCCGGCAGGTCACCCATCACCGGCATCAGGGACTTCACAGGCGCCGCCGCCCGCCTGAACGCCGCGTTGAAGTGACGGAAGAACCCCTCCGCCTCCTCAAGATTCAGCTGGGAGCACTCCAACGCCGCCATCCGTCGCAGCAGGGCCATCCCGGTTTGGAAGCCATCGGGCATCTGATCCATCCAGTTCGGCCCCAGTTGCTTCTTCCAGGTGCTCGGCGTCTTGCCGGTCAGCTCGTAGACCAGCTGCCGCTGGCACCGCTGGATCCCAACGCCATCCATCCCCATCGCCTGCAACACGTCCGTGAGCGGCCGCTGGGCCTTTCGGCGCGTGGTGAGCAGCGCAGGATCAGCAGGGGGCCGCCGCTTCGGGTTGCTGTTGACCGTCTCCAGCCACAGCCGATTGATCGCTAACCGCAGCTGCGGAGACAACCAGGCGGCAATCTCGCAGGCGACCTCATGGTGCGCCCAGGGATCGGTCGAGCCGGATCCCATCTCGATGAGGTTGGATGCGGGAATTCCCGCATCCAACCCCACCGCCTCCAAGTAGCCGGCGGTGGTCTTGAGGCGCATCCAATCGTTCAAGCGCTTCGGCTTGCCGCCCCGGGCGTCGGCTTCGGCGGCGAAGATTTCCGCCAGGTTCACGAAGCCGTCGGTTTGGCGGCAGGTGATCACGATGCCGCCGGGGACCAGCTGGATGCCGCCGTAGCCGGGGCGGCGCCGCAGCATCCTGGTGCGCTCGGGCCTGGTGAGCGCGCCGCCCTTGGGCCTCGCCTTACTGCGGGGCCTGTTGATCCTGGCGGGCACCGGCTGGCCCGCTTTGTTCTCGCCCTGAGGCTTGCCCCCGTCCGGGAGGCAGGTGTACCATCGTTTCATTGAACTGGAAATGGCAGTTTGATCTTGTGCTTGGGCGCTGGCACGCCGTCGGCACACTCCATTCTACCGACCCCTTCCAGGTTCTCTCTGGCAGGGGTTTTGTGTTTCGTGGGGAGCTGATCAACACGACAACACGGGGCACTCCCTGCATTGACATCGTCTTGGTCTGCACAATGCCCCGGCCTGGGCGCTGGCTTTGGACTTCGACATGACGGTGATTGGCACCGCCCTGTGGGCATGGCCGTAGGGGGTGGTGCTGGGCGGCCCAGTGACCAAAGAAGTGACCAAGGCGCTCCAGCTCACCGGTTCAGATCGCCTGCAGCTCCTGGCCTGATGGGCTGCTTACAGAGCAGCTGAAGCGCTCGGGGCGTTCCCATCACTTCCCGTGATACGTTCGCGGTGTCGAAGCGCTGGGCCTGAGAGCCCGCCACCGACACCCCCCAGCATTTTCCACCAATGACCACCCTCACATGCGCCGCAGTGTCGGCGCTGCTGTTCATCGTCGCTGCCCTGGCGGCGATCGCCTGGTTCACCGAAACACCCGCCGATCGCGCCCGCCGATGGCATCGCGCCGGCCTGTCTCAGCGCACCATCGCCGCCCGCCAGGGAGTGTCACGGCACCGTGTCCGGGCCTGGATCATCGCCTGACGACACGCCGAACATCCCCGCCCTGAACACCTCCCTCCTTGCCCTAGCTGCCCTCCCGGATCTGACCCTGGCCGAGTGCCGCGAGCGCTGGGGAGTGAGCAGTCGCAACAGCATCAAGGCCCGCGCCGCCGCCCTGGGGGTGGAGCCGCGCCGGGAATCGAGCACCCGCACGGTCTGGCCTGCTGAGCATGTCGCCCTGGGCGATGAACTGGCCGAGCACCTGCAGCAAGGGGGGAGGCTGGCCAGCCTCCCCCGATCACTGACGGCATCCGCTGACGGCAGTGATGGGCCAGAACAGCTGTCAGTGACGCCACCGACTGACGTCACTGACACCCCTGCGTCCCCTGATTGAGCTTGGCCCTGCTGGCGACCGTCGCCGGGAATCCTCGTAGGGGTTCGATCTGGAACCGATGGATGACGCCGCCCTCGGCCGGCTCTGGCTGGTCCTCCACGATGAACGCCACCGCCGCCGCCTGATCGGTCGGCTTCGGCCACGGATGGCAGGCCGCCCTCATCCCATCGCCCGCTTCCCCCGCCGTAGCCGCCCTGGTGGTTGCCCCTGGCTGGTTCGGCTACGGTCCGCGCACTCCGCGGACGGACAGTGGCCAGTGACCTGACCCCCCTGGAGGCCCTGCCGGATGGCCAACTGGTGGCCGAAGTGCTGGAGGCCCTGGGGATCAGCAAAAGCACGGCCTACAAGTACCTGGGCGAACTGCAGATCAAGCCGCAGCCCCACCGGGCGAAAGCCTGGCTCTCTGGCGCTGAGGTGGAGCTGCTGACCGCCTACGCCCGCCACCGCGGCGCCCGCCTGTCCGCTGCTGAGGCCCTGGCTGCCGTGGGCCGTGGCGCCCTGGTGGTGAGCTGACCGGCCGCGGCCGTCCCTGAGCCGTCCGAAGCCTCCGCGGACGATGACCGGGAGCAGCTGGAGACCCTGGCTCTGCAGCTGCAGGCCCTGGGCGCTGCTGTGGAGCTGGGCGCCCCTCTCACCAGCCGTCAGGTGCGCCTGCTGCTGGGGGCCCGCCCTGGTGGTGATCGGGTCATCCGCGCCGGGATCGAGGCCCGGAAGCTGGGTTACAACCTGTGGCAGCTGAGCCGCGCTAAGGGAAAGGATTGAGCGATGCCCGAACCGGTGCCGCTGCCGGAGGAGCCCGACGATGCCGACGATCTGGAGCAAGCCGTCCTGAGGCGTTTCCAGGCTGGCCCTCACCACCGCCGAGTTGGCCTGGCTGATCGGTGTCCGCCCTGGTGCCCGGTCGTCCCCGTGGCCGTGTCACCGCCCGGCGCCATGGCCGCAACCTGTGGACCCTGGAGCCGTCCTGAGACGGCCTGTCATCGAGCCCCCTCCGCGTCTCCTGCCAATCGGAACTCCAGGTATGAGCGGCCCTGGGCCGTCTCGGACGGTTAGAGATCGGGGCTGTAGGCGGTCCATAGCCTGTCCGCATGGTGCTTGCTCGACCCCTGTGGACACTGAGTGGTTTTTCTGGTGCTTCGTGGCGGTGGCCCTGGCCCCCCTTGCCCTCGTTGCTCTTGCTCAGGTCGAGGAGGGTAAGTGGCTTCCTTCAGTCAGGGACTGGCTTGTTCGGCATCCATGGGGCCGCTGGTGGTGGGTCCCAGCAGGACTCCTTTTGCCAGCAGAGAAGTTGTATGTAGCACCCGAACCGTTTGCTGCATGGTTTTCTCCTATCGTGCTTTTACTGTTTGCGGCGGTCCTTACGTATGGCGTTTACCGACGCGGATACGACTCAGAGCGAAGCCGAGTGGATCTCCGCAATGCGCTCAAAGACCAACGCGATGCGCTTGAAGACCAGCTCGATGCGCTCGCAGACCGAATCCTTGCTGAAGGAAGCCTCCGAGATCTCAAGGCAGAACGACGAGATCGCGAGGCAGAACAGCGCCTTGTACACCTCATTGACCTCCTCACTCAGGTCCGCCGTCCTTCCTGACAGCCAATGGCTTGCTCTGGAAGATGAGTGCTTGGAAGAGGAGTGCGCTGCAACGCAGCCCCCGTCCATGCTTATGCCCCCTCCCAGGCGCCAGCAGGCAAGCTACGGACCTCTTCGCGAGATGACAGCGGACTGAGGCAGGCACGGCTTAAGCCGTCCCGAGACGGCTCGTGATCCTGTCCTGAGACGCCCTGAGCCATTGTCAGAGCCGGATCCACGCCACCAGCGCCTGGAAGCCCTGGGCCTGAGGGTCAACGCTGCCTCCGTAGTCTGTTCGTACACCGATGGCATACGGGCGATCACGGGAGCCGAGCCGCTGCAGCTGGTGGCCTACTACCGGGTCAGCACCGAGCGCCAAGGTCAGAGCGGTCTGGGTCTGGAGGCCCAACGCGCCAAGGTCGAGCAGCTGGCCGCCGAGCGCCGCGCCGTGATCGTGGCCGAGTTCACCGAGGTGGAGAGCGGCAGGAAGGCCGACCGCCCCCAGCTGACCGCTGCGCTTGCCGAAGCCCGTCAGCGGGGGGCGGTGGTGGCGGTGGCCAAGCTCGATCGGATCGCCAGGGACGCTGAGCTGGTGCTGCGCCTCAACAGGGAGGCCGCGGCGAACGGCATGGGCGGCTTCTTGTTCTGCGATCTGCCCGACGTTGACGCCACCACCAGCGCCGGCCGGCTGATCCTGTCCGTGATGGCCAGCGTTGCCGAGTTCGAGGGGCGCCGGATCAGCGAGCGCACCCGTGAGGCCCTGGCCGCGGCTAAAGCCCGTGGCGTGAAGCTGGGCGGCGTCCGCCCCAACACCATCACTCGCAACGATGGGGCCAAAGCCAAAGCCGCCGCCGAAGCTGAGCAGCTGCGCCCGCTGCTGGCGGCCCTCAAGGCCCAGGGGGCAAGCCTGCGCGAGATGGCCGCGGCCCTGGCCGGCGCCGGCTGCACCACCCGCAACGGAAAGCCGCTGAGCGCCTCCACGGTTCGCCTGCAGCTGCAGCGGCTGGGTTGTGGATGCTGAATCTTCAGCGCCGCTGTTCGCCGGGATCTGAGTACGCGACTGAGTGGATTATTAGAGCTGGCTTTTCGTCTTGAGCTAACGGACGCCCTTATGAATTCTATGTAAGTTGATCAGCCTCCACGTCATGCAGACCCTTTTGCGCATCCTTGTACATATTGGAAAATTAGCTGAATTGGTTCTGCAATTTTGGGAGTAGCTGTCCAAAAAAAACAGCGAACTGGACTCTGCATGCAAAAGCCCCGGATAAACCGCCGAGGCGGAGATGCTCCGCGCCGTACTGGCACCGATGGCCGTGGCCGGTTTGAGCCTGAGGGCGATGGGTGCTGCTTGGGCTGGAGCTGGGCTGAGCGGGGTTCTTAGCCTGAGGGAATGGATTCTTTCGTGCTTCCCATGAATCACTCTCCGACCCCTTTCGTATTGCCAGACATGCGGACCCATGGCCGCCCGATGACCTCCGTTGCCTTGAAGTTGCCGGAGGCAATGGCCGCTGAGCTTCAGAACTGGGCCGATCGAAAGGGCTGCTCCGCGCTGCCCTTGCCCGTACATTGCTGGCTCAGAGCCTGGAGAGGTTGGTGTCGGCGGTAGCGGTGGAATAAGCCGCCGGGTCCTTCCGGTGCATTGGTTTCGAGGGTAAATTCGACACCAGCCCACGCCGCCCAGGCCTCCAGGCCACCCCTGCTGCCCTCAGACGCCGCTGGAGCGAAGAACAGCTCTGGCCCCACAGCCTGAGCTGTTCGCTCCGCCACTGGAGGCCCAGCTGGCGGCGTGGGAGAGCCAAGCCGGCCGGTACTGGATCTGAGCACACATCACCCACCGCACCTGAACCATGAACACCGCAACCAAGGCCACCCGTACCGCCATTACCCGAGCCTCGATCCCCCCTGGTATTGATATCTGTGCGATCGGCGACCCCTACGACCTGCTGAGCGATTCGGACTACGAGGCGCTGTCCGCCCCTAGTCCGGGAGAAGCTCCTTTTGTCATCCAAGTACTCCCTAGTGGCGTCCAGGTCATCACCCTGATTGTCGGGGGAGAAGGCATGCTCTTTGACCAGGAAGGCGGGCAATATCGCATCGTCTACCGACCAGATCTCCGTACCGGACTCAGCTTGCTCGTTGTTGTGCTCCTTCCCAATAAGATCCCCGTTCCCTGGAGGGTTATTGACGCTTGCACCTCGAATAGAGCCAAGCTGCACAATTTTGGTTTCTTCGGGCCCCGTGAAGCTTGGGTATGGGGCGGAGTCCTGCGGATCGGCAAGCTTGAGATCAAGCTCCCCCCGACACCTTTTGACCGCTGCAACGGCTGGGCCTGAACTGAGCGGAAGTGATCGAGCGAGCGGGCTCACATTGAACTCATCCATTCGACGGACGTTCGTCATGCCCCAACCGCTTGTGATCGAGGACCAGCGCCGCCCCGGTGAAGCCATGACCCAGGTGCAATTCCGCGTTCCTCCGGAGGCATTGGAGCGGCTGGAAAAGCAAGCGGATCGACTGAAATGCAGCCGTTCCGGGCTGATTCGAGCGCTTTCGCTTCGTGGCCTGGCGGAGCTGGAGCGGGCTACTTCCCGCTGAGAACCGTTGCGCTGCAGCGCATGTGCTGGTTTCCAGCCGGCCGCGGCGCTCATTGAGTTCCATCGCCCAGATCCCTTGCGGCAACTGGCCCCGCACCTGCTCACCGGCCCGTCGTGGGCGCCATTTGACCGGCCGCGGCCGCTGATTCGATCCTCCCGATGACAAAACGCCCCCGATCCGAGGACTGCCAGCGGCTGACGCTGGCCACGGTTCTCCCCCTGGTGCAGCCCGGCGCTGAGGCCCTGACGCTGGCCGATGGCACCGTTCTGGCCCTGCGCTGGGGGCCTGTGCGCGGTTGCTACGGGGGAGATCGAGATGGCCGGGCCCTGCTGCTGATCTGCCCGAGCTGTGGCCGCCGTGCCCGAGTGCTCCATCGCCCCCCAGCCAAGGCCTGGGGCTGCTGGAGCTGCACTCCCGTTTCGCGTCGTTCCCACCGCCGGCCAGGTGCCCGAGCCGGCCAACCGAAGCCCCGCAGCTGGCGGCGCCAGCAGATCGTCGCCGAGCAACGTCTCTGTGCCGATCTGCTGGGCCTGGCTAGCTGGCCGCCGCGGGCGCTGTTATGGACGCCGAGCGACCTGCTGGCCCTGCCGCGCCGCCCGGGGTCTCGCCGGGTCTGCCGGATGCGGGCTTCCTGCCTGGCCCTGCGGTTGTTTGCGTTGGAGATGTGCCGCTGGGCATTGCCATTGCCGTGCTTGCTGAGCCGCTACATCGAGCGCAGCGGGTATGCGCCACTACAAACTGCGAGCGAGACCCAGTTGCTGCAGGCCGACACAGCGATGTGGCTGAGGGCCACCGAATGGGCCGTGCGGAGGCCCTCCCGCGATCGGCGGTGCCCTGTGGTGCCCAGAACAGCAGCCGACCATCTAAGAGGACTGCTGTAGGCGGCCCGCGTCCCCAGCAGTGGTGTAATTCCCCAGGCACCCCCACCCCGGCGTAGCCGGGGTGGGGGTGCGCACCTCAGGCGATCGGCTCAGTCGTCGGCATTGCAAGGGGTGGGCAGGCCCGTTTCCCTGGTTTGAGAACCACCTCAACCAGACGAACCATGCCCAAGCCCCATCGTGCCGCAGTTGACCTGGCGCCGCTACTGGATGGCAGCAGTGCCGGTGAACTGATCCCTGAACTGGCCCGCCACGGCCTGCAGCAGCTGATCGAGCTGGAGGTCGCTGCCTTTCTGGGTGCCGACCGCCATGAGCGCAGCGAGGAGCGGCTCGGCTACCGCAATGGCTACCGGAGCCGCAGCCTCACCACCCAGGTGGGTGACATCGAGCTGCAGATCCCCAAGCTGCGGGCCGGCAGCTTCCTGCCCTCGATCCTTGAGCCCCGCCGCCGCGTCGATCAGGCCCTGTATGCGGTGATCATGGAGGCCTACATCGGTGGCGTCTCCACCCGCAAGGTGGATGCCCTGGTGGCGGCGCTGGGCTCCCAGAGCGGCATCTCCAAGTCCCAGGTGAGCCGTATCTGTCAGGAGATCGACCAGCAGGTGCAGGCGTTCCTGAGCCGGCCGTTGCAGGAGGCCGGCTACGCCTACGTCTACCTGGATGCCACCTACCTCAAAGGCCGGCTGGGCAAGGCTCAGCAGGTCTGCTCCCGCGCTGTCGTCGTCGCCATGGGCGTGAACGAGGACGGCCGCCGGGAGTTGCTGGGCCTCAAGGTGGGCGACAGTGAGAGCGAGCCCTTCTGGGCGGAATTCATCGCCCACCTCAAGGAGCGAGGCCTCGCTGGCGTCAAGCTGGTGATCTCTGACGCCCATGCAGGGCTCACCAAGGCGATCGGCCGCCAGCTGCAGGGCAGCGTGTGGCAGCGCTGCCGGGTCCACTTTGCCCGCAACCTCCTGCAGTGTGTCCCCAGGGCCCACCAGGGCATGGTCACGGCCGCCTTGCGCAGCGTGTTCGCCCAGGAAACCGCCGCGGAGATCGAGTCACGCTGGGATGATCTGGCCGCCTCGCTGGCGGAACGCTTCCCCAAGGCCGCCGCATTGATGCATGAGGCCAAGGAGGACGTGCTGGCGTTCCGCCACTTCCCCAAGGACCACTGGAAAAAGGTCTGGAGCACCAACCTGCTGGAGCGGGTCAATGAAGAAATCAAGCGCCGCACCAGGGTCGTGGGCATCTTCCCCAACGACGACGCGATCATCCGCCTGGTAGGGGCGGTGCTGCTGGAGCAGCACGAGCACTGGCAGCTGGAGGGCCGCCGCATGTTCTCCGCCGAGAGCATGGCGACCATCCCGGAACTGGGCGACACCCCTGCCCTGCAAGCCCTCAGCGCCTGAGAGCTGCAGGACGCAGGCCCCAGGTGATCGAGGCTGCAGCGCCCCTACAGGGCGCAGCGGCCTTGATCGCCGTCCGGGGCCGGCCGCTGCAACCCCTGGCTGCACAGACCACCTCATCTCACAACACATCCGCGATCGTACGAAAGACTTGACAAGTCAATCGTCCCGATTCATCGTGACTAGATGAGGCGCATCTGCACCTCCGGAATGACAGCCCGTCATTCCACCCTGTTCTCCCTCTGATCAGGGAATTCGGGCCTCGGGTTTTACACCACGCAAAGGGACGGGGCCTGTAGGCGGGTGTGATCGCCACCGTCTCTGTCGAGATTCCTTGCGGAGTCTTGTAGGTGGTCATGATTGCAGCCGATCCCACTTGGTGGGATTCAACCAAGGGGCCTACCTTCCTGAAGAGCGGTTCTGGCTGGCAAGCACTGACATGGCACAGATTCGGTTGATTGCCATTCACCGTGGGGTCCCCAGCCCCATGGAGTGCTTTACACAGGCTTTGCTTCGAGCACAGCCGGTGAATGCCCAATGGCTCAATCACCACCCTTTTTGGGGAGCTCCGCCAACCCTGTAACTACGCCTTGCTCAGAGCGGGAGCTGAATGAAATGGCGTTGGTCAACCAGGGACTGGAAGTGCTGTGAGATCTGCTCCACCTGCCATGGCGATGTGAGAAGGCAGCCGGCTTCGTAGTTGTGGCGTTGCGCTGTCTCGCTGAAGTTGGCGCTGGTAATCAGGGCCTTCGCCTTGGGCCTGCCCGCATCCACGATCACCGCTTTGGCATGTTGATAGCAGCCGTCCTGAGAACGTTCGACTAGGCGGCGATCCACATAGGCCAGCGGTTTGGAATTCCAGGGCCACACCTTGCGATCGAACCACTCGATGATCTGAGGCAAAGGTTCAGGTCCAAGTTCCTCCTCGATCTGCTTGGGGTGGAAGAAGAGCTGCACTTCCTGGAGGTTGCCGCTTGCAAGCCGATGGGCGAGCGAGCTGTAAAGATCGCGGCAGTCTTTGGAAAGGCCGATGTTGAATGTGGCGATCAGGAGGGAGCTCTCCGCCTCCTCGACCAGCCTTGTCATCGTTGCCCAGGTGTCGCTGACGTTGTTGTGCAGGGGCTTGGGGCCAGACCACACGAACGACCAGCTCTCGCGTTCCTGTTCCAGCTCCGCACGGGAACGCGCCAGCTCTTCGAGCAGGGCAGCGATCAGCCGGGGGTGGGCCCCCTCTCGCGTCAATTCGACCAGCAAGGGTTCGAGCTGCTGCTTCACCCCGGCGCCAAAGGACTCCAGCAGGTCAGCCCAGCTGGAGGGGGTGCCGTGCAACTGCCGAAGGGCCTGCGCCACCGCCTTCAGGGTCCTTGAGGGCAGCGACAGGGCAGGCCGGGTCATGGCTGCAGATAGGACCAGAAGGAGGGGTCGGCGTCGCCGGTGTGAACGGCCACCGTGCGGCTCACCAGCGCCCGATCGAGAAACTCATTGCGCCGCTCACAGGAGGTTTCGGCGATCAGCTCACAGCCATGGCAGGCGGCGCCGTGGGTGGGCCTGATGTCGAAGGGATGGTTGGGGTCGTGTTCGGCGCAGAAGGGATCGTTGCTGCAGAGCAGGGCCCGCTCGAAAGCCTTCTCCAAGTAGCGATCAATGCGCTTGCCGGCTTCCACCAGGCCCCCGAGGGTGCCTTCTGAACCGGAGCTGCTGGTGAACAGCAGGATCCCGTAGCGGTTGGATCCCTGCTGGGTGGGATCGATCGGACGGGCATAGATCCGCTCGCGGATCGAGCTGGCGCCATAGCCGCAGTCGAGCGCCATTTCGGTGATCAGCAGGTGGGTGAGGCTGTGAAGCAGCAGGTAGGCGGGGCCGGGGAAGGGAAAGTCGGTGGTGGTGAGGCCTCGCGATTGCAACCAGTCGTGCTCAAAGGCGTCGATGAACTGGCTGCAGCGCTGCTGCACGGGATCACTGGCACTCCATTCCTCGATGGCCGCTGGATCGAACTCCACAAACAGCCCTTCGCCCTTGTTTTCGGTGGAAGGCACCCAGCTCAGGTTGGAGGCCAGTGCTGCTCTGCGGTTGGCAGTAGCTGACTGAATCGGCAGTCCTCCAAGGCTGCTGGTGCGTGGCGTGAACCGTGTGAAGCCCACCAGGGCCTGCACCTCTCGCAGCCGATGGATTAAAAGCACGCGGCGGATGGCCTTGAGATACCAGAGCGCGGGCTCACTCGGCTGCCAGATGTCGGCATGGAAGAGGCTGTCCTCGGAGGGATCGGATACCCCCTCCAGGTCCCCGGTGAGCACCGCCAGTTCTTCATCCTTCGGCTCAGCGGCTGAGCCGCTGGCCTGACCGCGATGGGCCTGGATCGCCGCCCAGAGTTGACCAGCGGAAACCCCCTCGAAGGCTGCCTTCACAGGAGGGAAAGCGGCCAGGGCCAGCGTCACCTGGGCCTCATCGGCCAGGAGCTTGAGATTGTCATATTGCTCAGCCACGCGCTTGGCCAGCGAATTGCGGTCATCCGGCAGGGAGATCACCGAGAGGGTTTCGGTGAAGTAGGCATTGGTGGCGGAGCGAACCAGCAGCCGGTTCTTGGTCTTCTCCTCCTTGCCGTTCTTGCCGATCGAATGACACAAGTCGGGATCGCGGCTGCCGGGGCCCAACCAGGGGGTGCGCCCCTGACAGGCATAGAGGGGATTGAGGTCGGTGACCATGGCATCGGCGAGCTTGCGGGGGACGCCGCTTTCGGACTGGACATAGATCTGAGTGAAGTCGTTGCCGGTACCGGCCTCCAGCAGGTAGAGCCGCTCGCGGTTTTTGCAGTTGAACTCCCGGAAGCAGAAATCACGCCAAGGGATATCGCTGAGGTGCCCGTGGGGGCAAGCCATCACGAAGCGAATCGGCACGAGGGGGTACTTCCTGCCGTCGTCGTCCTTGAACCACTTCCAGTCATCGACGCAACCATCGCGGTAGTGCACCAGCGGGCGGGCACGGAATGGGCGCCCGTCAATGAAGCGCTCGGTGACCTTCTGGGCGAGGGACCACTGGGGGAAGCGCAAGGCCTTGATCGAGCCGCCGGGCTTGCTGAAGGTCTCGGCGGCGCGCGGCGGCGTGCGCAGCTCGACATGCCCCACGCCCGTGGCGGCGCGCACCAGCTGCAGCAACCGCGGCTCATCAACAACGTCGCTGCCTTTGGTGTTCCAGTAATCGAGGCCACCGATCACCACGGCATAGCCGGGCAGGTCGACCATGGCGCCGGGGCCGTAGAGCTGCTGCACCTGGCTCTGACGGACCTCCCCGATCGGAGGAATGCTGCGGCGTGACCGGGACTTGGGGTTAGGCATCAGCTCAGTCCTCCTCGTCGTCGAACTGCTGCCCGAAATTCACCAGCCGGATCGGCACGGCCGGCTCCACATCGCGCAGGCTCCAGTTGGTGCGGAAGTGTTGGAAGCCTTCGCTCTGGAAGCGCTGATCTTCATCGAGCGGGGTGTGCAGCAGCCCTCCACCCTTTCCTCCTGGTTCATGGGTCCAATACTGGAAGTTGGCCTCCCGGGCCTGGGTGAGCTTCCACCACTCCTGCAGCAGGCCCCGCGCCTGCTGAGCCACCAGCTGCGGCTGATGTTCGCCAAGCTCTTCATCGGCCGCACCGGCATCCACACAGCGCTGGCTGATGGTTTCGGCAATCGTGTCCTGCACCTGCTGCAGCGCCTCGGCGGCCATGGCTCCAGAGGGTGGGGTGAGCGAGGGGTGCAAGTGGCGAGCCATCGCCACCACCACACCAGGCAGGCCGCGATCGAGGGCCCGACTGGCGAATGGCGTGCAGCTGGTGGCCTCCACATGCCGGTAGAAGGTCTGGTGCCAGAAGGGGAACAGCTCGTAGTGGGAGCGGTCGCGAGGCCGGTTGGGATTGAGCAGGACAAGCACCAGGCCGGGCTTGTTGCGGTCAGGATCCTTGTCGAGCTGACGGCCGACGCGGCTGGTGGCCTGGATGTATTCGGCGGCGGTCTTGGGCTGGTTGAGCACCACCATCAGGCCCAGACGTGAAATGTCGAGGCCCACCGAGATCATGTTGGTGGCCAGGGCCACATCGAGGTGCTCGCGATCGGCATAGGGCCGCGAGAGCAGCTCCTTGGTGCGGCTGATCTCAGCGGTGTTGACCCTGGAGGTGAGCTCGTGGGGGGCCTCGGGGCGGCCCCTGCTGGCGAAGGGATTCTCTGCACCCTCAATGGCCCTGTTGTCCGCGAAGTCGGGCAGCTGGGCACCGAGTTCGTCTTCCAGGATGCTGCGGGTCACGCCCAGCTCCTTGAGGTTGGAGAAATAGCCGAGCAGGGTCATGTAGGGGTCAGCCGGATTGGCGACGCCCATGCCCTTGTGCTCGTTCCAGGCATTCTGGGCCGCAGCCATCAGGGCCAGGTAGGAGCGCAGCAGCACACCCTTGAGGTTGCGGCCCGGGGCTGAGAGGCCCACATACAGACGGGCCTGATCGGGATCGGGCTCGGTGCGGGAGAAGAAGTTGTCGTCGCGCTCCGGGCCCGGCGGCGGAAACACGCGCGACTGCCGGCGCGCGAAGAGTGCCTGGATCTGGGCACCGGCGCGGCGCACCGTGGCCGTGGAGGCAATGATCTTGGGGGGTGGGCTATCGGGATCAGGCCGCATTAGCCGCTCGATCGTGGTCTCGTACAGCCCGGCCAGGGTGCCGAGGGGGCCGCTGATCAGATGGAGTTCGTCCTGAATGATCAACTCCGGCGGCGGCAGGCGACCGGCCTCGATCTGGTGCGATCCGACCTCCGATTCGGCGGGCCCCCAGAAGCCGGCGGGCTCAGGTTGCACAGCGGTGGCACCGCGCGGCAGCTGGTAAGTACTCACGTTGCCGAAGAGGGCGGAGGTCTTACCCACCCAGGGCAGGGCCGCGAACTTGTCCACGGTGGCGATTAGAAAGCAGGGCAGGCGCCGGTAGATCTGCTCGTCCACCGCCAGTAGAGGCAGGGCTGTTTGCTTGGCGAAGGGGCAGGGGCCCATGTGGGCGAAATCGCGCTCGCTGAGGGCGTCGGGCTTGGTGGGGTTCGGCACCGTCCGGCAGTGGATCTCCAACCGATCGGGGGCCCGACTGGGCAGGAGGTTGAAGCCCAGCGGCTGGAGGGGGCGACTGCACCAGGGGCAGGTTTCGATCGGGATTGGCCGGTCGGTGCCCTTCTTCTTCCAGCGGTTGAGCACGTTGTAGGTGCTCTTGTTGTCGGGGTCGTTGGGGCCGCCGAGCTTGTTGGGGCTGGCCCCCTTGCCCACCCACATGCCGATCTCGAACGGCCAATCGCCCAGCTTGTGGGGTTGGTCCTCGCTGATGCGGCGCTGGCGTTCGAGCTCCAAGGCACAGATCACCGTGGCGGCACGGCCGAGCTGATCGAGGGTGAGCAGGCGCAGGGTGTAGCGCATCAATACCGTGAGCCCGGCACCGCTGATTCCTGGGTTGCGAAGGCGGCGCAACAGCAGGGTGAAGGCCGAGAGACCCAGATAGGCCTCGGTCTTGCCACCGCCCGTGGGAAAGAAGAGCAGCTCCACGATCTCCCGTTCTGCCCGGCCTGCCGGTGTGTCGGCGCCCACCAGGCCCGGCAGGTTCATCAGCACAAAGGCCAGCTGGAAGAAGCGCCAGGTGGGAGCTGTGGTGTTGGGAAGGTCGCCCAGCTGCTCCGGCCGCACTTTGGCGGAGAACGCCAGTCGCTGGCGCTGGGCCTGGTCCATCACCAAATTCATCGTGCGGAAGGCCTCGCGCACCTGCTCGTCTGCGAGGGCTCGAATGCCGGCCTCGATGCGGTTGGCACACTCGTTGGCCAGCTCGCCGAGGTGACTGGCGGTGGCGATCTGCTCCGGATCGCTCACGGCTTCCCGGGGTTGGCGGGCGATCCAGCTGCGGTAGGCCTGCACCATTGGCAGCAAGCGATCGATCACCCGCTCGCTCTTGGCCAGATCAGCCAGCACCGCCATGCCTATCGGCAGCTGGATGCCCGGTGGGGGCTCAGGCCGCACTCTTTGCACCGAGGCTGTGGGCAGCCAGGTGGTGGTCAGCGTGGTGCACCGCTTTTCCATGCCCAAGGGGATGACATCACCAGGATCCGCAAGCACCGCCACGTTGTGCCCTGTGGCGAAGCAGAGGTCATGGCGGTACTGCAGGGCCGCCAACCGCTCATCGCCGTCTTTATTGGCCTGCTGCAGGGCGTCGCGGCGTGGCGGGAACCCCTGGGCGCAGTGGAGCCGCAGCTGCACCTGAAAGGCCGACACCGGATCGCGGTAGCGGATCTGCTTGCCACCGCTCTGGGCGCGCTTGTTGAGCAGGAACACCGACACAGACAACTGGTCGACGGGATAGCCAAGCCTCTTGGGGGCGCGGCGGGCGATCCAACGGAGGCAAAGCCCTTCCAGGTTGGACTCGAGGGGGATGTCGTTGCTGGGGCCCAGCTTGTCGATGACGAGGGTCTGCGACTCTCGCTTGGGCCTCCGGTTCCAGGATTTGTCGTCTGAGCCCTTTTCGGGGGGTTCGTAGTCACCCCAGCTGACAGCGACCTCAATCTGGGAGCCCCGCTCCACGATCAGGCTAAGCCCGGCGGAAGAGGGGAACCAGTTGCGCTTGCTGCTGCTCTCCTCCTGGCTGCCAGTGGCGTCGTCATCGCCCTCGCGCTCCTCCTGGCGGATGGCGGCCTCGTTGCTGGGGTCTTCCCCGGCCTGATCGGCGTAGCTGGGGATATCGCCTTCCTGCGGCCGGCCTGCCTCTTCCTGGAAGGTGTTGGGCACCAGAAAGCCCGTCGTGTACCAGATGGAAGGGGGCTGGGGCAGCCGTTCATGGCTGCGGGCCACGTCGTCCCAACTCGGCCCGATCAGGTCGAGCGCTAGGGCGTCGACGAGCTGTTGACGGATCTGGGCGGAGGTGGCCATGGGGGCATTGTGGCCGGACCCTCCCCAACCTGGAACCTGCAAGGTTGACCCTCCAGAGTTGAACCGGCAGCCTGCAAGGTGCAATCCGGACGGTGCAGGCTTCAATCTTCAAGCTTTTTCAGGAACCTGCAAGTTTCAGGATTAGTGAAATTTGCTTTCGGCTGAAAAAGTGTCTGCTGGACAGGGCGTGAGCCCGACTTAGAATTTTCACGAAATTGGCCGCGGCTGAATTCGTGAAAAAGCCAGACGGACCAATGGATGCGGCTGGTGCCTGGCAGGAGCGGTTGCTGGCCCAGGCGGCGGACAGGTTTCGGGCTGCCACGGGGCTGGCAGCGGAGCTCGTCTCCGATCCTTACGAAGAAGCAGCCACTGGGTTGGGTCGTCTGGCCATCACCACCAACGAAGGGCAGCCTCCCAGGCTTTACCGGCCCCTGGTGCGCAAGGTGGACCAGGCCGAGGCCCTCGGAGCCATCAAGGCCGAGATCACTGCCAGCGACGAACCCGCACTGCTGGTGGCCCCAAGCATGAAGGGCGAGCTCGCACTGCAGTGCAGGGAGCTGGAGCTGCCTTTTCTGGACGGCCAGGGCAATGCCTACCTACGCGAGCCGGGGATGCTGATTCTGGTGATGGGCCAGCGGCAGAGACAGGCTGGACAGGACGCTCCGGTCCGCCGTGCGACCGGGCGTGCGGGCACCGCCACGGGCCTGAAGCTGGTGTTTGCCCTGCTGAGCGATCCCGACTTGCTCAAGGCCACCAGTCCAGTGTTACGTGAGGCCGCCGGCGTGTCACTGGGCAGTGTGCCGGCAGTACTTGGTGATCTCGAGCAGCGGGGACTGCTGAACCGGATCGGCTGGGGTAAGGGCTGGAATGTGCGGCGCTGGCAGCCACTACTGGAGGAGTGGACCACGCAGTACCCCATAGCGCTGCGCCCGAAGCTGCGCAGCTTTCGGTTCCGCTCGCCAGGCCAGGGCCAGTGGTGGCAGGAGGTGAATCCGGCCGACTACGGCGGCCAGTGGGGCGGTGAAGTGGCAGCGGCGCTGCTGGGCACGGTGCTCAAGCCGCAGCAGTCATTGCTTTATCTGCAGCCGGAGGCGATGCGGCTGGGGTTGGCTCAGTTGATCCGAACTCAGGGATTGCGCAGTGATCCGGAGGGTGATGTGGAGGTGGTGGAGGCCTTCTGGAGCAATGAGCGGCTGGGCCTGAGCGGCGCCACGGTGCCGGTGCCGCTGGTGATCGCCGACTTGCTTGCCAGCCTGGATTCACGCAACATCGAGGCGGCCCTGGAGCTGCGCCGCAGCTGGATCCATGGTGTTGAAGCTTCAGCTGCCCCTTGAACCCGGTGTGCTGCGAGTAATCGCGGCCGTGCAGGCCGGCGCTCAGTCTCAGGGCGTGGAGCCCTTACTGGTGGGAGCCGCTGTGTCCGGCGACGATTAGGTAGGCGGGTCCGCGCAACTACATAGGCGGGTCTCAAGACGCGACAACAGGGTTCCGATTCCGGTCTGGAGCCCTGCGATGCCCGCCCCTCTGTCGTTGCGGATCAAGGA
>Ga0247843_1005194_pt1 | contig 18403 bp, 17 predicted proteins | sample LaCruzMarch2017__FD_192420 | JGI IMG/M metagenome (GOLD analysis project Ga0247843, IMG submission 192420) | Freshwater microbial communities from meromictic Lake La Cruz, Castile-La Mancha, Spain - LaCruzMarch2017_8m | ecosystem: Environmental > Aquatic > Freshwater > Lake | place: Spain...
TTCTCGCCAAGGGCGCACAGCCAATCGAGGTGCAGCGCACTTTGCCCGGCGATCCGTTGGACGAACATGCGCGCTATTTGGAGGCCGATGTTTTCGGGCTGCGCGTCGCGAGTATTTACCTGCCCAATGGCAACCCGCAACCGGGGCCCAAATTCGACTATAAGCTGGCGTGGATGCAGCGCCTATATGCCCGGGCGGCAGAGTTGCTGGCGGCGGAAATCCCTGCGGTGTTGGCAGGCGATTATAATGTCATACCCCATGCGCATGATATCTGGGCCCCGGCGGCGATGTTGGATGACGCGCTGCGTCAGCCCGAAAGCATTGGCGCTTACCGCGCGTTGCTTGGCCAAGGCTGGACCGACGCGCTGGCCACGCATTATCCGCAAGGCGGGGTGTGGACGTTTTGGGATTTTCAAGCCGGTGCATGGCAACGCGACCATGGCTTTCGCATTGACCATCTCTTGTTAAGCCCAGCCGTTGCCGACCGCCTCAATAGTTGCGGCGTCGACAAGGAACACAGAGGCCGCGAAAAAGCCAGCGACCATGCCCCTACTTGGGTGGAGCTGACGGACTAAAACAGTCATTGTAGCGCTCGCTACATTTGTTATGATGTTGCTCCAGTTTCAGGAGCCAAACCATGACCTTGTTCCGCATATTTCTCATCACCATCATTGCCATTGTCGGCGTCTACACCGCCATCGTCATCGCCAATCATGGCATGGGGCTGTATCCGATATTTTTCGGCGACATCGCGGATATGACATGGCCGGGGCAGTTTAATCTCGACTTTTTGTGCTTCCTCATCATGTCCGGTGTCTGGGTCGCATGGCGGCACGCATTTTCGGTGAGCGGGCTGGTCTTAGGATTTGCGGCGTTCAACCTTGGCGCGCCGTTTCTGGCGGCCTATCTGCTGATCGAAAGCGTCCGAAATAAAGGCGACAGCGCAGCCATATTGTTGGGCAAAGCACGGGCGGCAAACCGGCGTTAAAGCGCCTTGGCGTTGACGTCATCAAGACCAATGCTTTTGAGGAACAGCATGCCTTCCATGCTGACCAGCAGGCGCGCGGCATCCACCTCCAACTGCGCCGCGCTATCCGCCTTCAACTGCATTTTGCCCCAGTCCAGAAAACCACGGCCAATCTGTTCGCCGACGCCGCGATAATAGGCGTCGCCCATTGCCGCGCGCGCCGCAACCTGAAGCCAGATGCGCATATAAGGCCATAACGCATCCTCAAACAAAAGCTGCGCCAACTGGCGGCGTAGATCCTCCAGCGGCAATGGATCAGGCGCGGTCCGGTCGGATATCCGCCCCACCAACCGCGCCGAGATTTGCTCCAGCACCGCTGTGATAATTGCGGCCTTATCGGTAAAATAATAGAGCAGCATCCGGTCACTCGTCCCCGCCGCCTTGGCCAATGGACGCAGGCTCGCCGCCGACAATCCCTCTGCTAAGACATAATCGGTCAATCGCTGAATAATCTCGGCGCGGCGGGTGTTGGTTTTGGTCACCAGCGCAGCATAGCGCATTGCGCCCGCGCGGCAAAGCCAGTGCTGGCAACTAGACAGCGCGCGCCAGTATCTCTATCCGCGGACAATGCCAGAATCCAAAATACATTGCGAGCCTTCCGACTCCATCCTGATCATCGATTTCGGATCGCAGGTCACCCAGCTTATTGCCCGCCGCGTGCGTGAGGCGGGGGTCTATTCCGAAATTGCCCCGTTCAACAATGCCGAGGCGGCGTTTGCGCGGATGCAGCCAAAGGGCATCATCCTGTCCGGCGGCCCAGCGTCCGTCACCACCCAAGGCAGCCCGCGCGCGCCGCAATGCGTGTTCGACAGCGGCATACCCATCCTTGGCATTTGCTATGGCCAACAAACAATGATGATGCAGTTGGGCGGATATGTCAGCGAAGGCGAAGGCGGCGAATTTGGCCGTGCCTTTATCGAGGTAGAAAAGCCTTGCGCGCTTTTCGATGGCCTTTGGCAGACGGGTGAAAAGCATCAGGTGTGGATGAGCCATGGCGACAAGGTCACCAGAATTGCCCCGGGCTTTGACGTTGTCGCCACCAGCGACGGCGCGCCTTATGCTTTCATCGCTGACGAAGCGCGGCAATATTATGGCATCCAGTTTCACCCCGAAGTTGTGCACACCCCCGATGGCGCAAAGCTGATCTCCAGCTTCGTCCATAATGTCTGCGGCCTATCGGGCGATTGGACGATGGCTGAGTTCCGCGGGACGAAAATCGCCGAAATCCGGGCGCAAGTCGGTTCAGGCCGGGTTATTTGCGGACTATCCGGCGGTGTCGATAGCTCAGTTGCCGCAATCCTCATTCACGAAGCCATTGGCGATCAACTGACCTGCGTCTTTGTCGACCATGGCTTGCTGCGGATGAATGAACGCGAACAGGTCGAAACCTTGTTCCGCGACCATTATAACATCCCGCTTGTTGTCGTGGACGCTGAGGAACGCTTCATGGCGGGCTTGGCGGGTGTCACCGACCCTGAGGCCAAACGCAAATTCATTGGCGCTGAATTCATCAACGTGTTCGACGAAGAAGCTCATAAAATTGGCGGTGCGGATTTCCTAGCACAAGGCACGCTTTACCCCGATGTGATCGAAAGCGTCAGCTTCACTGGCGGGCCATCGGTTACGATCAAAAGCCACCATAATGTCGGCGGCCTGCCCGCGCGGATGAATATGCAACTGGTTGAGCCGTTGCGCGAATTGTTCAAGGATGAAGTCCGCGTTTTGGGCCGCGAATTGGGCCTTAACGACCAATTTGTCGGTCGCCACCCCTTCCCCGGCCCAGGCCTTGCGATCCGAATCCCCGGCGAAGTGACCAAGGAACGTTGCGACGTGCTGCGCAAGGCGGACGCGGTCTATCTCGAAGAGATCCGCAATGCCGGATTGTATGATGCGATTTGGCAGGCGTTCGCCGTCCTCCTGCCCGTCCGCACCGTGGGCGTGATGGGCGATGGCCGCACCTATGACAATGTCTGCGCCTTGCGCGCCGTCACCTCCACAGACGGCATGACGGCGGACATTTATCCTTTTGAAAGCGCCTTCCTAAGCCGTGTGTCAACGCGCATCATCAACGAGGTAAAGGGCATTAACCGCGTGGTGTACGACTATACGTCAAAACCGCCCGGAACTATTGAGTGGGAGTAGGCGGTAAACCGAAATGCCCGCCCCACTTTCACCCGCGCAAATCAGCGAGATCGTCGAAATGGCCCTGTCCGACCATATCAGTTTCACACAGATTTCGGCGCAGCATGGGGTGACGCCTGACGAAATCAAAGTCATCATGCGTACCGAGTTAAAACCGGGAAGCTATCGCGCATGGCGCAAGCGCGTCCGCGATTTCGGGGACCGGCGGGCGCATTATAAATGATATTAATGGCAATGAACGGACCCAGCACATGACCCTCACCCTCTACGGCATCCCCAATTGCGACACGGTCAAAAAGGCGCGCACGTATCTTGATGGGCGCGGGCTTGGCTATCATTTCCATGATTATAAAAAGGCGGGCGTGACGGCGGCGGATTTGGGGCGGTGGAGCGAGGTTGTTGGTTGGGAAAGGCTACTGAACAAGGCGGGCACCACGTTTAAGATACTGCCCGATGCCGACAAGGCCGACATTGACGCGGCCAAGGCGATTGCGTTGATGGTTGCCAACCCGTCGATGATTAAACGGCCCGTGGTTGAAGGTGGCAAGACTTTGCTGGTGGGCTTTGCCCCGGCGGTCTATGATGCCGAATTGTCGTAAAAAGGAAACGCTGATGGTAACCGCTCGTTGGAATAACATGGTCATCGCGCAGTCGGATGACACTGTCGTGGTCGAGGGCAATCATTATTTTCCGCGCGATTGCGTCAATGCCGACTTTCTTCAAGACAGCGACAAAACTTCGGTCTGCGGATGGAAGGGCACAGCGCATTATCATTCGCTGATCGTCGATGGCAAAACCAACGCAGATGCGGCGTGGTATTATCCAGAGCCCAAAGACGCAGCGCGCGAAATCACTGACCGCCTTGCCTTTTGGAAAGGCGTTGAGATTAGCTAAATCCGCGTTGCTGTCATCGCGCTGACATTATATTGCGCAAGGGCGGTTTTATGAAAACCACCTTGCTTATTATCGCCGCTGTGCTCAGCGCATGTTCGCCCACGGAAGGCCAAGCCATGGAAAAACCGATTGACGGCAACGTCATCATCATCGCCCATCGCGGCGCGAGTGGCGAGCGGCCCGAGCATACGCTGGCAAGCTACACCCTCGCGATTGAACAGGGCGCGGATTATATTGAGCCTGACCTTGTGTTGACCAAGGATGGCATTTTGGTCGCGCGGCATGAGAATGAGATTTCGGAAACCACCAATGTCGCGGACAAGGAGGAATTTGCCGACCGCAAAACCACCAAGACCATTGACGGCCAGAGAATGACTGGTTGGTTTACCGAGGATTTCACGCTCGCCGAGCTTAAAACCCTGCGCACGAAAGAACGCCTGCCGCAATTGCGCAAGGCCAATATGGCCTATGACGGGCAGTTCGAAATCCCGACCTTTGACGAGATCCTTGCACTGGCCAAGGAACAAAGCGCGGCAACGGGGCGGACGATTGGCGTCTATCCCGAAACCAAGCATCCAAGCTATTTCACCGCGATTGGCCTGCCGCATGAAGCGCCGTTGCTGGCCGCGCTCACCAAATTTGGCCATATCGAAAAAAGCGCGCCTGTGTTCATTCAATCGTTCGAGGTCGAAAACCTCAAAGCCTTGCGGCCCAAGACGACATTGCGCCTGATCCAGTTGATGGCGGAAATAGGCGGCCCACCCGATCGCAGCGATTTGACTTATGCCGCGATGGCAAGCGCGCAAGGCCTGAAAACCGTGGCGACTTATGCCGATGGTATTGGCCCCAATAAGGCGCTGGTCATCCCGCGCACGTTGATGGGTAATCTCGGCGATCCGACGACCCTTGTCGCGGACGCACATAGACTGGGTCTTGCAGTCCACCCATGGACATTCCGCCGCGAAAATTATTTCCTGCCGCTCGCACAAAAATCCGGTATTGATCCGCGCGGGCATGGTGACTTGAACGCAGAGATAAAAGGCTTCTTGGCCACCGGCATTGACGGCATTTTCAGCGACAATGTCACAGAGGCGGTTGCGGCGCGCCAATAAGGCGGGGACTCTATTTGCTTTTGCCTACGGCGTTTAGCGGCTAAGCCCTTGCGCCATGTCCACACATCCTAAAACGCTCACTTTCGATACATCCACCAGCCGCGCGAATCCGACGCCGTCGCCGATGAAGCGCCTTACCGTGCCGCGCATCCGTCAGCAAAAGGGGAAGGAGCCGCTGGTGATGCTGACGGCGTATACCGTACGCATGGCGCAGTTGATGGATCCGCATTGCGACATGCTGCTGGTTGGTGATTCGTTGGGCCAAGTGATTTACGGCCTGCCGCATACCGTGGCGGTCACGCTGGAGATGATGGCGGCGCATGGCGCGGCGGTTGTGCGTGGCAGCTATCACGCGGCGGTCATCGTCGACATGCCCTTTGGATCGTACGAAGCCTCGCCCGAACAAGCATTTGTCAACGCATCGCGGTTGTTGAAAGAAACGGGCGCGGCGGCGGTAAAGCTGGAAGGCGGCAAAGTGCTTGCCCCGACGGTCGAATTCCTGACCTCGCGCGGTATTCCGGTGATGGCGCATGTCGGATTAACGCCGCAGGCGGTGAACATCCTTGGCGGCTATGGTGTGCGCGGTAAAAGCGATGAGGAAGCCAAATCAATTGTCGAAGACGCGGTTGCAATGGCGGACGCAGGCGCGTTTGCGATGGTGATTGAAGGCGTGCTTGAACATATCGCCATTGAAATCACACAGAAAATCGCCTGCCCAACCATCGGCATTGGCGCGTCTGCGCAGTGCGACGGGCAGGTTCTTGTCGCCGAAGATATGTTGGGCCTGTTCGACCGCGTACCAAAATTCGTTAAGAAATTCGGCAACATGGGCGTCAGCGTCGAAAATGCCGTGCGCGAATATGCCACTGGCGTCCGTGACCGCAGCTTCCCGGGACCCGACCAGCTGTACGAGCCTGTATAAAGCAGGCTGGCCTATCGGGCCGAGTCGGGCTAAGGACAGCACTAACCAATTTTGACTTAACAATTTCGGAGGCCCTTTTGGCTTTGACACCGACTGAAAAGCCCGCAGACAAAGACCGGAGCGGCAGTGACGAGGCATTTTTGCGTGAGGTCGACGATGCCGTCCGCGCGAGTGATCTCACCAGTTTTTGGACGCGGTATGGCCGCTGGCTTTTGGCGGCTGTCGTGGCCGGGCTTTTGGCTTTTGCGGGCTGGATTGTCTATCACAACCAAGTCCAGGCCGCCGCAGACCTGCAAAGCGAAGAATTTGTCGACGCAATGGACAAATTGCGCGCGGGGCAAGAAAAAGAGGCGCGCGCCAAATTGGCAACGCTCGCAAAGGCCGATCAACCCGGATATCGCGCCATGGCGAAATTGATGGAGGCAAATCTACTCGGCGAAGATGGTGAGACCAAGAAGGCGATCGCCATTTATGCAAAGGTTGCAGGCGACGACAGCCTGCCACAGACATTCCGCGATCTGGCCCTGATCCGCCAAGTTAGCGCAGAGTTTGACTCGATCCCGCCGCAGCAAGTGATTGACCGATTGAAACCATTGGCCGTCGCTGGCTACCCCTATTTCGGTAGCGCGGGCGAGTTAACGGCCTTAGCCTATATGAAAATGGGTAAGGACAATTTGGCTGGCCCCATTTTTGCCCAGATTGCGAAACAGGAGGACGCGCCGCAAACCTTGCGCAGCCGTGCGCAGCAAATGGCAGGTGCGCTTGGCATCGATACCGTTCAGCTTGAGGCAAACCGCAATGCGGCATCGAAGGCTGGCGATACCGCCGCCAAAGGAGAGTGATGTTGAAGACCATATCCAAATTGCTTCTGGCGCTCGCCGCGACAACTTCGCTGGGTGGCTGCGCCGTCCTTGACGGTGTGCGCGGTGATGCCGGTAAGAAAAACAACACGCCGACCGTCGGTTCACGCGTCAGCATCTTGGGCACAGAGCGTGACACCGAGGTCGATGCGTCCTTAGCGGACATAGCCGTCACCCTGCCGCCAGCGACGGTCAACGAAGCATGGGCGCAGCCCGGCGGCAATGCGTCAAAATCACCCGGCCATGTCGCGCTTGGTCAAAACCTGACGCGCATTTGGACCGCAGATGTTACCGGCGCCAACCCGCGCGCGCGCCTTGCCGCGAGCCCAGTGATGAGCGATGGCCGCGTCTATGTGGTGGACACCACCGCGCGCGTGACGGCATTTGACGCGAACACAGGCGCACAGATCTGGTCGAACGCGCTTGAGGTTGACCGCGATGGTAAGCCATCCCGTTATGGCGGCGGCGTCAGCGCCACTAACAGCAATGTTTTTGCGACCAATGGCGTTGGCGATGTCGCCGCGCTTGCGGCGGACACTGGCGCGCTTGTGTGGAAAAAGCGTCCAGCCGGTCCCTTGCGCGGTGCACCGACATTGTCCAACGGCAACCTATATGTGATGACACAGGACAACCAGATTTACGCGCTGCGCCAAAGCGATGGCGAGCCGCAATGGAAAGAAGCCGGCCCTGTTGCCGCATCGGGCATATTTGGCGTTGGCGCCCCTGCTGCGGCGCAAGGCACGGTCATCGCTGGCTATTCCAGTGGCGAGCTTGCCGCCTATCGGTATGAAAATGGCCGCAGCCTGTGGAATGACACCTTGTCGCGCACCGCAATGTCGACGTCTGTTTCGACGCTGACAGATATTGATGCCGACCCTGTCATCGACCGTGGCCGCGTCTTCGCGCTGGGCAAAGGCGGACGCATGGCGTCCTATGAACTCGTGACTGGCCAGCGCATTTGGGAAATCAACATTGCGGGTATTTCGACACCTGTGACGGCGGGCGAATGGGTGTTTGTCATGACCGACGAAGCACGGTTGCTGAGCGTTGCGCGTTCAAGCGGCAAAATCCGGTGGATTTCAAAGCTGCAGCGTTACAAAAATGAAAAGAAGAAAAAGGGCCCGATTAGCTGGTATGGCCCGATACTCGCTGGCGACCGTTTGATCATCGCCAATTCGCGCGGTGGAATCTGGGCAATTGCGCCGGAAAACGGGACCGCGACTAAGGTCGCTGACCTGAAATCCGATGTGTCACTTCCACCGATTGTCGCCAACAACACATTATATGTTCTGGACGATTCCGGCCGTATTTCCGCGTTTCGCGGCTAGGCCTTAAAGGAGAGTACCGGCATGTTGCCGACGGTAGCCATTATCGGTCGGCCTAATGTCGGCAAGTCCACTTTGTTCAACCGGCTGGTGGGCAAGAAACTCGCGCTTGTCGATGACACGCCAGGTGTAACGCGTGACCGCCGGGAAGGCGAAGGCCGCTTGTTCGATCTGGAGTTCACCATTGTCGATACGGCGGGTTATGAGGATGAAGATCCCGACACCCTGCCCGGCAGAATGCGGATGCAAACAGAGGCAGCGATTGCAGGTGCCCAAGTTGCCCTGTTCCTGATCGATGGCCGCGTTGGTGTGACCCCCCTGGACGCAGAAATTGCCCGCTGGCTGCGCAGCAGTGAAACGCCGGTCGTGCTTGCGGTCAATAAGGCCGAGGGCAAGCAGGGCGATAATGGCATCTTGGAAAGCTATGCGCTTGGCTTTGGTGACCCCATCGCAATCAGCGGCGAACATGGCGAAGGCATGGCGGATCTGTTTCAATCCTTGCTGCCCCATATCGACGGCGGCGCGTTCGAGGTACCTGACCCCGAAGCACCCGACGCGATATTGAAGCTTGCGATTGTCGGGCGTCCCAATGCCGGTAAATCGACGCTGATTAACAAGTTATTGGGCGAAAACCGCCTGATTACGGGTCCTGAAGCCGGGATTACCCGCGACAGTATTTCGGTGGACTGGATCTGGACGGACCCAAGCCCAAAAGAACGCGAGCCCGATGAAGAAGGCATCATCCCGCCGATGCTGACCGACCGCCGCGTCCGCTTGATCGATACCGCAGGTATGCGCAAGCGTGCCAAGGTGCAGGACAAATTGGAAAAGCTTTCAGTCGCCGATGCGCGCCATGCGATCGACTTTGCCGAAGTTGTCGTGCTGCTGCTCGATGCAACTAAGGGCCTTGAGGTGCAGGACCTGAAAATTGCTGACCATGTCATTCAAGAGGGCCGCGCGCTGATCATCGGGATCAACAAATGGGATGTGGCCGTTGATGGTGCCGGCCTGTTCAGAGGTATTCGTGCCGCGTTGGAAGAGGGCCTGTCGCAGTTAAAAGGTGTTCCGATGGTCGCCGTATCCGGGCTTACTGGAAAAGGCCTCGACCAGATGATTTCCGCCGCGTTCGATGCGCGGGAAGCGTGGAACAAGCGCGTGCCAACGGGCATACTGAACCGCTGGTTTGAAGCCGCAATTTCCGCAAATCCGCCACCTGCCCCAGGCGGCAAGCGGATTAAACTGCGCTACATGACTCAAGCGCGTAACCGTCCGCCGACATTTGTCATCTTTGGCAACCGGACCGACGAGCTGCCCGCCAGCTATGCGCGCTATTTGCTCAACGGTATTCGCCGCGATCTGGATTTTGGCGCCGTGCCCGTGCGTATCAACTTCCGTTCGTCGAAGAACCCGTTCGCCGATAACGGTTAGGGATTGTCGAGCACAGCGTACCCGGCCGCGAAGGTCTTTTTCCTTGATAGCATTAGCGACGCATGGCTTGCATTTTTCCGCGCGCCAAGCTGCGCCACAGCCATTCCAGTGGGCCGTAATGAAATTTCATCAGCCATGGCTTTGACCATAAGAGCATCACTGCCCACGCCCCCAGCACAAACAGCCACAATCCTGCACGGCCGAAATGCCCGAACAAGCCAAAGCCATAGCCATAAAATATCGTGGTCATGATGATGCTCGTGCCGAGATAGTTGCTGAATGCGGCGCGTCCAGCCGCGGCGACGCGCGCCAACATCGGGTGGTTGCGGTAATGCCCAATGCGCAAAATCAACACCGCCGCATAGCCAATCGTCAGCATCAGACGCGGAATTACACCCCAGACGTAAAAGACCGCAAGCGCGGTGATCCGGTCGAAGTCAACGGCGACTATCCAAACCGCCAGAGCGGCAGTCAGCAGCAACCCAGCTGGCACCATCCGCATCACCCAGCGCCGGTAATCGGCTGCGTCCCAATCCCCTGTCATGAACCCGCTTTTTTGCATCGCCATGCCAATCATCATCAGCGGCAAAGTTTCGCCAACGGACTGCACCACCAAGATCAGTGGCGCGCTCCATTCGTCGAGCTTATCCACTGTTATCGCGACGTAGCTGCCCCGGTGCAGCGCGAGGTCAGGCGCAATGTTAAAAGCAAGGTCCGCACCATCCATCAATGCGCGAAACTGGCGCGCCATGTCTGCGCTCGCATCAGGCCGGGTTGCGAAATATTGAAAGGCCTGAAGCCCGCCAAATTGTGCCCCCCAGAGCGCCAGCCCAACCGCAAAGATTATGAACGCAACCTTTATCAGCTTTGCTGGCGGCCAATCGCGGAAGCCAAAAGCGATCATGCCGATAATCGCATAGAGGAACAAGATATCACCGAACCAGATGAAGAAATAATGCGCGAGACCAAATAGAGCGAGCCACGCCATGCGGCGGTAATGGACCTGCGCGGCGCTTTCCCCCTTTGCCGTGGCGCGGTCGATGATAAGCATCATGCTCGCGCCGAACAAAAGCGAGAATAGTCCGCGCATTTTGCCATCAATGAAGATGAAGGAAAATGCCCATGCAATTTGGTCAGCCAATGTGTCGGTACCATAGGCCGCAGGGGTGATATAGGCCCATTCGGGCATGGCAAAGCCGATGATGTTCATCGCCAATATGCCCATCACGGCAAAGCCGCGCATCGCGTCCAAGCTGATATGCCGTTGTTCGATATTCTGCATGCTTTGCCCCCGTGTATTAAGCCATTAATACAGCGCCCATCTATGCCGGTCCAGCCCTTTAAACTTTTGTTATTGACACTCGTGTAGGTAGTTTTTAACTATATCTATTCCTAGTTTAGGATTCGTTATGACTGAACTGTATTTTTCGCACCCTGATCGCCCGCCGGCTAAATTGCAGCCACTGAAGGCGTGGCATCATTTTCGCAAGCTGATTGCCAACAAAGAAGACACAGAGCAGGTCTTTCACATCATTGCGGCCTTAAGCGGTAGCAAGTTCGGTAAGATGGCGCGGAAATTTTGGCAAACACCAAAGGGCAGAGCGTTGCTTGAAAGCAATGAGCGCCTGATTGACATGCTCGATGACCATGACAGCATCAAGAAGCTTCCGGCAGGCACCGTTGGCCGTGCCTATGTCGAATTCATGGAACGCGAAGGTTTGAGCGCTGCGGGTCTTGAGGCGGAATATGCCCAATTCCGGACATCATATCCCGTTTTTGGCGATGTGGTTGAACGTTATGGCGACCGTTTGCGCGATACCCATGACATGCTGCACATCCTCACCGGCTATGGCCGCGACGCGCTGGGTGAACAATGCGTGCTTGGCTTTACCTATGCGCAAAACCACAATCTTGGCGTCGGCTTCATTGCTTATGCGGGCGGATTAGAGTTGAAATACCGCGTTGCGAAATCGGCGCCGATTATGAAAGCGGTGCACGAAGGCTATCGTATCGGCAAAGCGGCAAAGAACATCGTTCAGGAAGATATCGCAGCCTTGCTGCGTGAGCCGTTGGTCGATGCCCGTAAGCGCTTGGGGATAGCAGAGCCAGTGACGTACAAGGCCGCGCACGCAGCGATGCGTTCAAGCGGCATTGATCCGTATAATTTGTTGGCACCTGCCGTTTAAACCTTAGGCGCTCATTCCCTGTGCCTTGACTGCGGTCGAGGGCGGGAGCAGCCGACACACATATCAACTATGCTCCACACGAGCGGGCACGGGTGGAGTACACGCTTCGTTGCGCTTATCCCCCCACGTCACCCTGAACTTGGTTCAGGGTGACGAATATGCGGGTGGGTCGCACCGACATTATCCTTGTGTTTTACCTCCGCGTCCTCTGCGCCTCTGCGTGAATCCATTTTGCACGAAGAGGCGCAGAGGACGTAGAGAGGAAAGATGAAAATTGGGCGCATGCACGCCACCGATCGACGTCAAGCTTTAGCTTTCCATCCAGTCCTTGAAGAAGCTGTCATGGGCATAACGCAGTGACGCAATGGGCACGTCAAACCCCGGCCCTGCGACCGATGTCCCGCCAACAGTGCCTATCCGCGTCATCGGAATGCCTGCGGCCTGAATTTGGTCCGCAGCGGCGCTGGTCACGACATAGCGCGCCTGATCTTCGCCAAACGCCGTGAATGCGTCGCCGATTTCTTCGAGCGCACATCCCTTGCCACTGGCCAACGCCATTTCGGTCAAGGCCACAAGCAAACCACCGTCGGCAACGTCATGCACCGCATTGACCTTGCCGTCTTGAATCAGCTGGCGGACAAATTCTGCGTGCGCGCGTTCTTGGCCGAGGTCGACCGATGGCGCGGCGCCGTCTTCGCGGCCATGCAGTTCGCGCAGCCACAGGGACTGACCTAGATGTCCCGCATTGTCGCCAATGACAAAAATGCCGTCGCCGTCTTGCTTGAATGCAATCGTTGCCATCTTGCTGAAGTCTTCAAGCACACCAACGCCGCCAATGGCCGGTGTTGGCAAAATCGCGCTGCCGCCGCCAGTGGCCTTGCTTTCATTATAAAGCGACACATTGCCCGACACGATCGGGTAATCCAGCGCACGGCACGCGTCGCCCATGCCCTCTAAACAGCCGACAATCTGCGCCATGATTTCGGGGCGCTGCGGGTTGGCGAAGTTCAGGCAGTTGGTGATCGCCAGCGGCGTTGCGCCAACGGCGCTGATATTACGATAGGTTTCGGCAACAGCCTGCTTGCCGCCTTCATACGGGTCGGCGTAACAATAACGCGGCGTGCAATCGGTGCTCATCGCCAGCGCGCGGTTGGTTCCGTGGATGCGGACGACCGCAGCATCGCCGCCCGAAAGCTGCGCGGTGTCGCCGCCGACCTGACTGTCATATTGCTGCCAGATCCACGCACGGCTCGCGAGGTCGGGGCAGGCCATCAGCCTCAATAAATCTCCGCCGATGTCAGTGCTGGCGGGAATGTCGCCAAGCGGTTTGACGTTGGCCCATGCCTTATATTCATCCTTCGACGCGGCGGGACGGTCGTACAAAGGCGCATCTTCGGCGAGCGGGCCAAGCGGGATGTCGCAGACGATTTCCCCCTTCCACGTTAGCACCATATGGCCCGTGTCAGTGACTTCGCCGATCACCGCAAAATCCAGTTCCCATTTGTCAAAAATCGCCTTCGCGAATTTCTCACGGCCGGGCTTCAAGACCATAAGCATGCGCTCCTGGCTTTCGGACAGCATCATTTCATAGGGCGTCATGCCTTCCTCACGGCATGGCACTTTGTCCATGTCGAGGATGATGCCCGCCTTGCCATTGGTTGCCATTTCGACGCTGGAGCTGGTTAAACCCGCCGCGCCCATATCCTGAATCGCGACAATCGCATCCGACGCCATCAGTTCAAGGCACGCCTCAATCAGCAGCTTTTCGGTGAACGGGTCGCCGACCTGAACCGTGGGGCGCTTTTCTTCGATATCTGCGCCAAAATCCGCCGAAGCCATCGTCGCGCCATGAATACCGTCACGACCAGTCTTTGACCCGACATAGACGATTGGATTTCCAAGGCCAGTTGCCGCAGAATAAAAAATCTTGTCCTGATCCGCAACGCCAACGGTCATCGCGTTCACAAGGATATTGCCATCATAAGCGGGATGAAAATTGGTCTCACCGCCAACGGTCGGCACGCCAACACAATTGCCATAGCCACCAATGCCCGCAACGACGCCCTGCACCAGATGCTTCATCTTCGGATGGTCGGGCCGTCCAAAACGCAGCGCATTCATATTGGCCACTGGCCGCGCGCCCATGGTGAACACATCCCGCAAGATGCCACCTACGCCCGTTGCCGCACCTTGATAAGGTTCGATATAAGACGGGTGGTTATGCGATTCCATTTTGAAGATCGCGGCAAGCTTAGTGCCATTTGGACCTTCGCCGATGTCGATAACGCCCGCATTTTCGCCAGGACCGCAAATGACCCAAGGGGCCTCAGTCGGCAATTTCTTCAAATGGATGCGTGAGGATTTATAAGAGCAATGCTCCGACCACATCACCGAGAATATGCCAAGCTCAACCATGTTGGGCTCACGCCCCATGGCGTGCAAGATACGCGCATATTCTTCTTCATTGAGACCATGGTCGGCGATGATGTGAGGCGTGATTTCAGACATGACACGGCCTTAGCGAGACGACGATTTTTGTGCCACATAAAATAAAATGGGCACTGGCATCGCTACCAGCGCCCACTGCGTCTGATTTTTGGAAGTCCCTGACCACGGGGGCCATTCTTTCCTCTAACCGACGTCCGGTTCCCCAATCCAGTCCGAAGACCTTTGTGGTTCGCCTCAGTACATTGGGTATCCTATCTGGCGTTGTACCACTTGCGTGGCCCCGCACTCGATATTCGTTTTCTTCGTACCCACCATCCTGGCTACATTTCCTGCCTTGCGACGGGTTGCCATCCAATTTGGCGATCCGGCATTCTTTCTTTTCCGCTCCGCTGTACCGTTTCCGGTCCGGCTTTGCTTCGTAGCGTTCCTGCCTGATGAATTGAAGGTCTCATAGCTTACGAGTCGTTCAAAGCATCATTTGCTGAGTTACCCACAGCGCGCGCACTTCGTGGTGGACAAAATGGAGAACAAGTATGGAGCACAAAACGATACGGCCCCCAAGCAGAGCATGGAGGCCGTAAAAATTGTCCGGGGGCGAGGGGGAGAGAGGAGGAGAGTGCCACCCGGTCAATGTGCGTTCCGGCAGTCGCTTGCCGTTGAGCAGCAACTAGGGGCCCGATGAATTTGCTGCAATTGCGAAAAGAATGGAGCTAGTTGCGTCTTTTGCAACTAGCTCCATTTCTGCTGGAAACGTGTTAATTTCGTTCCCAAATCATCACAAAATTAGCAGTTAAGGGGCGATTCCATTGCCCGGCAGCGATGCGTTAACAATGCCGCCGTCGCACGCAATCGTCTCTCCAACGATATAATCGCCAGCACGCGCGGCGAGGAAGATCGCAAGGCCAGCCATATCTTCAGGCGTTCCGATTCGTGGAAACGGGATATTCTTGCCCACGGCATCGGCATGGTCGCGCGCAGCCTTGTTCATGTCCGACTGAAATGCACCCGGCGCAATGCCCGACACAAGAATATTGTCCTTAACAAGCTCAGCCGCCAGACGGCGCGTCAAATGGATGACGGCGGCTTTCGATGCCTGATAGCTATAGGTTTGCCACGGGTTGATCAGCAGGCCATCGATCGATGCGATGTTAATAACCTTGCCGGGGCGATCAAATGTCGCGGCGGCCTTCAACTGCGGGTGCATTGCCTGAGTCAGGAAGAACAGGGATTTGACGTTCAGGTCCATCACACGGTCCCAGCCAGATTCAGGGAACTGACCAAAATCCGCACCCCATGCTGCGCCAGCATTGTTCACGAGAATATCGACCTTTTCCTCACGCTCGGCAATTTGCGCGGCAAGCGACAGGCAACCGTCCACGGTCGACAAGTCGCAGGGCAGGCCAATAACCTGATTGCCGAATTCGGCGACGGTTTCCTCAATCTGGTGGACCTTACGCGCGCTGATATACACGCGTGCTGCACCAGCCTTGAGATAGCCTTCGACGATCATCTTGCCGATGCCGCGCGATCCGCCGGTGACCAACGCCACGCGGCCATTGAGGTTGAATAAGCTTTGAATATCCATTTGCGGTTTCCTTTTAATAACCGTTCATCGTCGCCACGCGGTCTGCGTGGTAATACGCGTCGCCGAAAAATTCGTTCAAGCTGCGGTCGCGCTTCATATACAGGCCGATGTCATATTCGTCAGTCATGCCGATACCGCCATGCATTTGAACGCCTTCCCGCACCGAAAGATTGCAGGCAAGCCCGGCTTTCGCCTTGGCCGCCGCGACATAAATTTCGGCCTTAGCATGGCCTTCGTCCATTAAGGATTGCGCCTTCAGCACAATCGAACGCGCGCCTTCCATTTCGCCATACAAATGCGCGGCGCGGTGTTGGAGCGCCTGAAATTCACCAATGACGCGGTCGAATTGCTTGCGCGTCTTAAGATATTCAAAAGTCATGTCCATCGCGCCTGTGCCAACGCCAACCATTTCGGCGGCTGCACCAACGCGGCCAGCGTCCAGCATCTTGGAAAGCACAGCCCAGCCGCCGTCAACGTCACCAATGACAGCGTCGGCATTCACCTGAACGCCCTCCAGTTTCACATGCGCGGCCATTGCGGAATCGACCAAACGTGCCGCCTCCATCGACAGACCCGCCGCATCCTTGTCGACGGCGAACAATGTCAGGCCGTCGGTCTCTCCCACCGCGCCTGCGGTCCGTGCGGCGACGATCAGCATGTCCGATGACGTGCCTTGCACAACAAATTGCTTTTGCCCGGTCAGCTTAAAGCCATTGCCGCTGCGCTGCGCAACGCACGCGATTTTCTCCGGCCGGTGCTTGACGCCTTCTTCAATCGCGATGCCGATCACGGTTTCGCCAGCCAAGATGCCGGGGAACCAGCGGTCGCGCATGGCCTTATCCGCCAGCTTCAACGCCTCAACCGCCGCGACCGATGTGGTCAAGAAAGGTGAGGGTGAGAGGTTGCGGCCAATTTCTTCAAGGACAATACCCGCCTCAATCTGCCCCATGCCCATGCCGCCATCGGCCTCGGGAATCAGGATGCCGGTGAAGCCGATTTCGGCGAATTGCTTCCACAAGCCTTGGCTGAAACCGTCCTTGCACCCCATGTCGCGGAACTTGCGGAAATGGGTGACGGGCGCTTCGCGCGCCATGAAATCCCGCGCGGTGTCGCGCAGCATATTCTGGTCATCGTTTAAGGTCATTGCCATGTTAAAGCCGCTCCAAATCTATCGCGTCATTCCGACGCTTTATCTCGTCATTCCCGCGCAGGCGGGAACCCAACGCTGCGCCGTAAATATAGCTGTCAGGCGTGGGCCCCCACCTACGCGGAGGTGACGCAAAATTAACCGCCCGGCATCTCAAGGATACGCTTCGACACGACGTTCAGCATCACTTCACTGGTGCCGCCCTCAATCGAGTTCGCCTTGGTCCGCAACCAATTGCGAGCCTTTGACCCGCCATTGGCCCGTTCGCTTTCCCACTCAAGCGCTTGAGAACCGCCAATCGACATGACCAATTCATTGCGTTTTTTGTTCAATTCGGTACCGACATATTTCATCAGGTTCGAATAAGCTGGATGCGCCTTACCCGTTTTCCATTCGTCCATGAACCGTTCGCCATGGGCACGGAAGGTCAGGTTATCGACATCGAACAAGGCCATTTGCGCGCGCAGCACGGGCTCTTGCGACAAGGTCGCCTTCATCGCCGCGCCGATGGAGGTCACGCCGCCATCGCCGCCCATGCCGGAGATCATTTCGCGTTCATGGCCCAACAAATATTTCGCCACATCCCAGCCGCGATTGATCTCGCCAACAATCTGGTGCTTGGGCACAACAACATTGTCGAAAAATGTCTCGCAGAAAGGCGAATTGCCAGAGATCAGCTTGATAGGCTTGGTCGAAACACCGGGTGTTTCCATGTCGAACAACAGGAAGCTGATGCCCTGATATTTGTTCGTCTTGTCGGTGCGGACCAAACAGAAAATCCAGTCGGCCTTGTCAGCATAAGACGTCCAGATCTTTTGGCCATTGACCACCCAATGGTCGCCCTTATCTTCGCCAAAGGTCTGCATCGACACAAGGTCACTGCCTGAGCCCGGCTCCGAATAGCCCTGACACCAACGGATTTCGCCGCGGGCGATTTGGCCCATATAATGCACTTTTTGTTCTTCGGTGCCGAATTTCAACAAAGCTGGGCCAAGCATCCAGATGCCAAAGCTGTTAAGCGGCGAGCGGCAGCCAAGCTTTGCCATTTCCTGACGCAAGATTTTGGTTTCCTGCGGGCTAAGGCCTGCACCACCATAAGCTTTGGGCCAATCGGGCACGGTGTAGCCCTTGGCCACGCAACGCTCCAGCCAAAGCTTCTGCGCTTCTGATTGAAAAACAAAATTGCGTCCGCCCCAGCAGACGTCTTCGTCACCTTTGGCAGGTGTGCGCATTTCGGCGGGGCAGTTTTCCTCCAGCCAAGCGCGCGCCTCGGCGCGGAATGTATCAAGGTCGGACATGCGGCTCTCCTGTTTAATTACTTGATGAA
>Ga0247843_1005196_pt1 | contig 18400 bp, 17 predicted proteins | sample LaCruzMarch2017__FD_192420 | JGI IMG/M metagenome (GOLD analysis project Ga0247843, IMG submission 192420) | Freshwater microbial communities from meromictic Lake La Cruz, Castile-La Mancha, Spain - LaCruzMarch2017_8m | ecosystem: Environmental > Aquatic > Freshwater > Lake | place: Spain...
CGGTGCGGTGCGCGGTCAGCGCCCTGCGGCGGCAGGCGGCAGGCGGCAGTGTGAGCGCGGCCAGGATCAGCGCGCGGGTCAGTGGGGGCATCGGGAGACTTTAGGACGATGCTCGGGGGTACGGCCATTCGATACGCGGCGGATCTGGAGCCAGCGTCGGCGCTGGATCATGGCGAGGACGCCCGACGGCACCAGGAAGGTGCAGACCACGTGCGGCACGGCCCACGCCTGGACCTCGACGAATGCCGGCGAACAGCACATGGGGTGCATCGGCACGATCAGTCCCAAGCTGGACTGCCGACCGCAATACCCACGACCAGATCCCCGGCACGAGGGGTACCAGACCCTGGGACTCGGGCGCCCGCTTCCGCGTCGACGACCTCGCCACAAAGGCGAGCACGACGAGCACCGAGGCAGCGTCCCGGGAACTCCTCCCAACGCTCGCGGGAGCGGGTACGACGGGTCATGGGTGTTTCGGTAACTGCAGCGGATCCGTGCCAGCGAGGGTGCCGCGTTGGTTCGCCTATCCCCGAACCCAACGGATCCACGATCGCCTGTGCGCGGCTGATGAGTTCGCCTGCGCGCGCCCGTCGCTTCTCCAGCATGGCCGCCTTGGCCTGATTGAGGAGGCGGAACAGCCCGTCGTTGAGCATGGCCAGGCTCTGCCAGAGAGCGTTCTCGACGCCGCTGTGACATCACGAGCTTCGACGCATGGCCCGGGCTTCGGGTCATGGGCCTTCGGTCTCGTGGAGATGATCGATGCCTGCGAGGGTGCCGCGTTGGCTGCCCGATACCCTCGAGGGTCTCCAGGATGCACGCGAGACCCGCCGGGAGCTTCTCGCTCTCTTGGCAGTCCGCCATCGTCCCCGCCAGTCTCACTCCTCGCGTCGCAGCGTGAGCTCCTGGCGCTGCAGGTCCATCGAGACCTCGCGCACCTTGCGCGCCTCGTCCGGCGACATCTTCACGAAGCGCAGCCCGCAGCGCCACTCCGGAACCATCAGCGACGGCGGCGCCGTGCGGACGATGTCCGCGCGCACGCTAAGCGGCATCTCTGGGGTCGGGCCCTCGATCTCCAAGATGCACGTGCCCGTCAGCGGGGCGTCGACGGCGATCTGGCAGCCGTCCGCGGAGAGGTCGATCAGCAGGGCGTCGACGGTGCTCTTCCCGTCCTCTTCGCCGGTGTCTGTTTGGTCGAAGTGCCCGGAGACCCGTACCTCGACGGGCTCGACGGTCTTGGCCCGGTAGGCGTTGCGGCGATTGCGCGACCCGTCGCTGCCTTCGACGATGTACTCCATCGACAGTCGGCGGAGCAGTGGGACGAAGTGGTCGAGGAAGGGCGCGCCGCCGTAGGGGACCACCTGCAGCGCCTGGCTCGCGTGCAGCCGCAGCCGCGCGCTCCGCGCCCGGGTTTCCTCGGAGGGATCCGTCGAGACGACGCCGAGCTTCGCGGCGAAGCGTCGCTCGCCCCCCTCGGGACCGCCCGCGGGGAGGAAGAGCAGGCCCTGGTCGAACAGCAGCAGGGTGCCGCGCTGCACGCCGTCCTTGGGAAACACCATCACGGCGGGGCCGCCGATGGCGACGCGCCCGGGCGTCAGGCCCGGCAGCTGCGCCCCCCACGTGCGGATGACGCGATCGAGCCCGACCTCGTCGTAACTGCCGCGCGCGTCGGTGGCCGGTTCGTGCTCCAGCACGAGGCCGGCCAGGAGCCGGGTGATCTCGCCGAGCTCCTCCGCGGCGTTCGCCACGCCGAAGACCCAGACCTTCTTGCCCTGGCGCACGACGAGGCGGTCCGTGCGTCCGGGCGCGAGCTGCACGCGGGACACGTCCGCCAGGGCGATCTCGATCGGCTCGCCGGTCTCCGGCGCGAACCGGAGCAGCCGTCGCGTCGAGGCGAAGCGTCCGCGGGCCAATGGGGCGGGCGTCACCAGGGTGGCCTCGCGCGCCCGAAACGCCCCCTCCGCCAGCGGCCGCGCCTCGTCGACGTCGCAGAGCGCGGCGAAGAGGGCGATGGAGTCTGGCATCGTCAGGACGAGCGTTTCGTCTTCCAACGCGGCGCACACGCGGTCGCCGTCGAGGTGCACGTCCCGCAGCAGGTCGAGCGTCGCGTCGAGCCCGATCGGGCCGCCTTCGAGCTTGTCGAAGCCGGAGTGGGCGAAGTGCAGCCGGTGGGTGGTCAGCGAGACGACGCCCGCGCGCTCGTTCCGCGGCCCGCGGGTGAGGCGGGCGGGCAGGGCGAGGACGAGGCGCTCCTCGTCGGCGAGGGCGGGGGGCTCCGCGGTCTTGCTCGGATGCTTGCTGAGCGCCAGGCGGATGGCGTCCTCCACCTCCGGCACGGCCTTGCCCGCGAGCCGTTGGACGACGTCGGCTGCGAAGAGGTCGATGGTCATCGCCTCCCCGGTGGGGGCCACCTGGGTCAGCTCGCCCAGGTCGATCTCCCAGCTCTTCGCCCCGACGAGCCGGTCGAGCCGCGACGGCTCGAAGCGCAGGCTCGTCGCCGTCACGATCACAATTCCCATGTGCGCGAGCGATCCTCGGGACCAGCGGCACACGCCTTCGAACAAGATCATGGAATTCAACCCCCTCCGCGGTGTCTGAAGCGCTCTGTCCCGCCGCAGTCCAACGCGCAGTCGGACGGCGGGCGTCTTCCAAACGAAGCCTCGGGAGAGACTTATCGGCCCCGGGCGCCGTTTCGATAGTCCAATCTCAACCGGTGTTGCAAGGACCGACCTCGCGATGAAGTTCGCGCGACTCCTCGAACTCCACCGCACGACCCGCGTCGCCGGCTTCGACGACCCGTCCTTCGGCCGCCGGCCGGGGTCGGTGGTCCCCGTCGGAGGGGGGATCTGCGCCGACACCTGCTTCGAGGCCATGCTCGAGAACACCCCATCGGGTGAGTGGTGCTTGACGGGATCGACGGGAGTGCTCTTCGGCGGGCGAGGGCGGCGGTTTGCTCGGCGCAGGCTCTGGACCCCGTCGATCGAGTTGTCGCATGGTGATCAGAGGATCTGCGGGCGGTTGACCAGGCAACGCCGCTCCCCAGTCCTCCGCCGGAGACGGCATCGCCTGTTCGACGCCGTCTCCGACGCCCAGCACGACGGTCGATGGCAGCTGGCGAGAGCGTCGCCCGAAGGGGAAGCTGCTCTTCGCCAGTCCCTATCTTCCGGCCCGGGGCCATGCGCTGACGCGTGCGGCCGTGAAGCTCTCCCTGCGGGCGGCGGTCAAGCGCCCGGGCCTCACGCTCCGCGTCGATCCCCACCTCCTTCGCCCCGCGTTCGCCCCGCACCTGCTCGAGATCGGCACCGGCCTGCGCACCGTGCAGGCCCTGTTGGGGCATCGCTCGCTCCAGCGCACGGCCCGCGACGCGCACCTGTCCGAGGCGCGGCGCGCGACGCTCCGCAGCCCGCTCGATCTCTTGAATACCGCGGAGGGTAAGCGCCTCGGGTAGCCCGAACGTCATCATCACGGGCGACTTCAATGACTCTGCCGCCGGGGGTAAGCCAGGAAAGGGGAAGAAGAAGTCGTTCGATCATCTGTATGAGATGGGCCCAGTCGCTGCGAATCGCTACGTGTGCGCCCTGGATGTGGAAACTTCGCTCAAGTCCCCGAAGAATGCCGACCGCGGGAGCTGGGGCACGACCGCCGACGTCCGGGCGAGCAAGTACGATCATTTCTTCTGGCGATCCGTGCCAGGCCAGCTTTCTGCCCCGACGGCGACGGTGATCGACGTGATCGCAGATCTCCGCCACGGCGGCTTGCCGGATGGAGTCTTCCACTCGGGATATGTCTTCCAGAAGACGCCGCCCTGACCCCCAGCGTCAGGTACACGAGGGCGCGGGCCAGCCACAGCTCTTGCAACTCGATGAACAGGAGCGTGGGATCGAGGAGGACTTCGACGAACTGGTTGAGGACGAAGACATGTGATTCTTCGAGAGATTGACGGGCGCGCACTCGGCGCTGTCTCCACCATCGATGTCTGTACGAACTGGATGACCTCCCCCGGGACGAACGCCAACGACCTCCTGCGCCGGGACAAGGCCGGGATGAAGCCTGACGGAGTCGCCCGAGTCGCGCTCCATCGACGCCGACCGGGCGCCCGCTGCAGACGACGGGGAAACGTCGGGCTCCCGGGCGCGCGGGTCTTCGCGTCGGCGATCGAGCCGGGGGGGGGCCGTCGCGCGCGACCGAGGGCGTGCTCGACCGGTCGACGGTGCGCGCCGGTTGCGGGGCTCCGCCCGGCCCACGACGGGTGACGGTGTCCGGAGGCATCGCATGCTGATCATCCGCGACGCGCAAATGCACACGATGGCCGGGGCTCGGGAGCGCGACCCGGTGCAGCCCTGCCCGCTGCGGGCGACGTGGGTCGCGATCGCCCTCGTGGGTGACGACGGTCAGCCCATCGCAGGCGCGCGCTACGAGCTCCGGCTGCCCGATGGTGTTCTGCACGAGGGAACGCTCGACGCGCAGGGCGAAGCGCGCTTCGAGGGGCTTGCGGCGGGGCGGTGCGAGGTCTGCTTCCCCGACCTCGACAGCGAAGCCTGGGAGACCTGCTGACCCCACCTTCCCATCGCCTGATCCCCCCGGAGCTCGTCCTTCGTCCCGATGCCCTCGGCCATGGCCTTGGCGCCGAGCTCGCCGCAGCGCGTGACCCGCGCGCGCACGAGCTTCTGCTGCCGCTTGTGCAGGTGGATGTTGCGCTCGAGGTCGATGTCGATCTTGACCCCTGCGGGCTCGAGGCCGGCGATGCGCTTGAGGTTCCCGTAGCCCGCCCCGAGGTCGGCGACCACCGGGTGCACGCCGGGTGAGCTCGACCGGGTGCACGTTGACGAAGAGCGGCACGCCCGAGCACAGCGGGATCGCGATCTCCCGCACCATGCGGCCGAGCCGCCCGCAGCAGGTGCCCGTCACCCCCCGCGCGACGAGGGCCGTCGGGTCTTTGAAGTCGGGCTTCGAGCAGCGCGCCAGCACCTCGTGCGCGAACAGCCGCCCCTGCGTGGGCAGGTCGACGATGGGCTGGAACACCACCGACAAATCCTTCGGCTCGACGCCGGTCGCCAGCGACGCCGCGCTCTGCCGCGGACGGTCGACCAGCACGAAGGCGTGACCCGACAGCGCCTTCGACAGGACATTGGAAGGATGACGATCCGACCTGCGCCTTGTCCCCCCAATCGGCCCCGATTACCGCCGCACGAACACCGTGGGCATTTCGTCAAAGTTCTGACAAAGCTTCGTCCCACCCCGTTTTGGGGCTGAAGGCCTCCGCACCAGCGGCCGATAGCGATGTCGGCGGCCGGATCACCGGCGGCACCGATCACCTAATCCCTCTGGGTCGAACGAACATGGTCTTCGAGGATGCGTCGGGCCGCCGACGCACGTGGGCTTTTCGCGCCCTGTGCTTTGCCGTCGTTCTGCTGACCGCCCTCGTGGGGCTGTCGCGCGCCTCCCACCGTGCCGCGCCGACGCGCCGCCGCCTGCCCACGCGCGCCGCCGCCCCCTCCGCCGTCGCGCCCCCGACGCCCCCCGCCGAGGACCCCGTCGCGCCCTCCGTCGCGCCCTCCGCGCGCGCCCCCGAGGCGCCGCTGTCGCCCGACTACGCCGCGCTGCTCGCGCGCCTCGACGCCCGCTCGGCCGCGGTCGCTGCCGCCGTCACCGGGCCCGCCCTCCCGCTGCCCGACGGGAGCGCCCTGGTCTTCTCGATCGACGCGCCCGACGCCGACACCTCGCTCGCCGCCCACCGCGACGTGCTGCGCGCCGTCTCGCCCGACTGGCTGCGCCTGCGCACGGCCGGCTGCGGCGTCGACGTGCTCGCCGCGCCCGGCGCGCGCGCCGCCCTCCCCCCCGGGGCGCTGGTGCTCGCGCGCGTCGCCAACCTCGACGGCGACCGCTGGACCAGCGCCGAGACCGCCGCGCTGCTCGCCGACGACGCCGCGCGCGGGTGCGCCGCCCGGGCGATCGCCGCGCAGGTCGTCGCCCTCGGCGCCGACGGCGTCAACGTCGACCTCGAGGCCCTCGCCCCCGAGGACGCCGCGGGCCTCGTCTCCCTCGTCGCCGAGCTGCGCGCGGCGCTGCACCCGCGCGGCCTGCGCGTCACCGTCGACGTCTCCGGCGACGACCGCGCCTACGACCTCCCCCGCCTCGGCGCCGTCGCCGACGCCGTCGTGCTGATGGCCTACGACGAGCACCACGCCGACGGGCCGCCCGGCCCCATCGCCTCGCACGCCTTCGTCGCGCGGCAGGTGCGCGAGGCCCGCGCGCGCATCCCCGCCGACCGCCTCGTCGTGGGCGTCGGCGCCTACTGCCGCGACTGGCGCGCCCCCACCGCCGACGGCCGCCGCGCCGTCGACTCCTACGGCGTGCCCGAGGCCCTCGCCCGCGCGGCCGCCGTCGGAGCGACGCCGGTCTTCGCGCGGGGCACGGCCAACCTCCGCTACGACTACCGCGACGCCTCGGGCGCGGCCCACGAGGTGTGGTGCCTCGACGCCGTCGCCGCCGCCGACGCCGTCGCCATCGCGGCCGCGCAGGGCGTCACCCGCACTGCCCTCTGGCGCGCCGGCTCCGAGGACCCGTCGGTCTGGGCCGTGCTCGCCGCCCGCGACGTGCCGTCGAGGGCGCGCGCGCTCGCCCGCGTCGCCGCTCCGTCCCTCCCGGTCGTCGAAGGCGCCGGCGACGTGCTCACCCCCGTGGCGCCCGCCCGCGAGGGCCGCCGCGCGGTCTCCCTCGACGCCGCAGGCCGCGTGCTCGACGCCCGCTACGAGGCGGTGCCCGCGCCCGCCCGCCTCGCGCGCCTCGGGTCACCCGACGCGCCCGGCGTCGTGCTCACCTTCGACGACGGCCCCGACCCCCGCTGGACCGCCGCCGTGCTCGACGCCCTGCGCGACCTGCGCGCCCCGGCGACCTTCTTCGTCATCGGCGAGGCGGCGCAGGCCTACCCCGCCCTCGTCGAGCGCGCCCGCCGCGAGGGCCACCTCGTCGCGAGCCACACCTTCGACCACCCCCACATGACCGCGCTCTCGCCCGCCGACGCGCGCGCCGAGCTCGACCGCACCGCGCGCCTGCTCGAAGGACTCGTCGACCACGAGGTGCTGCTTTACCGTGCCCCGTATTCTGCCTTCGTGACCTCGCCCGCCGAGCTCGCCGCGCAGCGCGTGGCCTTCGCCGCGGGCTACACGTACGTCGCCGCCTCGGTCGACCCCAAGGATTGGTCGTCGCGCGACGCCGGCGCCGTCGCCGCGCGCGTCCTCGCCGAGGTCGCCGCGGGCGGCCGGGTGGTCGTGCTGCACGACGGCGGCGGCGACCGCGCGGCCACCGTGGCGGCGCTGCGCCTGGTCGTCCCCCGGTTGCGCGCCGCGGGTCACCCGGTGGTCTCGCTGGCGGCGTACCTCCGGCTCCCGGAGGCCAGCCTGCGCCCGCCGATGCCCCCGCTCCGCCGCCTCGAGGCGCGCGTCGAGGCGGCCTCGGCGCGGGCCCGCGCGTGGGCGACCTTCGCCCTCGCGGCCCTCTTCTCGGCGTGCACGGCGCTCGCGGCGCTGCGGGTGCTCGGGCTCGGGGCGCTGGTCGCCCGCGAGGCCCTGCGCCGCGCGCCCACCACCCCGGCGCCGGACTTCTCCCCGCGGGTGACGGTGCTGGTGCCGGCCTTCAACGAGGCGACGGTGATCGTCGCGAGCGCGCGCGCCCTGCTCGTGGGCGAGTACGCCAACCTGGAGGTGCTCGTCGTCGACGACGGCTCGACCGACGGCACCGCCGACCTCGTCGACGCCCTCGCGCTCTCCGAGCCGCGCGTGCGCTGCCTGCGCAAGGCCAACGGGGGCAAGGCCTCGGCGGCCAACCTCGGGATGCAGCACGCCCTCGGCGACATCATCGTCGCGGTCGACGCCGACACGATGATCGCGCCGCAGGCGATTCGCCGGATGGTGGCGCACTTCGCCGACCGGCGGGTGACCGCGGTGTGCGGCAACGTCGAGGTCGGCAACGTGAACTCGCTGCTCACGGCCTTCCAGGCGATCGAGTACGTCACCAGCCAGAACTTCGACCGCCGGGCCTTCCAGGCGCTCAACTGCATCGGGGTGGTGCCGGGCGCGCTGGGTGCGTGGCGCCGCGACGCCGTGCTCGCGGTCGAGGGCTACAGCGGCGACACCCTCGTCGAGGACGCCGACCTCACCCTCTGCGTGCTGCGCGCCGGCGGCGTGATCGCCTACGAGCCCGGCGCCGTCGGCCGCACCGAGGCCCCGGAGACCCTCGGTGCCCTCTGGAAGCAGCGCTTCCGCTGGACCTACGGCACCTACCAGTGCCTCGCCAAGCACCGCGGGTCGCTCTTCCGCGGCTCGCTCGGCTGGGTCGCGCTGCCCAACGCCATCGTCTTCCAGGTGCTCTTCCCCCTGGTGAGCCCCATCGGCGACCTCGCCCTCGTCGCCTCGCTGCTCACCGGCCAGACCGGCGCCGTGCTCTCCGGGTACCTGGGGTTCCTCGCGATGGACCTCGTCGCCTCGACGCTCGCGTTCACGCTCGACCGCAAGCCCCTGCGCTGGCTCCCGCTGCTGCTGGTGCAGCGCTTCACGTACCGGCAGTTCCTGTACCTCGTGAGCCTGCGCGCGATGGTCGCGGTGCTCGCCGGCCGCCGCCACGGCTGGCGCAAGCTGGCGCGCACCGGCACCGTGATCGCGCCGCGGGGAAGGGCCACGCCGGTGCCGCCGCGCATGCCGATCGGCGCCTCGACGACGCCGAGCCTCCTGCCGCCGGGGATGTAGAGAAGCGGGCGACGTGGGCGCGGCGCGCGGGGAGGGAAAAAAACCGCAAGCGCGCGAGATCTCGCGTCGGGTCGACGCCTCGCGCATCCCGCTCGTCGTCCTTCGGGCCGCGCGACTGGCTCACGTGGACCACCGCGGGCTGCGCCACGTGCGGCGTCGGGATCTCCGCCAGCCACGTCGCCTGCGCGCCCTCCTCCAGGCACCGCCGCTGCGTCCCCGGTTGCCGCTTCAGGAACTCGATCAGCGCCTGGCCGTTGGTCTCCACCACGTCGGCGCGCACGCGCGTGCCGCGCGCATCGATCAGCGCGCACGTCGTGCTCGGGCGATGCACCTCCAGGCCGATCAACCTCTCCATCGGCGTCCTACTCTCGGAGCGGGTTGATGTGTGACAACTCGATGTATCGCACCCGCTACCTCTCCGCGCAGCGCCCGGCCGGGCGGTGGTGTGCGTGCCCCTGGAGGCCGCGCCGCCGTTCTCGCGTGCGTCGCGCGGCGGGCCGTGCGACGCCTCCGACATGCGCGACGCTGTTCGCTCGACGGTAGATCTCAATCTACTGGTCGTGCTGGTCGAGGTGCTGGAGGCCGGGAGCGTGAAGGCCGCCGCGCGGAGGCTCTCCATCACCCCCTCGGCGGTGAGCCACGCGCTGGCCCGACTGCGGAAGGTCGTCGAAGATCCGCTCGTCGTCCGCACCACCGACGGAATGCAGGCGACGCCGCGGGCCATCGCGCTCGTCGAGGCCGCCCGCCCCGCGCTCGATCAGCTCGAGCGGGCGCTCCACGCGACCGCGGACTTCGACCCCGCACGGCTGCAGACGACCTTCACGTTGAGCTCGGCGAGCTTTGGGACGATGCTGTTCGGGCCCGGCCTGCTCAGCCGCCTGGCGCTCGCCGCCCCGCAGGTGCGCCTTCGCTTCGCGCCGCTGCCGGCGGTGCCCGAAGAAGGGCTCGCGCGCGACCTCGATGCGATGATCGGTGTGCTGCGACCAGACAGCCCGCCGGGGCTGTACCGGCGGCGCCTCTCGACGGAGCGTTGGGTCTGCCTGGTGCGAAACGAACACCCGCACCGCGGCGCGCGCATGTCGCTCGCCGAGTACGCGCGCCAACGACACATCGTCATCGCACCCCGTGGGCGCCTCGGCGGCCCCATCGACCAGTATCTCGAGGCGGCGGGGCTCGTGCGCAGGGTCGCCTGCCTCGTCGACGACTTCCTCTCGGCGCCCTCCCTCGTGGCCGAGACCGACCTCGTGCTCACCGGCGGCGACCGATTCCTGCGCGCCGCGTGTCGCAACCTGCCGGTGCGCGTGGTCGAGCTCGAGGCCGCGCTGCCGACCTTCGATCTCGTGCTCGTCTGGCACGAGCGGGTCCACACCGTGCCCGCGCAGCGCTGGCTCCGTGAGCTGCTCGTCGCCGTGTCGCAGGAGGTCTACCTGCCCGCCACGAGCGGCTGACGTCGCGCCGTCGATGGCGTCAGGCGGGCGGCTGGTTGACCCCGAGGCGCCCAGATCCGCGCGGGCGCACGGCGTCGTCGACGAGCAGCGCGGCGACGTCGCCGGTCGTCACCGCCATCGACCCGTCGGGCAGGTAGTCGGCCCGCGCGATCATCGCATGCGTCGCCTCGCCCTCGACCAGCCGGGGGGAGCACACCAGCGTCCACGCGAGGTCCGTGCCCCGGAGCGCGTCGAGCACCCGGCGGTGATCTGCGCCGATCGCGCGCAGCATCGCGGGGTACTCCGGGCGCTCGCTCCGCAGCGAGTCGGCGTCGAACTGCAGCACGCCCGCGCCGACCACGCCCAGGAAGCGACGCGCCCCGGCGCGGGTCATCGCGCGCAGCACGTGCTCGACGCCGAGGCTCAACGGCGGGCCCGCGCCCCCGCCCCCGAGACACGAGACGACCACGTCGTCCGCGCGCACGACCGCCTCGACGTCCGCCGCCCGAAGCACGTCCCCGACGTGCGTCTCGCTCGCCCCGCGCGGCGTGCTCGCCGGGTCTCGAACGAACGCCGCGACCGTCAACCCGCGCGCGCGCCCGAGCGCGACGACGCGCCGACCCGTCCGCCCGCTCGCTCCGAATACAAGGATTCTCATCGTGGTGCCTTGATCCCCGTTCGCTCAGCCGAAGACGCCGAAGCGTCCGAGCGCGATCACTACACACAGCGGTACGAACACGACCGCTGGCACGACCGGCTCCTTGCGACGGACGTGCGTGGCCACCGCGCCGCCCATGATGAGCGCGAGGCCCACCGCGGCGATGGGCGTCAGCACGGGCAGGATCCCGGTGGCCCACGGCGCCACGAGACCGATGGCGCCGAGCACCTGCGCGAGGCCGATCAGCTTGACCTGCCCGGCGGAGAAGTCGTTCACCCAGGGCATCTTTTCGGTCAGCTTCTCCCGCGGCGTCGACAGCTTCATGCCGCCGGCCGCCGTCATGACAAACGCAATCAAACCTTGAAGGACCCAGAGAGCGATGTTCATGCGAATTTCCTGGGGACGGGTTGTTCGGTGCCCGCGGTGATGGTGCGTCCCGCCGACATCACTCTATCGCCGCCGGCTGAAGGACTGGAAGGCGCTCAGCATGGTCGGGCGCGACGACTCGGGGAGATCCCGGCCGATGGCGGGGCTCTGCCCAAAGCGGAGCGTGCCTGCATCGACTCGATAGATGTCGAGGCTCACGCCGCCCACGGGAATGGCGAAGCCGTAACACGCGGCGCCGAGCACGTTGCGCTCGACGCTGGGGGCCCAGTCGGTCAGTCCGCAGTAGGCGTTGGTGTTGTTGAAGGCCGTGTTGGTGGCCGTCAGCGCGGTCGACGTGAACGACAAGAACGAGAGGTCGAGCTTCGTCTCGCCCGCCGCCGTGGTGCCCGACACCGCGGCCCGGCCGGTCCAGCGGCTGACGTGGGTGGCGCGCGTGCAGGCCGCATCGTCGTACTCGGCGAACGTTCCGACGAACGCGAGGTCGGTGTACTGCAGCGTGGTACGGGCGAAGTTCATGCCGTTGTTGGGGAAGCAGACGGTCTCCCACGTGCCGTTGAGCTCGGTGCCGCGCGCGCCGGGTTCGGGGGCGTCGCTGCACCCTAGGCAGCACCGCGGCGACGAGCGCGAGCCCGAGGCCGAGCGCGCCGACGGAGGAAGGACGACGGGTGACAGGAACGATGGGTGCTTGAACGGGGGCGAGGGTCATGAACAGTTCTCCCGCGGAGGGTTGCGTGACGTGAGCGTCGATCGCTCGCCAACCATTGTGCGTCGTCGCGCAAAGGCGTCAGCTGAACGCTGTTCATGCCGTCGTGACGTCGCCTCATCGGCGACGCCCTTCCCCCGGTAGGCTCGCGCTCTGGCATGACGAGACGCCGTCGAAAGGTGAACGCGCGATGAGACTGCTCGTGTCCGTGATGCTCGTGCTGGTCGGGGTCATCCACCTCCTTCCGCTCGCGGGGGCGCTCGGCGGCGAACGCCTGACGGCCCTCTACGGGCTGCGCTTCGACGACCCCAACGCGCAGGTGCTCATGCGCCACCGGGCGGTGCTCTTCGGGCTCCTCGGGGGCTTCTGCTGCGTGGCGGCGGTGGCGGCGCAACTGCAGCCCGCGGCGTTCGCGATGGGGTACGTGAGCGTGGTGTCGTTCCTGGCGTTGATGAAGTCCGTCGGCGGAACCAACGCGCAGCTCCGCCGGGTGTTCGTGGCCGACGTCGTCGCGCTGGCGTGCCTGGTCGTCGGCACCGCCGCGTACGCCCTTGCGCCGCGGGCGTAGCCGTCGCCAAGGCAGGACACCGCGACCCACAAGCTCCGCGACAGACCTCGAGTCGCCTCTCCGAGTCTTCACGAGGTCGCGCCGACAGGTCCCGGTCGTCGCTGGCCAGCCCGACTGCGCCGTTACGGGTACACCCGCAGACCGATGATCAACCCTCTTCCCACATCGACGACTGACGGCCGCGCGGAGGCTCCGCGGCTTCGTCCATTCGCGATCTGGCGGAGCGCCCGACGCCTCGTCGTAGGTTGTCACCCGCCCGCAGATGCGCTCCGCCAAATCGCTATCCGATCTGGTAACTCCAGCGGATCCGTGCAGACGAGGGTGCCCCGTTGGTTCGCCTGTCCCCCCCGAAGCGCTCGCGCCCGCGCGCCGCAGCATCGCCGGCGGTGTGATGGTCGCGCGGCGCCCCGCGAGCGCGACGCCACCCCGGCAACACAGCGCGCTCGGCGCAGCCATTCGTCGAGCGTTCGAAGAGCTATACGATCGGTGCATGGCACCATGGCAACGATGGTGGATGGCGCCGCCGCGAGGCAGTTTGTAGGTTCGCGCCGCGTCGCTCGCGGTGCCCCAATCGGGCGCCTGCGACGCCCTCGAACCTCCACACCGTACAGCGAGAGAACGCCATGACCGCACGCAAGACCGCCACGGGCAAGATCCAGGTGAAGTCCTGGGAGTCGATCCCCTTCAACACCATCGGGGGCCCCACCCTCAACGAGCTCCGCGCGACGGAGGACTTCGTGGGAGACATCGTCGGCGAGGGCACCGCGCGCATGCTCCAGACGCTCCGCGCCGACGGCTCGGCGAGCTACGTGGCCGTCGAGCGCGTCGTGGCCACCGTCGAGGGCCGCAGCGGGACCTTCGTGCTCCAAGACGAAGGCACCCTCGAGGGCACGAAGGTGAAGGGCACCTGGTTCGTCGTCGCCGGCTCGGGCACGGGCGAGCTCGCCGGTATCCGCGGCGAAGGAGACTTCCACGCCGAGCTCGGCCAGCACGCGGACTACACCCTCAACTACTGGTTCGAGTGAGGTGCCCCTCGACCCCTCGGTGACGGTGCTCGTCACACGCACCGTGCGCGAGGGGCGCGAGGCCGACTACGAGGCCTGGGTGGAGGGCGTCGCCGCCGTGGCGCGGGGCTTCCCCGGCCACCGGGGCCTCAACCTCGTGCGCCCCCGCGACGCCTCGCGAACGTACACCCTGGTGTTTCGCTTCGACTCGGCCGCGCAGCTCGACGCGTGGGAGTCATCGCCGGAGCGGCACGCGTGGGTCGCGCGCGCGGCGGAACTCAGCGAGGCCGCGCGCGTCCAGCACCTGACGGGCATGGAGGGGTGGTTCGCAGCGCCTTCCGCCGGCCTCGCGCCCCCGCCTCGCTGGAAGATGGTCGCGGTGAGCTTCGGCGTCGCGTTTCCGACGATGCAGGTTCTGCAGGCCGTGCTGGGCCCGAGGCTCACGCCGCTGCCGGGGCCCGCGCGCGGCGCCGTGCTGGGCCTCGCCATGGTGCTCTTCATGACCTACGTCGGCATGCCCGCGGTCACCCGACGCCTCGCGGGCTGGCTCTACCCCCCGCCGCGCTGACATCGCCCGCGCGGCGCTACACCACCGCGGCGAAGAGCGCGCTGCGCACCCACGTGTGCATGGGATGGGCGTCCAGGCGAGCGTGCCACATGGCTACGACGTCGAGCGCCGGGAGATCCACGGGAGGATCATACGAGACGAGGTCGAGCGCGCGCGCGAGGTGCAGACCGGCACGGCGCGGGAGCGTGAGCACGACGTCGGTCTGCGCCACGGCCATGGCCGCGCCGATGAAGTACCGGGTGCGGTAGGCGATGTGGCGCGCGAGGCCCTGCGCCGCGAGGGCGCGGTCCACCACGCCGGGGCCGTGTCCCTCGGGGCTCGCGAGCGCGTGCGGAACGCGCGCGTAGGTGGCGAGGTCGAGGCCTCCGGCGAGCGAGGGATGGCCCCGGCGCGCGAGGCACGCCCAGCCGTCACGAAACAGCACCCGGCGCAGGAGGCCCGGCGCCTCGGCGAAGCCGACACCGATGGCGAGGTCGAGCGCGCCGCTGTCGAGCTGCGCCACGAGGTTGGCGTAGCGCAGCGGCACGACGTCGAGGGCGAGGCCCGGCGCGTCGGCCCCGATACGCCGGAGGCTTCAGCGCTCGCCAGAATTGATCCACCCCTGCTCTTGAGAAGTGACCCCGACTCGGATCACTCGCAGCGGTGTTGATCGGGATTGTCGTGGCGACGGTGACCAGCGTGACCGGGCTGGGCGTCGTTCACGAGGTTCCTCGTCGCCGGTTGATGGCACCGGTAGGAGCTCGCGCGGGTAGCGCCCTCGCAGTCCACCATGGAACGCTGGGCGCGGCGGTCGAGAGACGTCCAGGGTCCCGCGTGGCCGAGCGACTCGCAGCCGTAGGCGAGCACAGCTAGCGCGACCCTCGTCCAGCGCGCGGCAGCAGCATGGCGTGGCGATGGACGTGCTGCGTCTCGCGCGATGACGGTCCGCGGGGCTGTGGTCATCAGAACGATCCCCGTTGGGATGGTCTTCCTCTGACCCTAATGGCAGCTCCGGATCACGGAAACACTTGTTTCCAAGTGTTTTGCGAGCGCTTGTGGCGCGCGCCACCACTTGTCTGCCTGGCCGGTTCCCGCGGTGGCTGACGGCGGGAGACGCAAGGGCTACCGCGGTGTTCGGAAGGCGTCAACTTCGAACTGGACCTCGACGAGCCCTCGCGTGGGCGAGGCGGCACAGCGGCTCCCACCGTACGAACTGACCCCTGGACGGGTGGACCATTTCTCGCGAGCGAAGGTGGGTCATTTCTCGCGAGCGTTGAAGCCGGAGGAGCGCCGGGAGCACGAACACGCCTACGATGTCGTGGGCCGCCATCGTGATGGTGTCGCGCGCCGTCGCCGGGTCGAATTCTTCGTCGTGGAGGACGCGCCGGAGCGCGCGCAGCCCATCGCGGAGCGAGGCGTGGATGCGCTCGGCGCGTGGCGTGCGAACGAGCCCCTGCCCGCTGCGCACGAGCAGCGGATCGCCGAGGTCTTCGCGGAGCCGACGGAGTGCGCGGCTCATGGTCGGCTGCGTGACGCCGAGGCGCCGCGCCGCGCGCGTCACGTTGACCTCGGCGAGGAGCGCCTCGAGCGAGAGCAGGAGGTTGAGGTTGATCTCGGGGAGGTCTCTCATCGCGACGAAATCGATCGTAAGGGGCGTCTTCCACGACGCCTCTGTGGGCGCTTACCGAAGCCGACAAATGGACCAACACGGCCCTGTTGGCCACCGCGCGGGCCAAGGCAGCGTCCCGGGAGCTTCTGCCAACGCTCGCGGGAGCGGGTACTACGGGTCATGGGTACTCCGACGACCCCTTAGCTGCCCGGCGAGATGGGTAGAAGCGAAGGGGCTGAAGCCCACGGCACCGTGCCGTGAAGGCCGCCGAGCGTATCTTCCGCCCTCGGCGCGCGGCCCCTGGTCAACACTGTCACCGCCACTGGGCGCGCCCTGATCAGCGCGCTGACCACGGGATCTGGCGGGTTCTCGCGCTGTAAGATCGGCACGTCCCTTGCGGTGGACGCGGGTTATGCCACTGCCCACACCTTTCCAGTCTACCGCTCGCTGCGGGGGGCACGCCGCTTCGACGCTCGCGCTCGCCGTCATCTTGAGCGGTTGCTCCGCCGACCTCGAGGGGGACCTCTCGGCGGCCTCCACCCAGACCTCGAACCTCACCCTGGCGCAGCGGCGCACGCGGGCGGGCCAGATCCGTGACGTCGCGGCGCGGGCGGGGTTGCCCCGGGCGGGGTGGCTGCTCGCGGGTCTCGCCGACGCCGAGACCCAGATGTCCCACTGCTGGTCGGAGCTGACCTGGGCGTGCCAGGGCCCCTACTCCGCCGACTGCCGCGGGCCGGTGGTGGCGGGCGCGGGGGATGGTCCGTGCAGGGCGCAGCAGGGTGGCCTCGGGATGTTCCAGTTCGACGGCGGAGACTTCGACGCCACGCTGCGCCGCGACGGCGCGCGGGTGCTCTCCCTCGCGGGAAACACCGAGGCCGCGGTGGAATTCACGCTGCGCATCGTGCGCGACTCGGCCTACGTCCCGGGCGTCGCGACGCTCGACGAGGCCGCCGCGTGGATGAACGGCGTCACCCCCGACAACGACCGCTTCGACCTCTGGGTGCGGACCGCCACCCACTACTACAACGGCTGTCTCCCCGGGTACTCGTGCTTCGCGCAGCGCTATCGCCACTACCGGGACAACGCCCGGGGCCTGTGGTCCGAGATGGGCGCGAGCTTCTGGCGGGGCGCGGTCACCCCACCCCCCGCGCCGCCCGCCGCCGCCGCCGCCGCGAGGGTGATGGCGGTCGAGTGGACGCGCAGCGCCGATGGGGCCTACCAATTCCGCGCGCAGGCCCCGGCGTCGGTCACGCGCGTGGAATATCGGGTGGACGGCTGGAGCATCGGCACCGCCACCCGCGCCGCGTCGCCCTCGCTGGCGATTGCGTACTCCTTCCAACGCGCCGTCGATGAGCGCGCGCTGGAGGTGCTGGGATTCGACGCGCGGGGCGCCGTCGCGGCCTTTGGCGTCGGGCTCTTCGACGTGACCCCAGACTACGGGGTCTTCCTCCGTCAGACCGGCGCGGCGCAGTACGAAGTGGGCATCGAGCGCGCGCCCGCCGGGGTCGCGGGGCTCGAGGTGCGCGCCGATGGATTCCTCCTGCGCGACGAGGTCAGTGGCGCCACGCGCAGCCCGCGCGCGGCGGTGCGCCACACCTACAGCCAGCTCGGCGCGCGTGACTTCGAGCTGCGCACCTTCAACGCCGACGGATCGGCCCGCGGCGTGCTGCGGCGACGCTTCGCCCTCCGCGAGGAGGCCGCGCCCCGACCCGCGCCGCCGCCCACCGCCGCGTCGGCGCGCACGCTCACGAGCACGCCCTACCGCTACCAGTACGCCAACGCCTACGACCCCGCGGGCACCTGCGGGATCACCTCGGCGTCGATGGTCCTCGGTCATCACGGCGTCACGGTGACGCCCGATCAGCTCTACCAGCGCTTCGGCGTCGCGCAGGGCCAGAGCCCCGGCGGGCTCGTCGCGCTCTATCGCGCCTACGGGCTGTACGGCGTCAGCACGTACACCGGCACCTTCGAGCAGCTGCGACGCTTCATCGACGACGGGCTCCCGGTCGTGGTCCACGGCGATTTCACCCCCAGCGGTCACATCGTGGTGATCGTGGGCTACGACGCCGGCGGCTTCATCGTGCATGACCCCTCCGGGCGCTGGGACGGCGCGCTGCGCGGGAGCTACGCCGGCCGCACCGCCGCGAACGGTCGCCTCGTGCGCTACCCCCTCACGGCCCTCGACAACGTGATCGGCCCCTCGGGTCGCGTCTGGATGAGCGTCGCCTCCCGCACGCCCCTGTGATCGTGCGGCGGCCGCGCGTGGCGCCGCGCGCTACCGCGCCCCCGACGCGCAGCGAACGCCCGTGCTGGCACTGCCGAGCGCGCGCCCTTCGATGAGGTGGTCGATCGGCTGGATGAGCACCTGCGCGAGTACCGCCGCGCGCTGCTCGACAGCGGGCATGCGTACAACTTCATGCAGGAGGTGCGCTTCTCCTGCGGCGACGTCGACGGGAGGGATCACCGCATAGGCGTGAACCGTCGATGGAAGGGCGGGCGGGGCAAGCCCCGCCCCTACGCGGAGAGTTCTCGCTGCGTAGGGGCGGGGCTTGCCCCGCCCGCATTGGCATCAATCGGTTAGAGCGGTTCTCCAACGCGTCTGGTTACGCGTTCAGCGACCTCACCCCCCAGCCCCATAGGCGTTAAGCTGCGATCGTCGGTAGCCCTCGTGAGATTGCGATTGCGCGAGAGCTCCGGGTCGGGCACGGCAGCGCCATGGACACGCAAGGTGGGCTCGCGGGCGACTGGGCGATGAT
>Ga0247843_1005197_pt1 | contig 18399 bp, 11 predicted proteins | sample LaCruzMarch2017__FD_192420 | JGI IMG/M metagenome (GOLD analysis project Ga0247843, IMG submission 192420) | Freshwater microbial communities from meromictic Lake La Cruz, Castile-La Mancha, Spain - LaCruzMarch2017_8m | ecosystem: Environmental > Aquatic > Freshwater > Lake | place: Spain...
AGATTCACCGGCGAGGATGCGAATTGGAGGATGATATCGCGATGCTGGTGGCGGGGCAGGAACGTCGTCGTCGTCGTCCTTGACCTTACGTGTTCGTCCGCCGAGGCGCAGGCGTTTCATGTCTTGAGGACACGGGGAGTGAGGTGATGCGTTGTTGTCCCGCCATTCTGGATAACTCAAAGAAGATGCAAGGTTGTGTGGTCCCAATATCTGTTTTAACACCAAGATTGCAACTATCAAGTATTATAAAGTTAGAGTGTCCATGACACAAATCAAGCTGGTCATGTACCAGACAGAGTTGAGTAAAGCATTGGCATATTCCACCATCGCATTGTTGAATACACTATATTCAAATGTTTGTGCTGAGGTTGATTGACAACCCGTTGAGGGAATCCCAACACCTCCGGCATGAGTTCCACGGGTACTTTGTAAGATATTTCAGAAGAGAATCTTTGTCTTGCAAGGCAAGCAATATTTTATCTGTCCGATCCAACTCAAGCATTCTATCAATACAATCTTGCAACCCATCATTGGTCTCATTGATATCATTGTAAAACATAATTATTTGTTTCAATCTGTGGTTGGATTCTGATAAGGCATTCAAACTTGAGCTGTCAAAGACACAGGTGAGCAGTGCTTTCACACCAATGGATGAAATATTATTCGATTGCATGTTTATTGTCTTTAGGTTGGTGTTTCTCTTCATCGCTTGCGAGATGAGTATGGCATCATCATCATTCAAGCGATTATGATCAAAATCAATGCGCTGAATGGGTGGTGTTAGATACCTGTTATCCACTAGACCATTTAGACCAGGTGGATCACCCTCAAGATACTCAGCAATCTTGATTGCCCCCAATGAGTCGATGTTGTTGCTGTCCAGGTTGATATACTCAACGTCAGACTGAAGTATGACTAATAATATTTCCGGGTGACTTCCGAGGTCGCAGTGAGTCAAATGATGATACTTGATGCAAGCATGCGACTTTAGTGACCTGGCTAGGCAACGTGCCGATTCCATGTTATCAATCCGATTGTGGTAAAGGCGAACGGTCTGCAACTTGGAACTAATATCCAATAAATCCGACAGTGATATGATGCCATCTGCACAAAGGTTTGCGTTGTCGAATTCGACAGTTGTACTTGAATTAGTGGCTCTTCCGCTACTAAAGATTGCAACCAACGCAGCGAGGTGTTCCTTCTTCATTTCTACATTCGCAAAATGAATGCCTTCAACTTTTGTGATTCTCACCAGCTGCCTCACCCGATCAATATTGGCTTCAAGCTTATTCCAATACATATCTAAGATTGGTTCATGCCAAACAATGGGTTCTTCGTTGTCAATGAGTAGTTCATAATCCCATCCTTCATTGTGTCTCAACTTTAGGCAAAAACTTTGATCAGACACCAAGTCGATGCAAGTCAGCAGCTGCTCCTTCACTATTTCTAATCCAATTCGATTCCTATCAACCCAATTATCAGGCTTATTATACGACGCATGCGTGGGCATAGACGGTAGGATTTCGATTAAACCTCGATCGAAATTAAGCGCCTCGTTGAATTCAACATCGTAGTTGCCATTACTAAAAGTGCGTATGAATGTTTCACCAATTTCATCACCAACCTCCTCATCGTCATTGTTGTTATCATCTTCACTCTCTTCACTCTCCCCCAAATAATTATCCATGCCATCGCCGTCACTACTTTCATCATCACCATCACCATCGTCACTGTCAATCTCCTCTACAATCATTTCATTCAACTCCTCAACACTTTCACTATCGTCATGGTCACCACTCTCCTCCTCGTCCTCCCCCCAATCTTCCTGAAAGTTCTCAACATTAATCATAGTATTGTCTTGTCTCCTCTTCCTTCTCTCCTCTCTCTTCCATCATCTTCTGCTCAACCAGATAATTATGTACGATTACGTAAAAGTGGTAAGCATGAAATAGAATATGTAGCAGAACGAAACCACCTCGTTAGTCAAGGTTAGTCAAGCAACAACGCAACACTTCTCTACGCCGCTGTAGGCCGCTGTGCTACGGAGGAAGAGAATGGCGGGCAATTGTCTGCGCAATCCCCCCAAAAAAGCATCATTATTATTATTAGTATGACCGTCGCACTGGGTGGATGGAGTTGTCATAAATGTACATACCAACATCGGTACCCATCTCAGCGATGTACCATGTGTCAGGCATTACGTGTCTCGTCGCAGGAGATGCGTGATTTTGTTACCGGCGCGTCGACGACTGTGACTGGACGACGCGTAGTCGTGGGAGTGGGAGGTCAACGAGGAAATGGAGGAGGAGGACAAGCGGAGCAAAGTAGAAATGACAACATGAATGACAATCATTGTCATTTACAGCAGAGTAATTTGAATTGCAATCCTTCTGCCAATGACCCTCCTGAAATAAGAAGAAGGATTATGGAGGATACTTCTTCTTCTTCTTCGCCTACCAAAAGTAGTATTCCAATGACTACGAACAATAATGATGTGGGTAGCAATGACAATGCTTTTGATGCTACTACAAAAAGTTGTCAAAGAATCACTATTAACTCTGCTACTACTACTACTCTTGTTGCGAATCCATATGCAAAATTGCCCATTGCCAATCCGTACACAGCAACAGCAAAAACTACATTGGCATCAGAACGACAAGTGGTAGCCCCATCGTTGTTTAACAGTTTCAATTATTCACCACCACCAAGACGGCCACCACCACCCGTGGGAAAATACCAACAACATACTCGAACAAATAATGATAGTCCCTCTGTTGCTACAATAGAGAATAATGCCATGCATAATGAGTTGAGTCATTTCAACAACAACAACAGCAACAACAACAACAATAATAATACTAATAATAGCAGCAACAACAATTATAGTAATGATCAAGGGAGGAAGAATGGTTTTTCTTCTTCACATGCAAGTTTATATGCGGCTGAGGATATGAGATCACATTTTGCATCCAACACCAACAACAAGAAATGTAGTAGCACCTTCATTGAGGGACCAATACCCATATGTCCAAAAACAAAGCATAATTGGATATATCCATTAGATGACAAGTATCCCGAGCGCTTGTATCAATTACAAATTTCACATTCGGCCATAATGCAGAATACGCTAGTATCGCTCCCTACGGGATTGGGCAAAACGTTAATTGCCGCGGTAGTAATGTACAATTATTACCGATGGCACCCCACCGGAAAAATCGTATTCTGTGCCCCCACGCGGCCATTGGTTAGTCAACAAATCGTGGCGTGTTATAATATCATGGGCATACCCGAACGTCACACGGCGGAAATATCAGGACGGACCAAGCCGGAAAATAGAGCTGCCATGTGGACCAATAAGCGCGTCTTCTTCTGTACACCGCAAACACTGGTGAAAGATATTAGCGATAACCGATGTGATGCATCGAATATTGTATGCGTAGTAATGGATGAGGCACATCGTGCTACTGGGGAACATGCCAATTCCGTACTTATACGACTAATAACTAATTCCGGTGCCAAATTTCGTCTTGTGGGGTTAAGTGCCACACCTGGTACGGATATCAAGTCGATACAGGCAATATGTACCAAATTACAAATTAGTCGTATTGAATCACGTGCCGAGGATGATCCAGATGTATCACGATATATACACCATCGAGAAGAGGAGGTTATTATTGTGAAGCAGCCAGATGTAGTAAAGGTGATTGATACACAATTTAGTGAATTAATATTACCAATATTAACACGATTACGTGAAGAAAAGGTATCCCCTAGATTACAGTATGATAGTGCAACATTATCTAATTGGAATGTAACATTAGCAAATAAGGAGTATGTGGAACGTACTGGTGATTACCGCTTGAATTCACAATTTAATATATTACGTGAACTCGTAACTGCTAGGATGTTACTTAAGGAACATGGGGTACAAATGGCACGAACTAAATTAGTTGATGCGGCAAGTAAGCCATATATGAATTATATAGCTCGACAATCAATATTCCAATCACTAATCCGTGACATGTCATTGGCAGCTAGTGGTGGCAGCGGTGGTGTTGGAGGAGGTGGATCGTCGACGGAAAATAATCCGAAATTAATCAAACTTGTTGAGGTATTACGTGAACACTTTGAAAGAAAGGAGGCCGTGGATGGTACGAATAATTCAACACGTGCAATTGTCTTCTCTCAATGGCGTGAATCGGTGGGTGAGATTGTACGAATGCTAACATCACAGAACTTGGCATTATTAAAACCAGCACAATTTATTGGACAAGCGAGTAAGAAAGCAGTTGTCGGCGGTAGTAAGAAGACGGGAGGATCATCCACCAGTAATAATACAAACACTGGACAGGATACAGCAGGTATGAATCAAGCACAGCAACAAAGGGTATTACAACAATTCGGTGATGGCATATTTAACATCCTCGTATGTACCTGTGTTGGCGAAGAAGGCCTTGATATAGGGGATGTTGATCTTATTGTAAACTATGATGTAATGAAAAGTCCTATACGGAGTATACAACGGAATGGACGTACAGGGCGGAAACGTAATGGTCGGGTGGTATTCTTGGTGGCGGAGCATGAGGAAAAGAAATATCGAGAATCCGTGATGAATAGTAATAAGATATCAAGAGCATTGCGTGATCCATCAGTATTCAAGCTTTGTACTAATATACCCATGTTCCAAAATGAGCCGGAACTGTTGCGGAAGAAACTTAATGTTAAAAGCTTTCGTTTATCGCAGGTGGGCGGGCATACGCCCAAGTCACATGCATTAAGTGGCACGTCTAAGGAAATGCGTGGAGGTATTATAAAGAAGAAGACGAAGGCGAGAGAGCGTGTCGAAAATAATATCATTGATACTAATTGGAGACTAGATCCAATTGAGGAAAGTGAACGAATAAGCCTCTTTGGCCATCTTCCTCATTCATCCTGTCGTGATTATGAAGTATCAAGTAACGAGTTTCCTCTTTCATTAAAGAGGAAGTATCTAATATCGAGGACTCAGTCCATTTATACGAAAATGGTTCTTAAAGGACAAGGTGGGCGAGTTGTCATGTCCAAGGGTACATCGTCAACGATTGTGAAAGAGTTGGAAGCAATATATTGCGCTGGAAATAATCTACGTGATGGGCGCTTTCGACTGCATGAGTGTTCAGCTGACACCAGGGCCAACGATGCTAGGATCGATTTAACTGACGATTGTGCATCAATTAATTTCGATTCACACGTGCCAGAGAATGAAACGAGTAAGAGCTTCAGTCCTGATATTTCCCTGACTGCGATTTTCGGCCCCATCATTACAGTGAGGAGAGATATTGGTATAAATCCTTTGCAAATGGCAAGACTTTTTGACGCCGATTACCATCGTAATTGTGCAGTGCATCCTCCACCTGGGATGACTCTCTATGATTCGTCCAAGGAAGAATCTGACTCCGCTTCAAGCACAATTTCAGAATCATCTTTCAATAATAATGATGATTTATGTGCCTTCTTCGATAATATTAAGACAAGTGACTTGGGAGTCCAATCCAGTCCAAAGTCCCATATTCCTTTAGAGATGACTCCACATTCTGAGCATGATTTAGATGAAGACGTGGATGTTGATGAGAACGACCTTGGCACGACCTATCAAATTTATGAAGATAACAGCATTGACCCAGGATTTTCTGATGAAGGGGCCATCACCAGTGATGGAGGAATCGATGTACGACCACAGTTTAACGAGCAGACTGGTGAAGAGAAAAATAGGGGGCTCAATGACAAAGAAAATGTCAATACTCAGTCGCCTCTGAGCTCTGCTCGTCAGCAGAATCATTCCTTAGCCCTATCGGCGACGAAACGGCAAAATCTTCTGTACGAGGAGATTGCTGAGACAGTGAATTGCATGTCGCAAAATATGTCGCACGAGAATGAACATCCGCATGTGGGAGTCTCATGTTTATATCACGACGACGTACATTTATCTTCGCAAAATCAAGGAAGCAGTCCTGTGCTGGAAACATCATTTTGCTTGTCGACCCCTCCACCATCTTCTGACGAGGACGAGGTATCTTCACAGAATGAAAAAAACAGTCCTGTGCTGGAAACATCGTTTTGCTTGCCAACCCCACCACCATCTTCTAACGAGGACGAGGATGACTCTAGCGAAAATGAGAGTGAGATTCAAAATAGATCAGTATGCACTCACAATGATGCGCTGGCGGTGGTGGAGTCACATCGTGATGATTTGTTAGCATTACTTGAAGAAGAAACAATTCAAAACGAGGAGAACGCTATGAATACCACATTTTTTCAGCTGCAAACTCAGTATTCGTCATCAGAAGTAGAAGACGATGACGAGGATGATGACGACGTCGACGGCAGCGAGACAGGCGCTTGTGCAACAACAAACAATTTGCCCCACGATGAAGCGAACAATGCTATCACTACTGCCACAAGTGACCACACAATTAAGTCCCTAAGTAGTAAGGTTCAGGCTCACACTGACCTGCCTTTGACCAACTCATCAGAATCTCAGCGTGCAATCTTCAAAACAGCACCTTCCAAAGAGTTGACGGATACACCAATCAAGGCGCGAACTTCTCAACATCCACGGATGTCATTAGAAAGCTTGACTGACACCCCATTACACCCACGACAAAGCGGAAAGATTCATCACCAAAGAAAGTCTCTTGAGAGCTTAACTGACACTCCAGTGCAGCATCCTAAAAGTGCCAGACAGCAACGGAAACGTCTTCGAGCAGTACTTGAAAGATGTAACAGTCAGAATGCAGACGAAGAAGTGGTAGATAACGTTGAAATGGTTCCTGAGAAGGAGAGAGTGAGAAAGCGAATCGAAGAGAAGTATCGTTGTAAATTCCTGGATGGTGAAGCTGCAAATGATGATTCCGACGAATCAGACGAAGATGAAACACTTAGACAGATTGAAGATGAAGAAATGAGCCATGACAGCTTCATTAATGATACCAGTCAACTTGGGTATACACAAGACGACCTTGACTGTGTTACTGCAGATGCTGTGTTCGAATACTGCGAACCTGCCACTCCGAGTTTACATAGACAAATATATCACCAGCACGAAGTGGACAATCAAATGGCAACTCCTATTTTGAATAGAAGGATGAGAAATACCGAGATGGACGAAAGTCAGGATACTGAGACACAGAAGGGTCTTGGGAATATGAACTTCATTCGTAGTGTACTGGAATATCACCGTAGTGGAGGGGATGCTGAAGAGTTGGAAGACGAGTTCCACCGTCTTGCTGGAGCAAATCCCAATAGTAACGTTGATTCCCCCATCTCAATGCAGGTGAAACAGCCGACGACATTGTGCAATGTTACGAAGGATTATTCGCAGATGACGTGCAATAGAACTGTGTCAAATAATGTTGATGCATCAAACAACATGGAAAATATGAATCGAGATGGACTTGGTTCACAAAATTTTGTTGCACTGAGACACTCGCCCCCGGTGATAGTGCCAGTCGAGCTTACCACAGAACAGCAAGCAATGATCGAAGCGAAGCGTGTTGAGGCACTAAGGAGGCGTCAGCTTAGGATGCAACAGCAGCAGCACCAGCACCAGCACCAGCAACAACAACAGAAGGCAGCAGCACCATTTAACCCATATGCAAAAAAATAATATTTTGTGCCAAGAGTTAGTCCCCAAAACTAAACCCTAACCCCAGTTTGTAATATTTTATGAAATTAATTGGAGATATGAAGTCTATCATTTTGCACTAATCAATACCATTTAAAGACACATTGATACTTATTTCTAATTACACAAAACAATCTTACTAATCATCTCTTTTCCTTTTTGAACAGCTATTATGATAAGAGTAAAGCGTTGGCATATTCCACCACCTCATTATTGAATATACTATATTGAAATGTTTGTGAGGACAATGACCAAGACAAATGAATACAAGCACCTCTGGTATCAGTTCCACGGGTACATTGGCAAGATATTTCAGTAGAGATACCTTGTCTTGCAAGGCAAGCACAATTTTATCTGTCCGGTCCAGCTCAAGCAACTTATTTATATAATCTTCAAATCTATCGGAAGATGATGATATTTGCCTCGTATTGTTAAAGATATTCATTTCTGCTAATCTGTGGTTGGACTCTGATATGGCATTCAAACTTGAGCTATCGAAGAGATAATTGATTAGTGCCTTTGCACCAATGGATGTCAAATTGTTATTTTGAAGATTTATCCCCATCAGATTTGTGTTCCTCTTTAGAGCTTGCAAGATGAGTATGGCATCATCATCATTTAAGCGGTTATGATCAAGGCCAATACTATGTATTGGTGGATTGCCCTCTAAATATTCTGCAATCTTGACTGCCTCTAATGAGTCGATATTAGTGTAGTCAAGATTGATATATTTAATATTGGACTGTAGTATAACCAAAAGTATTTCCGGGCTACTTCCAAGGTCACAGTAAGACAAAAATAGCTGATTGATGCGAGGGTGCGACCTCAGTGACCTAGAAAGGAAACGAGCCGATTCCATGATATCAATCCGTTTGTGGCAAAGGTAAAGCATGCACAACTCAGCACTAATATTAACCAGTTTTGACAGATACAATCCCCTCTCCATGGTTGGTATTGACAAAAAAATTGATAATCGTACTTGAATTTGTTAGAGTTAGGTCTCGCAAGGTATCTATGGGGTTTTTGCGAGAACGAGACTTCTCGCGAGACCAACCTTGCGAGACGAGACTTCTCGCGAGACAAGAGTCTCGCATGGTCTCGCGAGAATAGTAACTGCGAGACCACCCAAAACCTCTTTTAAGACATATTTTAGACACAATAATGCCTTAATAATCTGTCTTAGGCAGTGTAGTGTCTTAAAAATAGGTGACCGAACTCTAGAATTTGTGGCTCTGAAGAAACAGATTGCAATAGGGGCTCCGCCTTGTCATTGGGGACTTGTGATAGACTACCACGGCCCAGGGTAGCTCGAACGGTTACTACGAGTCGGGTAACGTCTGACACTTTCCTAGCGAATTCCCAGCAATTCTGGCAGTAATGCCCTTGAGAGACAGTTTGGTTGGGCCTGATTGAATCCCGGTATTGAATGATAAGATCCCGGGAATATTAGAATTAATACCGGAACTGAGTCATGTTTTGGTCACAAATTCGTGAATGAATTGTGTCACATTTGCTTGTTCTTTTGTCGTCTCTTCACAGCTAACAAGCGAGCGAACGATGTCATGCCTCAGCGTAAACGAAGGGATACGCAGGAGGAACGTCGGCGTATGACACTATCTGACTGGCCCGAGGAAGATGTCGGTGATGCACGCTCGCTCTCATTATCGCAAGTGGTTTGGCCTCCTGTAACCTCGAACGGTACACACATCTCGAGCGCAAGTTCCTCGTCTTCCACGGGTGGAGGTGTCAATATTGAGGGAAGTTCGCAGGGAGGCCAGCGTCCGTCCATTCAGCAGAGATTCCAAGCGAAACGCAAGCCTTCCATTAGTACTGTAGTTACAGGTAACGTCTCCTCCATCACTGATAACTCCACGTCTGTATTAGGCGGGGGGAATATCTGGACACGCATATTATACGGCCAGAAAGAGACCTTATGGGACAAGCTTGGTGATGGTGAAGCCGACGAAGATGATGTTAATTCATTAGGGTGGGGGAGTGACCCCTTCGATGGAAGCGGGGGATGTGCACCAGCATTAAAATTGTGCACACTTACGGCCATGTATGAAAGTCGTCACTTTATCAACACTATCAAGGCACATCCACGTATATTACTAATCAGTTTAGCCGTGACAGCGCTGGTTTGTGGACTTGGGATTGTGGCTATTGAAAGTGAAAGTCGAGCGTATGTTAATAAACAACGTAATATGGCAGAGTTAAAGGTGAGTCGCGGTTGTGCCTTAGCTATTTAGTCAACTGTGGTGTGCCAGGAGAAACTATTCTAACAATATTCACCGACCAAACAATTATATTATTTACAGGCAAGGGAGACTGGTCAATGGTTCGCCGATGAATTCCGTCGTGCCATGCTTCCACTATACTCCATCCAACAGGGCATCATCCACTCTGGATACTTTGATGACCTGGCCGATCAAATTGGTCCATACCCTAATTTACTCCTTCCCCAAGACTCATCGGAGGATGTTCGACGGAATGTCACTGGCATATGCGATAGTCGAGATATGATTAACAAGTGGCGTGATATTGTCATACCCGTCAATTCCGAGAATGACCTTGACGGAGTCGTGGTTGGTTATCGTCTTTTTCCCAACAATGTCGCCTGTTTGACGGAACCATATGCACAGGAAAGCAGCCCACACTTCAATGCATTTGATATGCCTCAGGGGGATGATCCATTATCAAGTGATGTAGCCTCGGGGTATGATCATGGACAGGCTGATAATATGATGTCCAAGATGATTACGAAAGGTGAGTTAGTTGGATTGTTGCTCATGCTGTTTTCGTCTATTGAGAAGAATAACTCATACATGTTATCTTAATGCAGAACTATTCTTTGACAATAAGCTGAACGTGTTTGGCCCGTTTGCCAAGGCACCGATGACTGAGCTCATTTGTGGTCACTTGGCAGTGTGGAGGAATAAACCAGATGTCCAGGGCGTCTCTGAACAACAAGAAGAGCGCAGTCTTCAAGAGCTTACTGGCAGTCGGCCTACTGAGCAAATTGTGTATACCCTAAGCATCGATGAAGCTCTAGAGGCGGCGGCTACCAGTTATGACCGCACTTGTCCGTCAACAGACAGTTTGAATATTCATGGTACCTGCGTCGAAGGCGCGTGGGGCTTCGTGGGAAACTTCCTCGACTGGACGAGACTCAAAGACAAGAGCGATATCTACCAACGTTTTGCTGACGCCAAGCTGGACTTTCAATTGTCTCGCGTGAGTGGTCCTACAATGCCAGGGAGGGATCTGGCTATCCTTGCCGAATCCCCTAATGCCTCACTGCTTGATGATACGAACTCGATTGTTGTCTTTACCGATTCCCTCCATGGCACGTGGCAAAATCGCGTGGGAGATACCATCGGTTGGGAGCCATCGTGGTACATCCCCGCCTTGTTTTGTACCATCCTTGGTTCACTATTGTTAGGTCTGCTCACGGCGTCGATGCTTGTGGAAAGGCAGCATCATCGCAACCTCCTGTACAAGGTAATGCCAAAGAAGGCAATTGCCAAACTCAGTAGAGGACAGACTGTTGTGGATAAATTCAACATTGTGACAATATTCTTTTGTGATATTGTTGGGTATACGTCCATGGCAGGAGGGATGAGTCCAATACAAGTCATGAAAACGCTAAACGAGCTATACATTGAGTTTGACAAGATTGTCGCAAAGCATCAAGTATACAAGGTCGAGACTATCGGAGATGCGTACATGGTCGTTGGTGGCGCTCCCGACCGTGTCCCAGCCCCGCTCGCTGCCCAGCGTGTTGCTCTTTTTGCACTGGATATTGTCGAATTCGTCAAGACATTCCGTACCAGGAATGGTGACCAGTTGTACATTCGTGCTGGGATGGCATCTGGGCCTGCGGTCGCTGGCGTAGTTGGTGACGCCATGCCGAGGTATTGCTTCTTTGGGGACACGGTGAACTTTGCATCAAGGATGGAATCTACGTCAAAGAAGATGCGCATTCAATGCGCCGATATTACTTGTCGTCTTCTCCAAGATGCACCGTCCATGAGTTTTAACCTTAAGAAGCGTACTGAGGGGGATATTGTTGGCGTGGATGTCAAAGGCAAAGGTCATTTGATTACGTGAGTTTCCGGTGATTGTTTTTGTGGCTCGTGAGTAAAAGGACCAGTTAATAGTCCTTTTACTCGCGAAGCGACACATTGTCCCCCGCACACACAATGTATCAATCTAATACTTTATTCGTTGCTCTTTTATTCATTTCATGCACAACAGGTATTGGATTGAGGGAGCTTCAACCAGATTAATGAATGAGTCGTTGCCCTCCCTACTCCCGCATGACGTTGAGGAAAATGGACGGGCATATTCACATCAGAATGGTTATGCCAATGGAGCTATTGAAGTCGTTGACATGGAAACTCCACAAGAGATGTTTACCCCGTACGAGGTGTACATGGCGTTGACATCTCAGGAATGGTGCAAGATTGGTCACGCAGAGTCTATGTTGGTTTGTGCCACAGCCGATCGAAAGAAAATGAACTTCCGTGCAACAGGAATGTTGGAGTACCACCTTGATCGTGTGATCAAACATCGGGATCCAGATGAAGATGTTTCTCTGTCGACAAGGATTCAGCTCAGCAAGTTTGTCGAAGCTGTCTCTCAAACCTACAGCGATGTCATGTTTCACAACTATCAACATGCTATTCATGTCATGACCTCCATGAACACACTTCTTACGTTTGTCTTGACTGAAGATCCTCTCAATAGCTTCTCGCTGGTATTCTCGGCTCTCATCCATGATGCTGGACACACCGGAATGAGCAACAAAATTCTTGTAGACTCAAGGCATCCATTATCTGAGAAGTGGTGTGCGAAAGACGTCCCTATCGCGGAAAGGAACTCGATTGATCTTGTCCTGTCGATTTTATTTCGACCAGAGTATCAATCTCTACGTGACGCTATCATCCCAGGCGAGAAGGACAAGATTCAATTCGGCAAGACTCTATTCCAATCAATCCTTATCACAGATATTGCCACGCCGGATAATGTAAAGGGCAGCATCACCCGCCATGACGCTTGTCAAGGGCTTGTTCCGCTCACAGCGGCCCTTTGTCCCATTAAAGACTGTCTTGATGACGTGTTGGATGGGTTAGGGCTTGATGGTAGTGTTAAAGAACGACATCCGGATGATTTTGCAAAATCACCGAGCGGATTGCGCAGTTGTGCGAGGAACGAGCATTTGATGCTTCTGTCAGATATTGCTCACTTGGTACAAGGTTGGGCGAACTTCGTGAAGTGGAATTTCCGACTGTGTGAGTAACAGTGTAGATCAAATCTTTATTATCGTCTGAATTTACTTTAGCTCAACTGGTATTTTGTTTGCATTATCCACTAACAGACAAGGAGCTTAACGTAAACTTTAAAAAGGGTTTGTGCCCTGATCCCCGAGTGGGATGGTATGAGGGTCAGATTGGGTTCCTCGACATGTACATCCTCCCACTAGCGAAGCGCACGGCGAATTACCTTCGACCAGATTTCGCTGAAGAACTTATGAACAACGGAATGGAGAATCGAAGACTATGGACGGAACATGGGAAACTTGCATCAGAGATCATTTCCAAGGCAGTTGCTGATGATGCAAAGGAAATTGATGTATTGCGTCGACTATATGAATTACCGACACTCGAGTGAACCAAAGTATTAAACAGGCTTACTTACGTTGCCACACTCAATTATAAACTGTGCAGGTACTGAAGATTCATAAGCTAAATATTTCATAAAATGTTTCAGTGTTACTCGTTCTTCCGTAACATGACTACTTGTGTGCTCTCCTAAGTCGGTTTAACACAGAAATTATTCTTATACTAACAAAAGATCTATGTATTCTTATTGCACTGCTGCTACACTATCGTAAACTCCTCTATCATAATTCTCAAACACGATCCCTTGATACAACTTCGTATGCTCCACACTCCTATCCGTATCTACTATCCACCAACTACATTCTCAAACCAACTTGTTGAGATATACGTAACTTTAATTGCTCAATTTCGTTCCGAGCAAGTTCCAATTGGACCTGCAATCCCAAGGTAGCATCCACGTTGGTGAGAGTACCAACCTCAGCTTGCTCACCGCATTCAACAGACGTTGGAACAAAGTTACAATCATTTTCAGTACTCGATGTTGCAACAACGTAGGTTGTTGCCCCTGTTGTAGTATCAACACGGACGTCATCATTGTTGTTGTGTTCATCACTCGAGTACCGGTCCACCATGGGACAGCAACAAACAAAGTTGGGACTTGGTACACGATATTCATTACCAGTATACTTCATCTCGCCACTCGTAAGGTTGAATGAGAAGACGGCAATAGTGTCGGAATCTTGATTCGCAACAATTAGGAATTGTCCAGAGTGATCAAATTGAAAGTGACGGGGTGTTTCACCACGTGTATGGAAGAACCCGACCTGGGTTAGTGATCCACGCATATTCCGTTCCTTACTATTGGTGCCGTTGCACTGCTTTACTCGATAGACACAAACAGATTCATGTCCACGATTCGATACGATAACGAATCGACCCGATGGGTGGACACAGATACGTCCACATGTATTCATCGTGACGGGGAATGCCGTGGGTACCGTCTTGATACTTTGAATAAGTTTCAAAGTCGACTGTCCCTTGAATTGATCCAACTCACTTCCTCCTGCCTTTGTGGCACGAGCAATTTGTGATAATAATTCCTTGTCGACGGAGAAGACGGCAATAGTACAACTTAGTTCATTGACCACGTATGCAACATTCAACTTGGGATGGAAATCAATGTACCGCGGACCATCGGGCATGCCAGTACTCATCCCAGATGGCAGGACGCTGAACTCCTGTCCTAGCTGTCCGGTACGATTATCATAGAAGATTTCACGGATAAGATCCTTGCCCAAACATGGCACGTAGGCAACGCATCCCACGACGGGGTCAAGTACGATGGCATGTGAATGTGGATCCTTCTGTCGTTGTGCGATCGTGGATGCATCATTATTGGAATGATTCACGCCACCGTCCTTCTTGGCCGCGGCTATCATTTTTTGTCCACATTTGGGATCATAGACATTATGGATAGATCCAGTGAATTCGCCCGTCTCGGTGGAGAGTGGGATAACGACCAATGTCGAATCCCAGTAGTTGCATGCGATTAGATGACGCATATTGTGATCAACGGTAAGATAGCAGGTGGATGTGCCACCGGCATCGATACGACCGATTTCGGTTAGTGTGCCATCGGGATGGACATCGTAGGCGATGATTTGGCCATTGTTTTCAATATCCTCAGTGCATGTGTACACGACATTAAGCCTAAGTGATGGTGTTTTGCGTGAGAATGAATACAGATCGAGTGTGAGACGGGCGATTCCCCAAAAAAAAGAATGGACATATAATATATCGACATAATCATCATATCTATCCCCTACTAAACAGAGCACCACTGTTCTCACCTTGGATGGAACCGCGAGAATGCAGGATTCAATACACTCTCACCGTCTCCGGCAATATGTAGCAAGACTAAACTCCCATCATCCGAGAATTTATACGTCCGTAGTGTATGTTTGGCTGCGTTGCCACGTGGCCCATGTGCCAATTTGTCAAAGTTACTGTACGATGTAATGAAGAAGAGCTGTTGTTTGTCGTTGCCGGTTCCGTGGCCGGAGGAGATGTTCGTTGTTCCGGACCCGGAAGAGTAATCCTTGGAGGACTCGACCGATGGCGAATCCTCGTTAGCATACTCTTTGTAATGACTTGCGGTGGGTGAAGAATCGTTGGAAGTAGTGCCAGTTAGTACAGACGAGGAGGAGTAGGGTGACATTGGATGTGTAGTTGTTGTATTGAAAGAGAGTGTGTCTGTGTATTATTTATGGGAGTCGAATTATTCAAGAGAGGGACCCGTTTTTTGTGGTTTGCGCGCTACTACGAGCTTTTGTCGGTGCATGAGTTGTTATTCCCTTGGCATGAGCACAAAATAAGGTATGACCGACACACCAAGACGTTAAACCCGTACATTGTTAAACATCTGTCTTTCGAAAATTGAACTTTGACTTTTCTGTGAACAGCTGCCAAGGAGAAGAACGAGACAAGGTTTTATTTTTTGTATCTTGGGTATCTCGTTATTGCATTTTTTGAGTTCGCACACACCGATACATGGACATCACATCGAGTGGAACTTGCTCGTGCGAACTCCCGACACGCCTACCAAGATAGTAGTCGACTCCTATCGCTCCAACCAACTACATACTGAACCAACCGCAAATGACAAGCTTTCATCATAACCATCCAATGGTGGTCTCGTTCGATACTGAAGACATCCTTGATGTTGAAGGTCACGACGAATTGATTGGACAAGACGAGTTGGAACAAGGTGCAGCTATTACAGTCGGGCAATATCTCATTTATCCAAAAGTAATCGGCTCAGGTCGTCAAGGCAAAGTCCGAGAATGTCTCCACAACGTCACTGGTCAACGTTACGCTGTCAAGTCGATACTGAAACGTGCCACAGATTCACGATACATATCTCTCGAGATCTCTTTGCTTCGTCAGATTCAGCATCCAAGTATCATTCAGCTTGTGGATGTCCAAGAAGATGAAGAGCACGTACATATAATCACTGAGCTATGTGCGGGTGGTGAGCTATATGACAGGATCATTGATAAGTTATTAGTCTCGAACCGTCGCAACAACAGGTGTGGACGAGCACGATGCTTCACAGAAGACGCAACCGCAAGAATAATTTATGAGGTACTGAGTGCCGTCTCTTGTATGCACGATAACGGCATCGTCCATAGAGATATCAAGACCGAGAACATACTGTTTCAAACACTTGATGATGATGATTCTCCTATAAAAATCATCGACTTTGGTCTATCTCGTATACATCATGATAACGATGAGCCCATGTCTATCTTCGTTGGATCTGCGTACTATGTAGCTCCAGAGGTATTACTGAAGAAGTATGACAAGTCTTGCGATATGTGGTCGGTTGGTATAATCACATACATTATGTTAAGTGGCTATCCACCATTCAATGGCAATACAGATGATGAAATCCATGAGTCAATCCTTCGTGGTGTGATCAACTGGGACCCCAAGGACTGGACGGGTAGTTGTGAGGCCATAGACTTTATTCGTGGATTGCTTCAAGTGGATCCAAGGCAACGCTTGACAGCAAGACAAGCATTACAACATCCATGGATGGTAAATACTAAACATGCCAGGATGATGAAAGGAAGACAAGATCATGAACTCCAAGACCGTCCAATGAAGGAAATCTATATGTCCAATGGTAACAGTCCCCACGGACATGATTGTGTAAGCAGTAACAAGCTGGGTACAGCTACAGCTTGCAATGAAAGCAAAAGTATTCCATCACGACCTTTAAGTCTCAGAGGCTTGGCTGACAACATGTCGTGCAGTTTTACTGCGAGACCTGCTTATCATCCATATTACGGTGACACAGGGGTCTATACTAATCGTCGTGGTTCGCTAGATACGGTGTGTTCTTCAGAGCTTGATCTGTCAGAAAGGAGCATACTACAAGTCCATCAAATCCTTGATTCCTCAGAGACAAGTATAAGAAGAGTCATTGAATTTAAAAGCTATCCTACTGATGTTATAATGCGTTCAAAGAAGTGACAAGAAAGTGATTGACAATATAGGTAGTCGGGCTCTTGCAGAAAGAGTCAGCAGCAAGTTTTGTTGCAATTTAGGGGAGGCATTTGTCTCAATGTAGATGGATGCCTCTATTTTAGATGAGATCATAAGATCATAGCAGCAGTGCGTGAAACAGGAAGTTAAAGTAGGAAAATTTAGGTATCATCGTGATTGTAGTTTTCTTAAGAATGTACCAATAAAAAGAAAGGGGCAACAAATTTCAATTCAAATGAAAATTAAGAATGGGACAACGCAACTCACACCAAGCCAATGGTAAATATAAAATATGATGTCAGTTCTCCACATCAATCACACAATTCAACAAGAAATGAGGCGGGAACGAACGAGTAAAAGTGTTGCGTGAAAGGATTTGTACTTATGGTACTCATCGAGGGAGGGGTGTGGTGCGGAATCGTCCCGAGGACCTGTGTGATTGACAATAGGCGTGAGTAGTAGGACTACACAAAACTCACAAGAGCATGACGCACGTGCCGCTGGACAATCCGGGGGATGGTGAGGAGATAGACAGTAGTGACAATCATGATGATGACGATGATGAAGGAAGTGACGGCGAAAGTGATGATGATGGAAACGACGATGATGACGATGATGATGAGGAGGAGGAGGAGGAGATTAACTACGAAATTGTGCAAAAATTTATGCGCACTTTTAGTAATGGCGACTACGACGCGGAATTCAACGACGCACTTAGTTCCCACCGAAGTGCTACTGTACTACTCGGACCACACAGGCGTCGTATAAAAAGCCTGATAATTGGAGAGAACGAAATCGGATTGGATTGGAGAAAACAAAGAGACGGCTACAAAATTGCACTGACTCGGTGATGCATGACAAAAGTTTAAGCCTGTGTTTGATACACAATGTTGGTGGGCAGCAACTCATGGATAACGAAGAACCAATTGTTTGGCATGAACCAATCTTCTTAGCTCCACATGTCGGCGACATGTCGGCGACATGTCGGCGACATCGCCAAATGTCGCCAAATCTTGGCCGACATTGCGTGTCGTTGCGACACGGAAGAGTCCCCGACACACC
>Ga0247843_1005199_pt1 | contig 18386 bp, 18 predicted proteins | sample LaCruzMarch2017__FD_192420 | JGI IMG/M metagenome (GOLD analysis project Ga0247843, IMG submission 192420) | Freshwater microbial communities from meromictic Lake La Cruz, Castile-La Mancha, Spain - LaCruzMarch2017_8m | ecosystem: Environmental > Aquatic > Freshwater > Lake | place: Spain...
GACGCGGTGATTCTCTTCGACGCCGCCTACGAGGCCTACATCAAGGATCCTGCGATCCCGCATTCGATCTACGAAATCCCCGGCGCGCGCCGCTGCGCGATCGAGTTTCGCAGCTTTTCCAAAAACGGCGGATTCACCGGTGTGCGCTGCGCGTTCACGGTGTTGCCGAAGGACCTCCAGTGCACCACCTCGAGCGGCGAGAAAAAACCTCTCCACCCGCTTTGGAATCGGCGCTTCAGCACGAAGTTCAACGGGGTGGGCTATGTGACCCAGCGCGCCGCCGAGGCGCTCTATTCGCCCGCCGGCCGCGAGCAGGTCGTCAATCTTGTTGACTACTACATGGCCAACGCTCGCATCCTCCGCACTGCCGCCGAACAATGTGGTTTTACAACCTTCGGTGGCATCAACGCACCCTACATCTGGGTCCGCGCTCCCAAGCATCTCACCAGTTGGTCGGTCTTCGATAAAATGCTCGCCGAAGCAAATGTCGTCATTACCCCCGGGAGCGGCTTCGGACCTGCCGGGGAGGGTTACTTCCGCATCTCGGCCTTCAACTCTCGCGCCAATGTGGAAGAAGTAGCGCGTCGCCTGCCGGCAGTAAAATGGGAAAAATAATTTTTAAAAATCCTCTTGAAGAGAGTCCCGTTCTTCTGTAGGTGATCCGTCGATGAAATTCCTCTCACGCCTCAAATGCCTCGCGGCATTCACCCTTATTGAACTACTGGTGGTGATCTCGATTATTGCGATTCTGGCCGCTCTAGCTTTGCCAGCTATCACTGGCGCTTTGACCCGAGGTCAGGCTACGCAAACCCTCAGCAATGCCCGACAACTCTACATTTCCACATTTAATATGGCTTTGGATGGAACCACGACAGGGGATACGAACCTTGGCTGGCCTGCTGATAGTGGCGGAACCTGGTCTGGTTGGGCAACGTCGCTCGTCGGCGGAGGCTACATGGCGACGAATGATTTTGCTAAAATGCTGAGCGCTCCAGGCATTCTTCGAGGCACAAACACTGCTATCGGGACGGCAACTCCAAGTGCACTCCGTGTGCTTAACATCGGCGAATCCAGCCCAATGCAGTCAGCCTTCATAACCAGCGCCAATTACACCAACGGCCAACCTTTGCTTCCTACTGCAAAACCCTTTGGTAACAAGGCATTCATCGTATTTAACAAAGGTGGTGACGGGCTCGTCTACCAAGCCACCCAAGCAACAAACACGTCTCTCCTGCCCGCCACCAATTTTTCAACCGCCTTACAATAGTCTCCTTCGCTGCGGCCATCGTCGCATTTTCAGTGAATCTTAATTCAGTAATTCCAAGACATGACCATCATCGAAAAAATCGAATCCGAACAACTCAAATCCGACAACACTCCCTTTCAAGTCGGTGACACCATTAAAGTCCACACCCGCGTTGTGGAAGGCGACAAGGAGCGCATCCAGATTTATTCTGGCATTGTGATCGGGCGCAAGGGTGCGGGATTGAATGAAAATTTCACAGTCCGCCGGGTTTCTTACGGCGAGGGTGTGGAGCGTGTTTTCCCGCTGCACTCCCCGCGCATCGCCAAGATTGAGGTGGAGCGTCGAGGGGCTGTGCGTCGTGCCAAGCTCAACTACCTCCGTTCGCGCAAAGGCAAATCCGCCACCACTGTCAAAGACCGCACCGACCGCGCTTAATTCCCGCACTGAGTTTATCCTGCGAAACACGCCCTCCTTGGGCGTGTTTCTATTTCCACGCGAAGCTTGGCACTTCAGACAAATGCGAGCGGGCACTTGCGTGGTCGCCATACTTCCCCCTGCGCAAGACATCGCATGCCCTGCACGCTCGATCACGAAAAACAACTCGCCGCTCTCGGCCTCCATCCCATCGCCGGTATTGACGAAGCCGGTCGGGGGCCGCTTGCCGGTCCGCTGGTTTGCGCCGCCGTCATCCTCCCTCTCGAATTCCACCTTCCCGGCCTCGATGACTCCAAAAAACTCACCCCCCTCCGCCGAGACACACTCTACCTCGAACTCACCCGAAACCCCGCCGTCCGCAGAGCCTCGGTCCACATCGCTCCTGCTGAGATCGACCGCCTCAACATTCTTCGAGCCACTCACGCCGGCATGCGAGCCGCATTTTTGAAGCTTACTCCCCGGCCTGCGCATGCGCTCATCGATGGGCTGCCTGTGCCGGATTTTCCCTCTCCGCACACGGCTCTTGTCGGTGGGGACGGCCTGAGCCTCGGGATTGCTGCCGCGAGCATCATCGCCAAAGTCGAGCGTGACCGTGCGATGCTCGTCTTCGACCGCCTGTATCCCGAGTATGGATTTGCGAAGCATAAAGGCTACCCAACAGCGGAACACTTTGACAAACTCCGCACCCATGGGCCTTGTCCAATTCACCGCAGAAGCTTTGCGCCGGTTGCGCGGGCGGAACGCCGATGAGGCCGCGCACATCGCCCTCGGGCGCGAGGGCGAGAGCATTGCTGCCGCGCATCTTCGCCGACACGGGCACAAAATCCTCTATCGAAATTTCCGCGCGCCACACGGCGGCGAGGTCGATATCGTTTGCCGCGACAAGCGCCATGGCGAACTGGTGTTCGCGGAAGTCAAGACCCGTTCGAGTGAAGAGTTCGGACGCCCATCGGATGCGGTTGACGAAAAAAAACGCCGCCTCATCATACGCGGCGCAATGAAATGGCTCCGCATGCTGGACATGCCCGACATCACTTACAGGTTCGACATCGTCGAAGTCGTCATCGGTCCCCCCCGCGAAATCCGGCATATTGAGAACGCCTTCAACCTGCCCGACATTTTCTCTTACTGATGTCCGCTATCCCATCCCTTCTCTCCGCACAGGAGATCAAACTCGCCTACGGCATTCAACATTTGCTCAACGGCGTCACGCTCACCGTCGCTCCAGGCGAGAAGCTCGGTCTCGTTGGACGCAATGGTTGCGGCAAAACAAGCCTTCTCAAAATCCTCGCTGGTGAAAACGACCCCGACTCTGGTGAGATTTCCCGTCGGCGCGGCTTGCGCACGGGCTATCTTCCACAGGAGTTCGAGCTCGACCCCAACCGCACGGTGCTTGAAAACATCGAGGCGGGAGCCGCGGATCTGGTCGAGTGGATGCGCCGCTACGAAAGCGGGGAGGGGAGCGACGCCGAACTCCACGAGTTGCTCGACCTCATCCAGCACGCGGATGGCTGGAACCTCGAGACCCGCATCAAATCGCTTTCCGGAGCCCTCGACGCCCCGCCTCTGGAGAAGCTCGTTGGCCCGCTCTCTGGCGGCGAGAAGCGCCGCGTCGCACTCTGCCGCGCTCTGGCCTCCCAACCCGACCTCCTCCTTCTCGACGAGCCGACCAACCACCTCGATGCCGAGTCCATCGATTGGTTGGAAAACTTTCTCCAGAGCTTCCCGGGGGCGATCATTTTCGTCACCCATGACCGCTATTTTCTCGAAACCATCGCCACACGCATTGTGGAGATCAGTTTCGGCCAAGCTTTCTCCCACCCGGGCAATTACACCGCCTATCTCGAGTCCAAGGCCCTCCGGCAGCAGATTTCCGAACAGTCCGAGCGCCGCCGCCAACGCTTCATCCGTGCGGAACTCGAGTTTGTCCGCGCCGGCGTCCGCGCACAGAGATCGAAATCCAAACACCGTCTCGAGTCATTTTATCAGGTTGCGGATCAGAGCGCCCCACCCGAGGAGCGCGAGATGGATCTTCTCATTCCTCCAGCTCCAGAGATTGGCAACACCGCTGTGGAGCTCCTCAATGTGGGAGTGTCGATCTCGCACGGGGCCTCGACACGCTGGCTTTTTCGCAACCTCGACTTGTCTCTCCGGCCGGGCCAGTGCACGGGAATCGTGGGTCGCAACGGCGTCGGCAAAACCACGCTCCTCCGCCTCTGCCTTGGAGAGCAGCCGCCCGTGGAGGGGGTCGTGACCATCGGAAAACGCGTCACTTTTAATTACATCGACCAGAGCCGTGCCCAACTCAACGGCACCGGCTCCGTGATGGAGGAAATCGGCGGCACAAGCGGGATGGTGCGTTTTGGAACGCAAACAATCACCGTGCGTTCGTATCTGCGGAGGTTCCTGTTCGACGAGGCCCGCATCAACGAGCGCGTGGACAAGCTCTCCGGCGGCGAGCGAGCGCGCCTCATGCTCGCCAAGGCGCTTTGCCGCGGAGGCAATGTGATCGTGCTCGACGAACCCACCAATGATCTCGATCTCGGCAGCCTGCGCATGCTCGAGGAGGCGCTTGCGGCCTTTGACGGCACGGTTCTGGTCGTCAGCCACGACCGGTATTTTCTCGATCGCATCTGTGACCAGATCGTTGCCTTCGAGGAGGGCGGTATTCACATCCAGCCGGGCAATTATTCCTATTACCTCGAGAAGAAAAACCACCGGGAGCAGCATTACAAATCGCTCGGCCGTTCCTTTGCCGAGCCCACCGCGGAACCCGCGCGCTCCACGCCCACCCGCAAACTCACCTACAAGGAAAAAGCCGAACTCGACGGCATGGAGCAAACAATCCTCGAGGCGGAGCAAAATGCCGCCGCCCTTGAGGCCTTGCTCAACAATGCCGAATTTCAACTGACCCGCGCCACAGAGGCCCCCAGCCTTCTTCTGAAACTCGCCGCCGCCCGCACAGAGATCGAACGGCTCTATGCACGCTGGGCGGAGCTTTCCAATTTATGAGCAAAGTCACACCGGTTCCCGGTCAACGATGGGTCAGCGACACCGAGCCGGAACTTGGCCTGGGCATCGTCCTTAAAAGCGATTTCGGGCGCGCCGAAATCTTCTTTCCCGCCGCCGGCGAGCACCGCCACTACGCGCTCGGCAGCGCCCCCGTCCGCCGTGTCCGGTTTCAAGAAGGCGACTCGATCCGCACCCATTCCGGCGATGCCCTTCATGTTGATTCCATCACGGACGTCAATGGACTCTTGGCCTATCACTGCGGCACTCGGGCTGTCGCCGAGGCCGAACTCTCGGATCACATCAGCTTCTCAAAACCCCAAGAGCGTCTTCTCGCCGGACAGGTCGATGAGCTCGAGCGGTTCAGCCTTCGCGTCGAGTGCCTCCAACGCCGCCGCGACATGCGCCAAAGCCCAATCCGGGGATTCGCCGGAGGACGCGTCGATCTGATTCCCCACCAACTCTCCATCGCCGCCGAAGTCGCTTCGCGCGTCGTTCCCCGTGTCCTTCTCGCCGATGAGGTCGGATTGGGGAAAACCATCGAGGCCGGTCTCATCCTGCAGCGCCTCCACCTCACCGGCAGCGCCGGGCGCATCCTCGTCTTGCTGCCTCCCGCCCTGCTCAACCAGTGGTTCGTCGAAATGTTCCGCCGATTCCAGTTGTCCTTCAGCATTTTTGACGAAGACCGCTGCGCCTCTCTGGAACTCGACGGGGACAACCCCTTTCTCGACAGCCAGCTTGTTATTTGTGCCCTCGACTTCCTCGCCTCCAACCCCAAGCGCGCTGCTCAGGCCCGTGAGGCAGGATGGGATTTGCTTGTTGTCGACGAGGCACACCATCTCCGCTGGTCACCTTCCGGAGCTGGTCCGGAGTATCTTCTCGTGGAAGCCCTCGCCGTCGCAGCCTCATCGTTGCTTCTTCTCACCGCCACCCCGCAGCAGCTTGGCATGGAGGGTCACTTCGCCCGGCTTCGCTTGCTGGACCCCGACCGCTACAGCGATCTCGACACCTTTCTCAAAGAGGCGGACAGCTACGGGATTGTCGCGAAAAATATCGATGCGCTCCTGGCCGGAAAAAAAATCCCCGATCCCTCACGTTTTGAAGGAACCGCCGTCGGCAAGCACTATGCGGACTTTCTCGCGGGCGATGCCTCCGCGCGGGACCGTGCCGTCTCGGCCCTGCTCGACGAGTTCGGCACCGGTCGCGTTATGTTCCGGAACACCAGGGCCTCCCTCTCCGGCTTTCCAAAACGCAAGGCCCACCTCGCGCCCATTCCTGCCGAGCCGGATGAGTTTGCCGCGAAAGTGCGCTGGCTCATCACCCTCCTCAAGGAACTTAAAAAGCAAAAGGTGCTCGTCATTTGCCGCTCTCCCGAAGTGACCGCCGATATCCTCACTCGCCTCCAAAAAGAGATCAAAATCTCGGCAGCCGTCTTCCATGAGGGGCTCAATCTTCTCCAGCGCGACCGCAACGCGGCCTTTTTCGCCGACGAAGAGGGCGCCCGCCTTCTCATTTGTTCCGAAATCGGCAGCGAGGGGCGGAACTTCCAGTTCGCGCACCATCTCGTCCTTTTCGATCTCCCCGACGATCCCGAACTCCTCGAGCAGCGCATCGGCCGCCTCGACCGAATCGGTCAGACCTCCACGATTCATATCCATGTGCCCTTCGAGGTGGGCAGCCCCGCCCACGTGCTCGCGTGTTGGTATCACCACGGACTCGATGCCTTTCAAAAAAATCCCCACGGAGCTTCCGAACTCATGGGGCTTTTCCATTCCAAAATCCAAGCTCTTGCGGAGGACTTCCACGAGCCCGCCCTCACCCTCCTCACCAAAGAAACCGCAGACGAAAACAAAAAAATCACAAAACGCCTCCAGCGCGGACACGACCGCCTGCTGGAACTCAACTCCCACCGCCCGCAGGTCGCCGCCCCGCTCATCAATGCGATCCGGCGCCAAGACGCCGATATCGACTTCGAGGCCTTCTTTATTCGAATGCTCGACCACCTCGGTGTCCAAGTCGAAGAACTCGGTCTCCGCAGTTACCTCCTGAAAAGCGGCGCCTCTCAATCCGCCACCCTTCCAGGCCTCTCCCCCGAAGGGACCATGATCACGCTGGATCGTGCCAGGGCCCTCTCGAGGGAGGACATCGGATTTGTCACGCCCGACCACCCGCTTGTCCGCGCCGCACTCGATGCGCTCCTGGGTCAGGAAACGGGCAACTCTGTTTTTGCAGTCTGGAAAACCGACCAACCCGACGGAATCCTCCTCGAAGCCCATTTCATCGCCGAATGCGCGGCCCCGCCCGCTCTCCATGCCGACCGATTCTTTCCCGCCACGCCACTGCGCTTGGTGGTCGACCAGTCGCTGAATGACTGCGGCGATGACGATGCCTTCCGCGACGCCACGCTTGAGCGAGGGGATGTGTTCACACTGCTCGACACGCCGGTCTTTAAGAAAAAACACCTGCCCGCCATGCTTGCCAAGGCGACCGAGCTCGCCACGAAGCGGAAGGACGCCCTCATCCAGACTGCACGCCAGAAGGCAACGGATCAGATCTCCACCGAGATCGAGCGTCTCGAAGATCTCCGCCGCATCAACAATCACGTCCGCCCAGGGGAAATCGAAGCGCTTCACACCCTCAAGACCTCCCTCCTCGAAGCCATCGGCACCGCCGCCATCCGCGCCGATGCACTCAAGCTTGTCTTGCGACTCTCGAAGTAAGCTCCTGCCCCCGCCGCACCGTCTTGACGCCTCGGCCGAGCGGTAGCAGGCTTCGCCCATGCCGCTCGATATCCTGCAACGTCCCCGCCGCAACAGACGCTCGGAAAATCTCCGCCGCCTCGTGCGCGAAACCACATTGCGCCCGGAGGATCTCATCTGGCCGCTCTTCGTGCATGCGGAGAAGGTGGACCGGCCCGTCGATTCCATGCCGGGCGTGTCACGTCTTTCCCTAGACTCCCTCCTCGCGGCCTGCGAGCAGGCGTCCCGACTTCGCATCCCTGCCGTCGCGGTTTTTCCCTGCTTGGCACCCGACCTCAAAAACGATGTCGGCTCGCATGCGTTCGACCCCGCGAACCTGCTTTTCCAATCCGTCGCCGCGATAAAAAAACGCTTTCCCGATCTTCTTGTCATTACCGATGTCGCGCTCGATCCCTACACCAGCCACGGCCATGATGGTCTCCTCTGCAGCAGCCGAGCCAGTGTGGACAACGACGCCACCGTCGAGTCCCTCTGCCGCCTCGCCGTCCTGGAGGCACAGTCCGGCGCCGATCTCGTCGCCCCATCCGATATGATGGACGGTCGCATTGCGGCGATCCGCCAGGCCCTCGACGCCGCGGGTTTTCAGGAAACCGGGATCATGTCCTACGCCGCCAAATACGCCTCCGCCTACTACGGGCCCTTTCGCGATGCCGTCGGCAGCAAGATCGGGAAGGATTCCATCAGCAAGGCCACCTACCAGATGGATCCCGCGAACTCCCGCGAGGCCCTGCGCGAAGTGTTTCTCGACCTGGAGGAAGGTGCCGACATTGTGATGGTCAAGCCCGCAGGCCCCTACCTGGATGTGATCCGCTCCGTGCGCGATGCCGTGGATGCCCCGCTGGCCGCCTATCAAGTAAGCGGGGAGTTCGCCCAGATCCACGCCGCCGCCCGGCTCGGTTGGCTCGATTACGCCCGTGTGCGCGACGAGTCCCTCCTCGCAATCAAACGCGCCGGCGCGGATATGATTCTCACCTACTTTGCGCCAGAGGTCGCCTCGGATTTATGAGTTTTCTCCGCACGTTCCGCGTTCCCCTATTCATCATCCTTGCGGGTGGGTTCCTCTCGTTCTTCTCGTTTCAATGGGACGTCCCCGTTCGTCAACACCTCGTCTCCACCCAGCAACCCGGTTGGAAAAAATCCCCCGAACACAAGTTCCATAGTGCCATCCGCAAGTGGGGAGACTGGCCCCCAATCATGGTGGCGGCGGCGCTTGGCTACATCCTCCTGCGTGCCTGCGGCAACAGGCGCTGGAGCCGCATCATTCTTTTGGCCATGCTTGCCTCCACTCTGGCTGGAATCGTTGCCAACGCCTCGCGTCTTACCACCGGACGCACCCGCCCCCGCGAAAGCCCGAAAATCGAGCAGGGGTTCTACGGCCCCTACCACGACGGCCGCCTGCTCATCGGCGTTCCCTCCCACAATTCCTTCCCCTCCGGGCACACGGCGACCGCCTTCGGATTTGCCGCGCTTGTCTTTTTCGCCGCTCCCGTCTGGGGCATCGCGGCCTTGCTGGCCGCTGCGGTGGTGGCTTGGTCGAGCATCGCCATCGGTGCCCACCATCCCTCGGATGTTGTGGTGTCCGTCACGGTGGCTTTCCTCGTCGCCTGGTTCGTGTGGAGGATTGCCGGCATCCGATTTCCGCTCCGAACGTCGACTTAACGGCCTTGAATGATCATTAATTCGGGCACGAACTGGCCGGAGCGGTTCATATCTGTCACATGCACCGGGAGATTGAGCGGGTCATCCGTCGAGAATCCCAAAAACCACACAAAAATGCGGTCATTCCCCCCCCCGGGCAATGTCATGCTGCTGAAAATAACGTATTTCCCCTCGGCCGGCAGATCGAATTCATAGTTGCCGAGACTGTCAGTGATCGCTTTTTTCAGGGGAGGCGGCATGTTGGTCAGAAATGTCGAGAGTTTCTCCGAGGTGAGCTGCGGCTTCATCGCCGCGAGATCCAGAGACTTGGAGCGCAAGTAATCCTCGACCGTTTGGCGTTTGTAGAGATGGACGGAAAAAGCCGGCATCACCATCGGGTCGCCATCTTCACTGTTCAACTTCACGGTTCCGAGCACACGCATCCGGTCGCTGGGATTGACGGGCTTGGCCACGATTTCCCGGTATTGCCTGTCCTGATCCAACATCTGCTGCTGCATCTGTGTCGCGGTTCTCTGCGCCTTTTTGACCTCGCCGTTCAGGATGTAAATCCACGTTCCGGCACCCAACAGCATCGCAAAGGCAATGATAAAAGCGACCCAACCCAGAAGCGGTGCGATGGGGCTCTGCGGAGCCGCATCCCACTGCGGGGCCGAACCTCCACGCGCTTCCGCAAGAGGCTTGAGGGGAGGCTGGAATTTCGGCAGCGAGCTGGAGTGGATGTAATCGGGAAGATTGATCCAGAGGTTGCTGTCCTCAAGGTAGCAAACATCGGTCGCCTTGAGCTCGCCCGCTTCCAACAGCGATTGGAGATCCGCCGAGGAGTATTCCCCGATGATCGTTCCGCCTCGGGCGATATGAACCGGTCGTTTAAGAAACATCGGGCTGCCTTTCGTTGAATTCGATTTGTGATGCAATCCACCCAAGCGCTTCCTCGCGGCATGTGAGCGTGCCCTCGAGTTGCCGACATTGGATGGCATCGAGGATTTTCTTGAAGAGCGGGCCGGGCCGACGGCCGACAGCGATCAGATCCTTGCCCGTAACCAGCGGCGGGGGAATGAGCGGGGCATTCGAAAACTCCAGCCGCTTCTCCCGAAGGAAGGCCAGGTTGTCCAGCAACCCGTGCGAGCCCAGGCAATCCACTCGGTGGAGCTCCATCTCGTCCTCGATCGTGGGCCTCGCAAGAAACCGCTTGAGAGTCGCAATGCGCATGTTTTTTACATCCTTGAAGGACATATGGTTTTTCACCGCGACCACAATCTCCTCGGTTTCCACATTCGGGAAGCGGAGCCTAGCGCACACCTTCTCCGACATCACGGCACTCACGCCCTCATGCCCGCTGAAACGGATTCGGCCCGTCCCATCGATCTGGAATGTGGCCGGCTTGCCCACATCGTGAAGCAGCACCGCAAACACCAGAGGCACCGAGACCTTTTCCGGCAGCAAGGAAAGCATGAGCCGAGTGTGCACAAAGACATCGCCCTCGGGGTGAAAGTCCGGTGGTTGCTCGCAGCCCTTCAGCAACTCGACTTCGGGCAACAGCTCGCTCAGCAAGCCGCTTTCATCCAATAAATCAAATCCCCGAACGCGCGATGGATGCGTGAAAATCCTCACCAGCTCGTCACGCAAACGCTCCGCACTCACGACCCGAATCTCCGAAGCCATGCGACACACCGCCCCCCAAGTCTCCGCATCGATCTCAAACCCCAGCGAGGCCGCAAGACGCACGCACCGGATCAATCGCAGCTTGTCCTCGGAAAAACGGGCCTCAGGATTTCCAATGCAACGCAGCAGGCCCCCACGCAAATCCGCCTCGCCCCCGACAAAATCGAGCACCCGCTTTTCCACCGGATCGTAAAAAAGTCCGTTGACCGTAAAATCCCGCCGCAGCGCATCGCCCTCGGCGGTCGTGAAGGCGACCGACTCCGGGTGCCGCCCATCCTTGTAGGCCCCGTCCGAACGGAACGTCGCAACTTGGTATTCCCTGCCGCCCTCCAGCACGACGATCACGCCAAACTGGGCTCCAACCGCCACCGTGCGGGGAAAAAGACGCTGGATTTCCTCCGGCTTCGCGCTCGTCGCGATATCGATGTCGTGCGCCGCCTTGCCCAGCAGCATGTCCCGCACGCAACCCCCGGCGAAAAATGCCTCGTGGCCACCCGCCCTCAGGCGCTCAACCAATTGGGTTGCCGTGGCCTCCATAGGGACTATTTCAGCGCCGCCCAGACACGGTGCACATCGTCATGGTCTTCCAGAGCCTGCAAAAATTCCCCCACCTCCGCGCGCTGCTCCTCGGTGAGCCCGGGGCATTGCTTCGCGATGTGGCCAAGCTCGCTTGTCACGACCGTCCACCCGTTTGCGGAGAGCCATTTCGAGACCGCCGCCGTCGCCGTTCTCTCGGTCAAAAACCTCACCCCTTTTGTCTCCGCGGGGATATCCTCATTGTCGCCATCCGCGAGAACCGCAAAATCATTCGCCCCCGCCTCGATCGCCGCCGTCTCGGCATCCACCGAGGAGTCCGGATGGTGCGCCTCCACGATCCCCACATGGTCGAAAAGAAACTTGTTGCTCCCCGCCGTGCCAAGCTGGCCCCGCTTGAAAAGCACCCGCATCTCGGGAGCCGTGCGGTTCACATTGTCCGTGAGCACCTCGACGATCACCGCAACCTTGTGCGGCGCGTAGCCCTCAAAGACCAGGTTCTCCAGCATGAGCTTCTCATCCCCGATGCCGGCACCCTTTTTGATCGCCCTCTCAATCACATCGCGCGTCACAGACACCCTGCGCGCTTTCTCCACCGCAGCAAACAATCGTGGGTTGCCCTCCACATCGGGGCCACCACTCTTCGCCGCAACCATTATTTCCTTAACCAGCTTGCCGACAGCTTGTCCTTTTTTCAGGTTCGCCACCTCGCGCTTCGCATGGAGCCATTGTCTTCCCATAGAGTGGGAACCCTAGCGGCAGTGTTCAGCACGCCGCAATCTTCATTTCGGACCAAATAAATCCTCCGGTCCCCCCTCCGCCAGCCGTTCTCTCAACCGGCGGAACTCTTCCCGCTGCATCGCATAGTCCAACTCCTGTTTCGCCCCGCCAAAAACAAACAAGGCAATCAACACAAGCATGGGATTCCAGAAAAATCCCGCCCCGGCAAAGAGCACCGCGATGACCTGCCCCGTCCGCGCTGCAATCCGCGTCGCCTGCAGATGCCCAAACCCCATCGCCAACAGCGCCCGCAACACCCGACCCCCATCCATCGGAAAAGCCGGAATCATGTTGAAAGCCACCAAGCCGAAATTCACCATCAACAAACTCCTCATCAAATCGCGAACACCGCTCTCCGGCCCGCCCGAGATTCCTCCCGTCCCCACCAGAATCAGCGCAAGGATCCCCCCGATCCCCACATTCACCGCCGGCCCCGCGACCGCAATGACCAATTCCTGGATCGGCTTGTCCGGAATATTTTCCATCCGCGCGACCCCCCCGATCGGCAGCAACGTGATGTCCGGCGTCCGAATCCCATAGCGCCGCCCCGCCATCGCATGGCCGAACTCATGCAGCAGCACACAGAAGAAAAGCGCCAGAATGAACACCACCGACGCCATGGCCGCAGGCCACCCCCCGCGCTGCCAGTCCGTGTAGCCGAACCACAACGGCAATAGCAGAAATGTCGCGTGAAGCCTCACATCAATCCCCGACACGCGGGCTATGCGGTAAGACCACTTCATAAAATTTGATTTCCGGACGCCGTATTTCCCATAAATTCAATACTCCGGCAGCCTCCACGCGCCACCGGTCAAGCCACACCCTTCACCATTCTGAAAGAAAAGAAAATGTCACTTTCCACTCCCAAAGTCCTCGTCGCCGATCCTGTCTCCCAACGCGGCGTGGAGGAACTCTCCGCCGGCGGGGCCCTCGATGTCGTCGTTAACACAGGACTCCCCGAAGCCGAACTCATCAAAATCATTCCCGAATTCTCCGCTCTCGTCGTCCGCAGCCAAACCAAGGTCACCGCAGCTGTCCTCGAAGCCGCCACAAATCTCAAAGTCGTCGGTCGGGCCGGCGTCGGCGTGGACAATGTGGATATCGACGCCGCCACACGCCACGGCGTCATCGTCATGAACACCCCAGGCGGCAACACCATCTCCACCGCCGAGCACGCCTTCTCGCTCCTCATGAGCATCGCCCGCAACATCCCCCAAGCCGACGCCAGCATGAAAGCCGGCCGCTGGGATCGCAAAAAATACGAGGGCGTCGAACTCTACAACAAGACCCTCGGCATCCTCGGCATGGGCCGCATCGGCACCGAACTCGCCCGCCGCGCCATGGCTTTCGGCATGCGGGTCGTCGCCTACGACCCCTACCTCTCCACCAGTCGCGCCCGCAGCCTCCAAGTCGAGCTCGTCGAGGATATCGACTCCCTCCTCCCGCTCGCCGACTTCATCAGCATGCACATGCCCCTCACCGACGAGACCCGCCACATGCTCGACGCCCGCCGACTCGCCCTTTGCAAAAAAGACGTCCGCATCGTGAATTGCGCCAGAGGCGGATTGGTTGACGAGGCCGCGCTCGGCGAGGCCCTTCAGTCCGGACACGTCGCAGCCGCAGCGCTCGATGTTTTCGAGGTCGAACCCCCTCCCGCCGACTTCGCCCTTCGCAGCCTGCCGAATATCGTCTTCACCCCGCACCTCGGTGCCAGCACCGCCGAGGCACAGGAAAATGTCGGCATCGAGATCGCTCAAGCCATCCGCGCCGCCCTCCTCGACGGCGAGATTCGCAACGCCGTCAACATGCCCAGCATCGACGCCAAGACCGCCGCCGTCGTCAAGCCCTACCTCACCCTCGGCGATAAAATGGGACGCTTCGTCGCCCAACTCGCTCCGAAACGCAACGACCGCGTCGTCATCACCTACGGCGGCAAGGCCGTGGAAATGCCCACCGACGCCATCAGCCGCGCCATCCTCACCGGCTTTCTCAAGCACGCCGGCGGAGAGGAAGTCAACAGCGTCAACGTCCGCAGCATGGCCGCCACACTCGGCCTCGACATTCAGGAAATCCGCTCCAGCGAGCAGACCGACTTCAACGAGTGGCTCCACGTCGCCGTCCTCAGCGCAGAAACAAAAGTCTCCGTCGGTGGCACATTCTTCGGAGCCAAAAACGACCCGCGCATCGTGCGCGTCAATAGCCACCCCGTCGAAGTCACCCCCTCCGGCGTCGTTCTCATGCTCGAAAACCGCGACCGCCCGGGCATCGTCGGACACATCGGCACCCTTCTCGGCACAGAAAATATCAACATCGCCAGCATGAGCCTCTCCCGCACCGAACAGGGCGGCCGAGCCCTCACCCTGCTCAACCTCGACAGCCTCCCCGATACCGGGCTCTTGCAGAAACTCTCCCAAGACCCCGACATCCACAGCGCGCGCGTGATCTCGCTCTGACCGCCCGGCGGCGCCGCTGCCATGGAACAAACCGAGGCCATCCTCATCCGAAAGACGCCCTGGAGCGACTCAAGCCTCATCATCACCTGGTTCACCGCCGGGCACGGCAAGCTCACGACCGTTGCCCGCGCGGCACGCCGCACCGGAAGCCCGTTCAGTGGACGCCTCGACCTCTTTCACAAGGTCGAGATCGGCTTCCTGCCCAGCCGCAAGGGGGTCCTGCACACTCTCCGCGAGGTGCGCCTCGTCGAGACGTTCTCCTCCACGACCGCGGCAAACCTTTTTCTCTGCGGCTACTTCGCCGAACTCGTTGATCTCGCCACCCAGCCCGGCGAACCATTTCCCGAAATCTACGACCTCCTCGCCCGCGCCACCGCCCACCTAGGCCGCGCCCCAGCCACACCTCGCGCCCTCGAATTCTTCGAGAACGAACTCTGCCGCCTCCTCGGTGTCCACGACGGCACATCCTGCGCCCTCGCCGCGATTGAAACTTATTGCGGACGCATCCCCGCCTCGCGTATGCCTGCCATAAAGTTGTTGCATCCCGCGCCGTGAAAAGAACCCTCCAGCAATCCCTCCTCTTGGCTCTAGTCACCCTCTTCTGCCTCATTGGAGCTGGCTGCATGGGCCCGCGCATCAAAGGCTACAAAACCAAACCCTACACCGTTCGCGGCGTGCGCTACCACCCCATGCCTCCCCGCTCCGCCCTCGGTCACACCGAGACAGGCGTTGCCTCCCACTACTCCGAGCACTGGCTCATCTTTCCAGGAAAAACCGCGACCGGCGAAAAACTCTGGCCCTGGACCCGCGCCGCCGCCCACAAAACACTCCCCATCCCCTGCGTGATCCGCGTCACGAACCTCACCAACGGCCGATCCACAAAAGTCCGCGTCAACGACCGCGGACCCTTCATCCGCAACCGCGTGCTCGATGTCACCAAACCCGTCGCCGATGAACTCGGATTCACCCGCCGCGGCCTCACCACCGTCAAAATCAAAGTCCTCAGCGTCGGAGACGGCCCCTACCGAATCCGGTAAATCCCCCCCCCCCCCCCCCCTCAACCAGGGGTCAGGAATTAATTCTTGACATTATTTCCCTCTCCACCGCCTCCAGCCCCGCCTCCTTCAGCCCCCTTCTGAAAATTTCTCACAGCGACACAGCGAACACAGCGACTGGAGGCTTTTGCTTTCGCCAACTCTCGCGCCCTCTCCATTCTGCGCTGTGGACGCCGTGCCGCCGTGAGCCACTTTCTGATTTTTCTCACAGCGACACAGCGAACACAGCGCCCGGAGGCTTTTACCTTCGCCACCTCGCGCACCTCTCCATTCTGCGCCGTGGACGCCGTGCCGCCGTGATACACCTTCTTCTCTTTTTTTCTCACAGCGACACAGCGACCACAGCGCCTGAAGACTTTTACCTTCGCCATCTCGCGCACCTCTCCATTCTGCGCCGTGGACGCCGTGCCGCCGTGAGCCACCTTCTTCTTCTTTTTTCTCACAGCGACACAACGAACACAGCGCCCTGATGCTTTTGCTTTCGCCACCTCCCGGTCCCTCTCTATTCCACGCTGTGAACGCTGTGCCGCCGTGAGCCACCTTCTTCTTCTTTTTTTCTCACAGCGACACAGCGAACACAGCGGTTGGAGGCTTTTGCTTTCGCCATCTCGCGCACCTCTCCATTCTGCGCCGTGGACGCCGTGCCGCCGTGAGACACCTTCTTCTTCTTTTTTCTCACAGCGACACAACGAACACAGCGCCCTGATGCTTTTGCTTTCGCCACCTCCCGGTCCCTCTCTATTCCACGCTGTGAACGCTGTGCCGCCGTGAGACACCTTCTTCTTCTTTTTTCTCACAGCGACACAGCGAACACAGCGCGGGGTCAGTCGGGGTCAGGAATTAATTCTTGACATTATTTCCCTCTCCACCGCCTCCAGCCCCGCCTCCTTCACGAGCCGTTCCCGATGCTGCTTGACGCTTCGGCACACGCCGGCTCGCACTCCCATTCGCAGCCTCTTGCTGATCCAATCCAGCGGCATCGTCGTCTCCCGGTGAATTAACGAAGCGACCAGCGCTTTTCTTCGATCCCCTTTCGGCAACCCCACCAAATCCTCCTCTTTCAGGTCAAAATACCCGCACCCCGCGGCGGCCAACCTCTCCGCCACCGCCTCTCCGTGATCCTTCATTTCCGGCCCGTTGTATCCATTCGCAATCTTCCTCCCGCCTGCCTCAAGCTTGATCTTGAGTTTGGCCATGAGATTTTCCCGAAAGGCCTGCGACCCGAACAACCACCCCCGCCGCAGTGCCGCATGAACCGACAATTCCGGCTGCCTCACGGCCGAGGAAAAAACCAACCCTGCCTGTGTCGGATTCGCCCAGTCCACACGGCGCTCCAACCCCATGAAAAAGTCCTTCCGCCCCGCCGCATCATCCGGACACCCGCTCACCGCAAATCCCATCGATGTCTCCAAAAACTCCGGTCTTTCCCACGGTTCCTTGAGATACAAAGGCAGGCTGCTCCATGCATACGACTCCATGCCATTTCCCCCCGTAACGAGTCCCGCCCGCACGGGATTGAGGTGGATATAATCCAAAATCGCCCAGTAAGCATTCCCCGGCTCCACCAAAACCGCCTTGTAGCGCCCTCCAAAAAGATGCCCCCAGAGCTTGTGACGCGTGTTAATCCGCCGCGTGTAGGCATTTTGAAACCATCCCATTCCCGCCGTGAGATTCGCTTGCGGAGTTTCCAAGAGGATGTGGTAGTGATTGCTCATCAATACATACGCGTGAATTCTAAACCCCGCCCGCTTGCAAGCCTCTCCCAGCGTCTTCAAAAAGGTCTCCCGGTCTTGGTCATCAAAAACAATATCTCCCCGACGATTCCCACGCGCCATCACATGATACATCGCCCCTGCATACTCGATTCGAACTTGTCTAGGCATCCGACAAATCAAGGAGAATCCGACAAACGTGTCAAGAATTAATTCCTGACCCCTCCACTTCGCCGATCAAAGTGGCATCGGGGAGGCGCCGCCGACTGGCTTGAGGGCCTCGCGGAGGCGTTGCTGGGCGGTGCGGCCGAGCGGGATTTCATCAGGGATGCCCTCGAGGATGAGGCACGCCTCGTCGCGGGATTTGCGTTTGAGGGTGAGGGTGGCTTGAAGGTTGAGGATGAGAGAGCGGTCGAGTCGGGTGAAGGGCGGCGAGGGGAGGAGATTTTCGTATTGCCCGAGGGGCGCGCAGATCATGAGAGGCGGGGAGTTTTTCAGAAAAATGCGGGTGAAATCGCCTTCTGCTATGAGGATGAGAATGTTACGAACGGGAACGGTCATTGTTCGCTGAGGCGTGCGCAGGCAGATGTAGTCTTCGGGTGAGAAGCCGGGTTCGCTTAGGGAGTCTGTCCCGGAAGAGCAGGCGTCCTGAAGGCGCTGCACGGCTTGGGCGAAACGCGCGGGGGTGACTGGCTTGAGCAGGTAGTCCACCGCTTCGATGTCGAAGGCCTGAATGGCGTGCTCTGCGTGCGCGGTGACCATTACGACTTTCGGTGGCGCATCCAGGGCTCGTAACAACTCAAATCCTGTGCCCCCTGGCATGCGGATATCTAGAAAAATGCCATCGGGTTTTTCCTGCCGGATCAAGGGAATGGCGGAGTCCCTCGAGTCGGCCTCGCCAACGAGCTGCAAGCTGGGATGCGCGGCCAGCAACTGCCGGATGCCCTGGCGTGCGAGGCGCTCGTCGTCGATCACGGCTACACGGAGCATGGAACGCCCTCCAATTCAAGAGTTGCAACGACCCAGCCCTCTTTCTGCTGAATCCGAAAACTGTGTCGGTCCGGATAGTGGATCGCGAGGCG
>Ga0247843_1005201_pt1 | contig 18376 bp, 7 predicted proteins | sample LaCruzMarch2017__FD_192420 | JGI IMG/M metagenome (GOLD analysis project Ga0247843, IMG submission 192420) | Freshwater microbial communities from meromictic Lake La Cruz, Castile-La Mancha, Spain - LaCruzMarch2017_8m | ecosystem: Environmental > Aquatic > Freshwater > Lake | place: Spain...
TTTCCCTCTCAAATTCACTAAGTTCCTTTATGGATGATAGAATTTCGTTGGTTGTTTTCATGGATGCTAATATAATATTTATTTATAGAACACAACCATAAATCTGATTTTCAGCTCAAAAAATTAAACGTTTATACACGTTTAAATAATTGTTGGATATTCATCCAATTACTACTTTCGTTCCAATGGGAAGGGGAAATGGATACCTACAAAACCCTACATTAACTTCCAAATAAATTAGAATATTATTTCTAAATGATTTATAACAGTCTGAATATCAAAATAAAAACGTTAAGATATTCTTGGATTAAGAAAAAATAAAAGGGGTTAAATAAATCGGTTTTGGGGAATAAGAAATGGAAATATTAATCTTACCTGAACAAAGTAATACTCCCGTTTTCAACAACATCACGATTGGTAGAGCTGCGCATTTCTAATCTAAAAACGTAAACGCCTTCTGGGTAAGCAAAACTACCATCCGTATTGTAACCATTCCAACCCATTGCAGGGTCATTGGATGTAAATATTTCATTTCCCCAACGGTCAAAAATTATTAAATTGAAGCTTTTAATTAATTGACCTTCAACTTTAAAAACATCATTTGTTCCGTCTGCATTGGGTGTAAATGCAGTAGGAATATAATATTCTGTGCCATATTCAACTCTTACAGTATGCGTTACCTCATCGGTACAGCCTGTTGCATTTATTACAACTTGTGTTATGGGGTAAATGCCTTCATCTGTAAAGCTATATGAATTCATACAACCCAATATTGTATCACCTTCTATGATATAGTAGCAATGTAGCGCATTCTGAGAAAGACTAGTTAACTCGAGTTCGTCAGCGCCAATTAGTACAATTTCAGGGGAAGTTCTAAAACCTGCAATTGGTTGTTCTAACACTTGAACCATGCTTTGTTTTGTTGAAATGGCAGAACAACCGTTTGAATCTGTTACTGTTAAGCTTACTGTCATATAACCAGATTCTAAATATTCATGCGAAGTTTCTTGTCCCTGACCAGAATTACCATCACCAAAATTCCATGTATATGCAAGGTTGTTTCCTGAACTTGAAAAACCGTCAAAATCAGTAATTAATGGAACGCAGCCTTTTACATTAAATGCTGTGTAATCAGCAGTTGGATGTTCATTAATTAAAACGCTATCAATAAATGTTTCTGAGGTGCAACCAAATTGACTGATTATTAGACTTACCGTTTGATAACCGGGAACATCAAAATTTACATTGCTCTGTATAGGTTCAGAAGGTGAATGACTGTAACCATGTGGTCCGAAATTCCAGATAAATGTAGCGTTTTGATTAAAAACACCCATAGGCGTAAAATCGAAACTGTTTCCAATAAAACACTGTGGAGCAGGTACATTAAAAGTTGCTTGTGGCATAGGTGCTAAGTCAATATTAACCGTATCGAGTGCTAAACAGAAACCGTCACTTACTGATAAAGTGTATGTTATAGTTTCAACATAATCGTGCAATGATGATAAAGAGATTAATGGATTCGAAAGCGTATCGTTGCTTAACCCATTTGTTGGAAACCACTGATAACTATATCCTGCAATTGGCAAATTACCGATATCAGAAGTATCCTGAGAACAAACCATTTTGTTGCTTCCTGCATTTGCTGCTGGTAAATCTCTAACATTAATAATTGAATCTTGGGGTTGTGAAATACAACCATTTTCTGAAACCACTAAAGATATTGATGTACCTCCACTTTCTGTAAACAGCACTGTTAGAGGTCCTGCACCAGTTCCACTTACAAGAGTTCCTGTTCCAAAATTCCAATTATAATTAGCTGCAGTTCCTGCAGTTCCTGTATATGTAATTTCTAAACTTGAAGCATTACAAGCAAATGTTGGAATACTAAATGAGGCTGTAGGTATTGAGTTGACCAAAACAGATTGTGAAACTGGGGTTGAAATACACATGGCATCAGCAACACTTAGCGTAATTAACTTCACTCCAGCTGTATCCCAAGATAGAGAAATATTTTGAGGGTCAGTTTGACTGATGATTTGAGCACCATCAATTTCCCAAACAAACTGGTAATTATTGCCAACATTTTGTGTGTAGCTCGCAATAGCTGTTTCGCTTAAACAAATTTGCTCCACAAAATCAAAACTAGCGATCGGTACTTCAATTACTTCGATTTGAAACGTAGTTGAAGTTGAAGAAACATTACCTGTAGAAACCATTAAACTAACTGTTTTTGTCCCTGGAACATTCCAGCTAACGGCAAATGGTCCAGCGCCTGAGCCACTTTCAACTAATCCACCATCAAAATTCCAAACATATGTAGCTTGAGAATTAGGTATTCCAGAATAAACCAATGCAACCGCTGAATTTGAGCAAACTGTGTCTTGCGATGTTGTGAACAATGAAGAAGGTAGCGGAAGCACTGAAATATTGTGAATTACTGTATTGGCGGCACATCCACTATTGTTTAAATCAAGACTTACTGTGTAATCACCAGGATTTGAATAATTCAAAACTAAAGGACCGGATGCTGCACCAGAAACAAGAGTTGCTCCTGGATAATTCCAAGTAAATGAAGAACTTGGAATAGCTACACCTTCAAAATTAACTGTAGCATTTTGAGCAATATAAATGGTATCATTCAAAGAGAATGAAGCATTTGGCGGTACATTTAAGTTAAAACTCTGAAAAAAAGGAATAGAAGTACAACTGTTTTCTGTAACGGTTAATGAAACGGTTTGTGCCCCACTTGCAGCATATTGCAAGGAAAGTGGACCTTGGTCAGCACCCGAAATTAGGGAAGCTCCAGAATAATCCCAATCGTAGTTGGCAGTTGCTCCAGCATTGCCTGTATGGGTTAAGACAACGGGATTGTTTAAACACGAATCTGTATTTAATGTGAAATTAGCAGTTGGTCTTGCAATAATATTTACTGCTTCGAATATAGTATCAGAATAACAGCCATTGTCTTCTACAACTAAAGAAATAGTGCTACTCCCGGGTTGGTTCCAAGAAATTCCGATAGGTCCAGGTCCTGTTCCAGAAGCAAAAACACCAGTACCAAAATTCCAATCGTATGTTGGATTTGCACCAACATTTCCTGTAAATAATACTGCTGTTGTACTGCCCTCACATGCGGAATTAACTGTTGTAATAGAAACAATAGGTGATGTACGGATTTCTATATTCTGAGAATTAACAGCTGATGTACAGCCGTTTTCAGATACAGAAAGAGAAATTGAAGTATTTCCAGAGGTTGAAAATGCAACTTCGTTGTTTTGCTGATTGATTGCATTTGTTAAAGTACCAGTTCCAAAATTCCAATTATAAGTTGCAGAAGGAGTCGCATTTCCGGAGTAATTAACTGAAAGAGTATCAGACGTACAAGAAAAAGCAGGAATAGTAAAAGTTGATGTTGGAATAGCATTCACAATTACATTTTGTGATAAAGTAGCTGAAACTCCCATTTGTGTTACAATTAATGTAACATTCTTTGTACCGCTTGTTGGCCAAGAAACAGAAAAAGGACCAGGACCAGTGCCTGAAATAATTGTTCCTCCGTCGAAATTCCACGAGTAGGCAGCCGAACCTAAGGCAATTCCATCAAAAACTATGGTACTTGGTTGGTTTTCACAAGTAGGACTTTGTACCGAAAATGAGTTTACTGGTGCTCCCACAACTTCGGTTGTAGATGTTTGAGTTACTGGGTTACAACCATTTAAAGATGCAGTACAAGAAATATTTTTGATACCAATTGTTGACCATTGCACGGAATAAGGTCCGATGCCAGTTCCTGAAACAATTGTTCCACCATCAAAATTCCACGTGTAAGTAGTTCCAGCAGGTTGAGAACCATTATAGGTTATTGTGGAAGGCAAATTTATTCCTGCATAAGAAGGGGAAGAAATCGTAAATAAAGGCGGAGCAAGTATGTTTGTGTTTTGAGAAGTAGTGACAGATGTGCATCCATTTGCCGATACAGTAAGTGATGCTGTTTGATTTCCATCAGAAGCATAAGCAATTTGTAATGGACCTTGTGCAGTTCCTGAAACTAATGTTGCTCCTGGATAAGACCAATTATAACTTGCTCCTACTTGAGGCGTTCCAGTATAAGTTGCGATAACATTTTCATTTACACATTCAGGAGTTGAAAGTGTGAAAGAAGAGGATGGCAATGCATTAATTTGAATTGTATGACTTACAGGAGTGGCAATACAACTATTTTGTGTTAGAAATAATGATACAGTAGCTGTTCCTGGAGTTGACCATGAAACAGTATGAGGACCTTGGGTTGTAGCTGTTGACAATGAAGCATTTGCGCCAAAATTCCAATTGTAAGTAGCTGTAGATGGTGAGCTTCCAGTATATGTAATGTTAACAGGTTGACCTACACAGCCCGTTGCTGGCAAATTAAAACTTCCCAAAGGTAATGCTTGAACTGTGCTTGTTTGGGTTGTAGCTGGTGAAACACATCCATTTTGAGTAACAATTAATGAAACAGAAGCGGTTCCAGGATTTGAAAAATTGATGTTATGAGGACCTTGATTTGTTGCTGAAGAAGGACTTGAACCTGCACCAAAATTCCAAGCATAAGTTGCTCCAGCAGTGGCTGAACCAGAATATGTTACAACAGCATTTGCCCCTGCACAAATCGTAGTTGGCAATGTAAATGTGGATGTTGGAATTGGATTTACAACTACACTTGCAGTAAATGGCGCTGAAGAAATTCCTGCTTGAGTCACCACCAAACTGATAGTTTTTGTACCAGAAGTTGACCAAGTTACAGTATGAGGTCCGGCACCAGTGCCAGGAGAAGCTGTTCCTCCATTAAAATTCCAAGCATAAGAAGCACCAGCCCCAGCATTTCCTGCGTAGGTGATGTTGGCTGAAGCTCCTGCACAAATTGCAGCATCGGCTGTAAATGTTGCTGTTGCAGCAGTTAAAATGTTTATAGTTTGAGATATAGTTGAGGAACAGCCATTTTGAGTAACTGTTAATGTTAATGTTTTGGTTCCAGCTGTTGACCATGAAACACTGTGCGGACCAACTGTGTTAGCCGTAGCTGGTGTGGCGCCTGCACCAAAGTTCCAAGAGTATGTTGCACCTGCAATTGCAGTACCTGAAAATGTTACAGGTGTAGAAACTCCAGTTCCAATGCTTGATGCTGAAGTGAAGTTCGCTACAGGACTAGCTGTGATTGTTGCAGCATTAGTGGTGGTTGCGCTACAAGTTCCAGAACCAACAGTTAAACTAACATTGGATGTTCCAGCATTTGCCCAGGTAACGTTGTGCGGCCCTGCTGTTGAAGCAGTGACTGGAGTTGCACCTGTACCGAAATTCCAGGCATAAGTTGCACCTGCAATGGCATTACCAGTATATGTTACGGTTGATGATGTTCCTGCACAAATTGTTGCTGGCAAGTTAAATGTACTTGTATAGGTTCCATTTACAGTAATGTTTTGAGTTACAGTGGGAGCTACACAGCCATTGTCAGTTACATTTAAAGTTACTGATTTTGCACCTGCTGTGCTCCATGTTACGGTATGCGGACCAACAGTAGTAGCAGTTGCAGGTGTGGCGCCAGTGCCGAAATTCCATGCGTATGTAGCAGTGCCCGAAGCAGTTCCTGTAAATGTTAATGTATTAGTTTGATTCACGCATGTTGATGCAGGTGATGTGAATGTTACTAAAGCTCCTGTTTTAATATTAATAGTTGATGTTGAAGTTGAAGAACAAGTGCCAACTGCGGCTGTTAAAGTAACTGTTTGATTGCCAGAACTTGCCCATTGTACGCTATAAGGACCAGCGCCTGAACCACTTAATATAGTTCCGCTTCCAAAATTCCAGTTAAAAGTGGTACCCATTGTAAAAGGGCCGGCTGCTGAAATGGTTACAGGTGTATTTATACAAGCCTGAGCAGGAAGTGTAATAGCTGAAGGTGGCGGCGGAGTAACTGTTACAGAAGTTGTGGCTGGCGAAGAATTACAACCTGCTGTGGTTACTACTAAAGTAGCTGTTTGCAGACCTGAAGCCGACCATGTAGTTGTAACAGGACCTGCTGAAGTGGAAGAAGATGGTGTACCACTTGGAAAGGACCATGCATAGGTAGAACCTGCTGCTGGAGTAGTTCCTGAAACATTAAATGTTGCAGCTTGATTTATACAGACAGTAGGAGCTGAAGCTGCAATGGTAACTGTAGGTGAAGGATTTATTGTAATAGTTTGGCTGGTAGTTGTTGAAACACAACCTGATTGAGCAACTGATAAAGTAACTGTTTTAACACCTGATGTTGCCCAACTTATTGCTAAGGGCCCTTGTACATTGCCAACTGCGGGCGAACCTCCGTTTGTATTCCATGTATAGGTTGCTAAAGGTGGTGCAGGCGCACTACCAGTATATGTTATGGCAGCATTTGAACCAACACATACCGATGCAGGTAATGTAAAAGTGGAAACAGGAACATTATTTACCACAACTGTTTGAGTGGTTACATTTGAAGTACAACCTCCGGCAGAAACTTGTAAAGTGATATTTTTAGAACCTGAAGTTGACCACGAAACCGAATGAGGGCCTGCAGTTGTTGATGTTGCAGGTGTTGCTCCTGCTCCAAAATTCCAATTGTAAGTTGCTCCAACGGGTGCAGAGCCTGTAAATGTAAACGTATTGTTTGCTAACGCACAGATTGTTGGCAAAGCCAATGTAAATGTTGATGTAGGGCTGGTATTTACTGTTACAATGTTTGTTGATGTTGCAGTACAAGTGCCCGATGTAACAGTTAAAGAAATAGTTTTAGAACCAGTTGATGAATATGTTACTGTATGCGGACCAACACCAGTTGCAGTTGACGGTGTTGCACCTGCACCAAAACTCCATGAGTAAGTTGAACCAACTGGAGCCGTTCCTGTATAGGTAATTGTTCCGCCGATGTTAGTACATAAATTTACTGGTGCAGTAAAAGTAGCTGTGGGTGGAGCTGTAATGGTTACATTTTGAGTTAATGTTCCCGGTAAACATAACCCACTGCTTGGCGTAACCGTTAATGTAACGGGATAAGTACCTGCAGTTGCCCAAGTAGTAGACTGAGTTCCCAAACCTGTTGCTGAATTAGGAGTTCCGCTGCCAAACGTCCATGCACCAGTACCGGCAGAACCTCCAGAGTAAGTAAAACTTGCTGGTTGCCCTGCGCAAACTATTGGTGGTATTGAAAATGCTGCGCTGGCTGTGCCTCCGCAAGTAACATCGAGTGTGTCGTATAATATAAGGTTTGAACATTGGAAATTGACCCTTCCAATAATTCTTGTTGCTGCAGGACAACTTGAAATAGTTGTGGTGGTGGTAATTCCGGAACCAATTGGAAATCCATTGGAGGTCCAGTTTACTGTATAGTTTGGTGGACCACTTGGAAGAAATCGTTTACTATCATTAACAGCTGTCCAAACGGAAGCGTTACGACCTGGCACTGTTACAGCAACTGTTCCAGTTAAATTGTGCAAACCTTGCGTAGCTGTGCCGCCGGCCCAAGCCATACATGTTGGTTTGTTGGTAATATGATGTTCAATGATATTGGTACTCTCGAAAATTACTATTTGGAAAGTAGAAGTAGTACTGGTACATTGATACATGGGACAATTGGTCCATTGTACGACTAATCTTCTGAATGGTGCAACACCTTGCGTTTGATATCTAACATAAGGCCCAGCGCCAAAACCAGGATTTAAATCATTCCATGGGCCCATGATGCAATTTTTGGGAACAAATGCTCCTGCACTAGGAATGGCGGTTGCGGTAAATGCTATTGGTTGACCGGGTGTAAAACCAATCCAACCGTTAGAGCCTATATAAAACTGAGTATACGTGTTACCAAAAAAGCAAAATTGAAAACCGATAGGTAGAACGCCAGTAATGAAATCGTCGGTCATGGTGACGTTTGTTCCGCCGAGTAAAGTGTATGGTGAAAATGGCACTGTTGAAACAGTGTAAGCGTTAGTTCCAGCGAATGCATTGTTTACACTAGAAGATAAATTAACCGAAGCTCCAGCACAAACAGACATTGTGCCTGTGGGTGAAATTGTAAAAACAGGAGTTTGTGCCCATAGCGATATTACGCTGAATAAGAGCACGATAAGACTTAAAAACTGCTTTTTTACCTTCGAAATCATTGCAAGCGCTTGATTTTGCTGCGCATGTAGAGGTAAACGAACTTGGGTTTTTAAAGATATGATAGAATCTTACGAAACATTACGGAAGTAAGAAACTTGAAATGCGTAGCGCTAAATGAAGATAGTAGCATTGATTTACAGGCACTTATAACATTTAATATGAATAATCAATATGTAAGATTAAAGACCATTAATAACATTAAGAACGCGTACATTGAAATAAACTTAAAATGATATAAAAAACATGATTGAAATTAACAAACTCGATATGTTAAGGTATTGCACTACTGTTTGGCGAAGGGGCGAAACAAATAGCGCCCGAAGGGACTATGGTTGAGCACGTGACGGCAACCTAAAATGCTTATCTGGAAAATGGTGCAATCTTGCCGGCGCCCCCTAAAAATGAAAAAACGGACAGGGCTCCCCCCATCCGTTTAAGTCAACATAAAACCACAATAAACATGAAAAATATTGTTAAACCAGTACACTGCCTGATCTGGTTTTGTATTACTGAAAATGAAAAATAAGGTTTCGTTTTTGGTGAAATATTATTTTAATGGGGAATCTTTTTCTTTGGCTACAAACTTAAACACCTGTTGGTCAACCCATTTTGGAACAAATTTGTTGAGCCAAAAAGTTAAATGTGCATTGGAAGTTAGAAGCAAATAATTGCAGCGTTTCTCGATGGCTTGAATTACGTGCTTTGCAACTTCGTCGGCAGACATGCTTTGCGCCTCATCTTTATGTGATTCTCCTTGTGCGGCACCTTGGGCATTCATGGCGGTATTGCGAATATTGGTAGCGGTGAAACCTGGGCGGGCAATGAGTACATGTACACCAGTTTTTAAATTTTCGATACGCAAAGATTCTAACCAACCTTCGAGTGCGAACTTAGATGCTGAATAGCCACTTCTTGTTGGTAAACCTTTGTAACCTGCAACAGAAGACATTCCAACAATACTGCCTTTTGATTTCAATAAATAAGGCATAGCGAATTTGGTACAATACACAGAACCCCAAAAATTTACGTCCATTAGTTTCTTTAATACATCGAGGTTAACTTCGCTAAATAAGGCACGCATGGTAATACCAGCGTTATTAATTAGAATATCAATTTGTCCAAAGTGTTTTATTGTTTCTGCAATAAAAATTTCGCATTCTTCTTGTTTTGCAACATCTACTTGTTGAACGAAAACTTTTTGACCTGATGTATCTAGCTGATTTTGAAGTCTTTTTAAATCTTCTAAATTCCTAGCGCATAAAGCAAGGTGTGCTCCTTTAGCGAAAAATTGCTGTGCGCATGCTAATCCGATTCCAGAAGTTGCGCCGGTAATTACTACAACAGTTTTTTGCTTCATTTGAATGCTTTATTTTTGGCAAAAATAGCAGAAGTAAATGGAGCTGATTGAAGTTAATGATAAAAAAACTGAGGAATTATTTTTAGAAGTGCCCAAAACTATCTACAAGCATGATAAAAACTACATTCCACATGTAAAACAAGATGTTCAAAAGGTGTTTGATGAAAATAAAAATAAGCTTTTTAAACAAAAAGGAGAAGTAAAAAGATGGATATTGATGAAAGATGAAGTTTTGATAGGTCGCGTTGCAGCTTTCATTAATCCTAAAACCGTAAAAACTGATGTTCACAGAATGGGTGGAATGGGTTTTTTTGAATGTATCAATGATCAGCAGGCATCATTCCTACTTTTTAATGCATGCAAAAAATGGCTTTTAGAAAGGGGAATTGAAGGAATGGATGGCCCCATAAATTTTGGAGAACGTGACCAATTTTGGGGATTGCTGGTGCATAATTTTACTTCACCCAACAGTTACGGAATGAATTACAACCCACCGTATTACAAGGATTTCTTCGAAAATTATGGTTTTAAAAATTACTTCAATCAATTTGTATACTGGAGAGATTTGAAAGTGCCCGCACAAGAAGTATTTGTAAAAAAAGCAGGTATGATTGCACAGGATCCTCAATTTAAAGTAAGGCACATGAGAGGAGAATCTGCTGAGAAAATAACAACGTATTTTTTGGAAGTTTACAATGCTGCATGGGGAGGAATTGCAGGTTTTAAGGCCATGCGATTGGAACAAGCAAAAGCGATAATTAATGCCATGAAGGTAATAATGGATAAAGATATATTGTTGTTTGCTTTTTTAGGCGATAAGCCAATTGGATTTTACCTGAGCATACCTGAATTGAACGATTTTTTTAAACATTTAAACGGTAACATGAACTGGTGGGGAAAATTGAAATTTTTATTCCACTATAAATTGAGCAAAAGGAAAACAATGGTTGGAGTTGTATTTGGGGTATCAAAGGAATTTCACGGCAGAGGCGTAGAAAGTGCTTTAATAAAATACTGTGAAGATTATGTAGTGCCTTTGAACAGGTATACAGAAACGATTTTAACTTGGATTGGAGATTTTAACCCAAGAATGATAAAAGTAATAGAAAATCTTGGAACTGAACTATATAGAACTTTAGTTACTTACAGAATCTATTTTGATACATCCATTCCATTTGAAAGACATCCGATAATTGGCGAAAAAATGAATAGGGAAAAGACTGATAATGTGCAAATTGTAACAAAAGATAAGGAATAAGGAACTTTTTTTATTTGATTTTGTTTGTAAAAAGAAAATCATACTATATTTGCACCCGCTTTAAGGGAAAGTAAAATTTTCTAAAAGTATTGATTCCGTAGCTCAGCTGGTAGAGCATTACACTTTTAATGTAGTGGCCCTGGGTTCGAATCCCAGCGGGATCACAAAAAGTCTCAACTGATAAAGTTGAGACTTTTTTGTTTTATAAAGTTGAGCCAAATGAAATTTCATAAAGTAAATTTCTCAACAAAATCTCCTTCCTCTTGTTACCTTTGAAACAAAACTTATTTATGCGTTTATTTATTATCACATTTCTTGCAGCTGCCGTTTCAATTGGTTGTGCAAGGGTAGAATCCCGTCCTAAAACACAAGAAAATATTATGTCTTCAACATCATTCTACGATTTTAAAGTTAAAACCATAGACGGTAAAGACTTTGATTTAAAAAGCTTAAAAGGAAAAAAAGTACTCGTTGTAAATACTGCATCAGAATGCGGTTACACTCCGCAATACAAAGATTTACAAGCCCTGCACGAGAAATATAAAGAAAAACTTACCATAATTGGTTTTCCTGCAAATAATTTTGGAGGACAAGAACCAGGAACTAACGATGAAATCAAAGGATTTTGCGAAAAGAATTATGGTGTGACTTTTCAAATGATGGAAAAAGTTTCAGTGAAAGGTTCAGATATGCATCCGCTTTACAAATGGCTGAGCATGAAAGAACAAAATGGCTGGAACAACGATGCACCGAATTGGAATTTCTGCAAATATTTGATTGATGAAAATGGTCAATTATTGAAATTCTTTAATTCTGCAGTTAAACCAATGAGTTCAGAAATAATATCTGTGCTTTAGTTTCTTGGTTGATTGAAACAGCTTTCTCCGGCAATTGATTGGTTAAAGAGAAACAAAAGAGCTCCTTTTGAATTTCAAATAGCTTGCTGGGAAGCTTATATTAACGGTGAAAGTATATTACTTAATGCCCCAACTGGAAGCGGAAAAACTTACGCTGTATGGTTGGGAATTTTATGTAATGCCATTGCCCAAAAACAAGCAGCAAAAGGTCTCAGGGTACTTTGGATAACTCCTCTCAGGGCACTTACCAAAGACATTGCTCAAGCAATGCAATTGGCGGCTACCGAAATGGGAACAGGTTGGGAAGTTGGCATGCGCACTGGCGACACAGACGCCAAAACAAGGGCGAGCATCAAACGTAAACCACCACAAGCTTTAGTAACCACGCCAGAAAGTTTGCACTTATTGTTGGCGAGTAAAAACTATGGCGATTTTTTTGAAAACCTCGAGGCTGTAATAGTCGACGAATGGCATGAGTTGCTCAGCAGCAAACGCGGTGTTCAGATAGAATTAGCCCTCTCGCGTTTGAGGCATTTGCGCCCTAAACTTCGCGTTTGGGGAATTTCTGCCACCATAGGAAACTTAGAACAAGCCAAAGACATTCTTTTTGGAAACCAGTTAAATGGGCGCATTATTCGCTCAAAAGAACAGAAGCAAATAGAAATAAGCTCCGTTTTACCCGATGAAATTGAAAGATTCCCATGGGCAGGACATTTGGGTATTCATTTATTAGATAAAGTGCTGAAGATTATTGAAAATAGTGTCACTACCCTACTCTTCACCAATACGCGCTCGCAGGCAGAAATCTGGTACCAGCAGCTTTTAAATGCACAGCCAGAACTTGCAGGCTATATTGCTATGCATCACGGAAGTATAGATTTTGAATTGCGTACTTGGGTAGAAAATGCTTTACATGCCGGTCAATTGAAAGTGGTAGTTTGCACATCGAGTTTAGATTTAGGAGTAGATTTCAGACCAGTTGACACCATCATTCAAATAGGAAGTCCGAAAGGAGTGGCGAGATTTATACAACGTGCCGGCAGGTCTGGACATGGGCCAGGTGAAGTGAGCAAAATTTGGTTGGTTCCAACGCATTCGCTCGAATTGATTGAAGCGGCTGCTATGCGACAAGCCATAAAAGAAGAGTTTATAGAAGCGCGTGAACCAGTAATGGGAGCAAACGATGTATTGATACAATACTTGGTAACACTGGCAATTTCGGATGGCTTCGAGCCTCATCAATTGTATGAAGAAATAAAATCGGTGTATAGCTTTTCTAACTTAAGCAAAGCCGAGTGGAATTGGATACTCACATTTATTACTTCTGGTGGCGATGCTTTGGGCGCTTACCCCGAATTTACTAAAGTGTTGATTGAAGATGGAAAATACATCATTAAAGATAAAAGAACAGCATTAAGGCATCGATTGCACATTGGCACCATTGTAAGCGACCCAATGCTTACTGTAAAATACATGGGCGGAGGAAGAATTGGTGTGGTTGAAGAATGGTTTGTTACAAAGTTAAAACCCGGAGACATTTTTTGGTTTGGAGGAAAGGTGTTGGAATTGATTCAAGTGCGTGATATGCAGGTTACTGTAAGGCGTTCCAATAAGAAACAAGGCTTGGTTCCACAATGGATGGGCGGAAGAATGCCACTTTCCAGTCAATTATCTGAAATGATAAGATTAAAATTAGAAGATGTGGCAGATGGAAATTACGAAAGCGATATTGAACTGAAGATATTAACACCACTTTTCGAATTACAAAAAGCAAGGTCAATTGTGCCAAACAGGCATCAACTACTCATCGAATCTTTTGTTTCTCGTGATGGATATCATGCATTTTTTTATCCATTTGAAGGGAGAAATGTCCACGAAGGATTTGCATCTTTAATTGGATACCGCATTTCTAAAATTGCTTCCATCACATTTTCTTATGCCATGAACGATTATGGTTTTGAGCTACTTTCAGACCAACCTATTCCATTGGAAGAAGCGCTAGAAGAAGATTTGTTCAGCCTCGATAATTTACTGGAAGACATTGCCGCAAGTATTAATTCAGCTGAACTTGCCCGACGAAAATTCCGAGAAATTGCCAGCATTGCAGGATTAATTTTTCAAGGTTACCCGGGTAAATTGGCAGGCATGAAGCATATCCAAACTTCTTCTCGTTTATTGTTTGATGTTTTTACCCAATATGATGCAGGCAATTTGCTTTTGAAACAATCTTACCAAGAAGTATATGATACACAATTAGAAGAAAAACGTATGCGTTCGGCACTTGAGAGAATTAATGCACAGGAAATTGTGTTGAAAGTTTTAGATAAACCAACACCCTTTTCATTCCCCATAATGGTTGACAGACTGCGTGGAGAATTAACAAGTGAAACTTTAGAAGATAGGGTAAGGAAAATGCAAGCGAGTTTATTGTAAATTTACAAACTCACAAAACTCACAGGAATTTTAAAATAATTTACCAGTTCTAAAATTGTTTGCTGCAATACATTACGGCTATTGTGCTGCCCAGCTCTGTTGTAGTTTTCTTCTAACTTATTAAGGTATTGATTACGTTCGCTCAGTAACCATTGTGAGGTGTAATAATAAGTGTGAATCTCAATGTCATTTTCGGAATTTACCACCCTACCTTTTGATAATTTTATATATCTTTTATAGGTTTCTACGCACATTCTGTAATCGTCAATGGTGAAATATCCAATCATCAAACAAATAAAGATACTGTCCATACTTTCTGAGAACGTAATCTGTTGATAGGTAGTCATTAACAATTCCAAATTGCTAATTCCTTTTTCTACTTGTTCTCTGTCGCCCAAAAGTAATAATGCTGACCAAGTAAGTCTAAAATGTATTAAATCGTTAATATGATAGGGCTCCCAAATATCTTTCTGGATTAATTCTTCGCAACGTGCAGTTAACTTAGCTATATCTTGCTTATCTTCTGATGGGATTACCTGCCTAAAATCTTTTCTGTGATTAATGCTATGATATCTACTTAAATAAAAAGTGCTTTTAATGGCAATAGCATATAATTCTGGAACATTCACATAATTCTGCCAGAATTTTAAATATTTATTATGTAATAACAACTTTTGATATTCACCTTTGCCTTCTTTACTGCTTAAATCAGTGGTACTTAAATTCAATTTATAAAATAAAAACTTACTGTAAAGATCTTCCATAAATGGCATCACAGAAACAGCATTTTTATTCAATTCATCATCAAAATCTTGAATTTTAAATTGAATTTTTTCTGTTAAATATTCAGTTGGTCTATAGTAATAAAGCAAATAAAATATGGCGTATTTACTAATTAACCTAATGGTTATATTTTCATGATTTGAATACTGATTAAAATAAGAATAATGCATATCAAAAGAATGCAAAACAGAATCATCTTTAATGCTGATATTGAGGTTTTTACGAATATAATAATATAGAGAATTAATTATTACTTCAATATCTAATATTTTCTGAATGCGTTCGTGCAATCTTAGCGTTTCAGGATGAGATTTATACATCTGTGCCTGTTGTGCCAAAAACTTTAGTAATAATATTTGGGTATGATTATCATTTATTTTTTCAGCAATATCTAATGTAATATCTGCCAATAAATTCCCTTCAGCCATCTTCCCATCATTAATAAGCAATTCTACCTTTGTTACATTATGTAATAAATAATTAGGATAATTTTTACTAATAAAACTTGTTAGCTTAAATGTATGTGAAGCAAGCTGGTTAAAACTTTTGCGCGTTTGAACATCATTTTTTCCATAAACTATTTTACATAATTCATCCGCACTTTTATCTTCTATAATAGTATTACCTATTGATTCAATCAATTTTAATGGTATTGCTGCTTTAATTTCTACCAAATAGATTTTAAACTCCTCTAAATGCTTTGGTAATAATAACTTTACCACTTTTTGAATGGTGAGTAAAGAAATACGATTAGACTTTTGTTCTTCCGAAATGTTCATGCTGACCGCAAGATACTGTTAGTTATTGAATTTTAAAATTTACTATTCTGTTTCCATTACAAAATTACATAGCTCAATTGTTTTGCAAGTTCCATTTTAGCTTTTTGAAGCATCATCATTTCTTCTAATGCTTGCATTATTTCTTCCTCAGGATTGTCGTTATTAAGTTTACCATTTAAAACATCAAGCATTACTTGTACTTTGCGCAACTTAAATGAATAAACGGCGCCCAACACCATTTTTTTCAGCAATTGAATTTCTTCAGTAATATACACATCGTGCATTTCCTTCCAATGCGTGCTTAGTACATGTTGCTCACTGCATAAATCTATGGCAATTTTTGAAATTAATTCGTCTTCGTGATGCATAAAAAAAACATCAGCTGGAAAGTCACCTTCAGTTATTCCTACAAACAAATCAAATATCCGAAGTAATTCAGCATTTTCAGGCAACAAACCATCATTTAGCAGTTCATTTATCACAAAATCTCCTACCCTTATCTTGGCTTCAATGTTTCTATTCTCTTCGTCTATTTGCTGAAACGTTATCAACTGGTTCGCGTATTTCATTAAAATCCGAATCAGGTCTCTTTCCTGCGCCCAGCCTAATAGTTTTACTTCTGCTATTGATGCTTCACCATTTGCCGCACCTAAAAACGGATCCTCGGTTGTATCATCTGCAGGTAGATTTCCCTGCGCCCTTTGCTGCTTGTCATATTCTTTTTTTCTTCCAGTTGCAACCAGTTTATTTAATTCGTTGATGAGCGTTTGTTCCGCAATTTCTAAACGCATGGCACATTCTTTCAAATACACTGCACGAATTATTGGGTCGGGAATCAAAGCCAGCGACTGAATAATTTCACGAATCATTTCCGCAGTTTTAATGGGGTCGCCTTTTACCTCATCGTGCAGCACAGCAATTTTAAACGATAGAAAATCTTTTGCTTCGTCTTTTATATAGCTCTTTACAAACAAAGGCGAGTTTTTCCTTGCAAAAGAATCCGGGTCTTCCCCATCAGGAAAAAGCACAATCTTCACATTCATGCCTTGCTCCAAAATCATATCAATTCCACGGAATGAAGCTTTTATCCCTGCCGAATCCCCATCATATAAAATTGTAATATTTTTGGTGTAGCGCTGAATAACACGTATTTGCTCAGTAGTTAGCGAAGTTCCCGACGATGCAACCACATTTTCTACACCTGCCTGGTGCAGCGAAATTACATCTGTATAACCTTCCACAAGTAAAGCAGCATCTTCTGCTATCATTGCTTTGCGCGCCAAGTGAATGCCATACAACACAGCACTTTTATGGTACACTTCACTTTCGGGAGAATTTACGTATTTGGCTTGTTGCTTATCGTTTACTAAAATTCTTCCACCAAACCCAATCACTTTGCCCGAAACGTTGTGAATCGGAAACATCATTCTTCCTCTAAAACGGTCAAACAATTTATCCTCTTTTTCTATTACAAGTCCCGTTTTCAATAGATACGAGGTGTTGTAAGCAGCCGCTTTTGCTGCATCTATAAGACTTGTCCAACCGGGAGGATGCATGCCCAATTGAAATTTTTTGATTGTTTCATTTGTAAAACCACGTTCCACAAAATAACTGTAACCAACAGCTTTTCCTTCTTCCGTTTCCCACAAATATTTTTCAAAAAACTCTGTAGCAAATTGATTCACAAGCAACATCGATTCCCGTTCAGCCAGTTCTATTTTTGCTTCTTCAGGTTGAAATTCCTCCTCTAAATCAATGCTATATTTTTTGCCCAAATAACGAATAGCTTCTGGGTATGTAAGCTTTTCGTGGTCCATTACGAAACGCACCGAGTCGCCCGCTTTCCCGCAACCAAAGCACTTGTAAATACCTTTTACAGGATTCACATTAAAAGATGGAGATTTCTCGTTGTGAAAAGGACATAAACCTAAGTAATTGGCCCCCCGTTTTTTCAAAGACACAAAATCTCCCACCACCTCTTCAACGCGGGCAGCATCCTTCACTTTATCAATAGAACTCCTCGAAATCATCGCTGCGAAAATACAATCCTTTTTTAATTATTGGGGCGGTTTTTCGCGCTTTCGGCTGTAGTTTCTTCCTGCGTCAGAAAGCTACTTGCCTCAATCACGACCGCGGGCATTGGTTCTTACCACTAGCTTTATAGTTTAATATGTATTCTTTACAAGGTTGTTCCACAGAATTTTTGTGGGTATCACTAGGTGTTTTTGTTGCCCCGATTGCAGTGAGTTTTTTTTATGAAATGTATTTACTGATGTTTCTTTTTTCACAGAGCGCACTGAGGTTGTTGCACTGATTGCACGAAGCTTTTTTATGATTTGTATTTTCTAATGTTTCTTTTTGCACGAAGCGCATAGAAGGTAAGGAGTTTTTATTATAGATTTCCTTTTTGCTATTTATTTATGAAATGGTTTTTTACTAAATTTACCTCTGTGTTCATTGTGCAACAACCTCTGTATTCTTTGTGCTATTTTTTTTGTGAAGTGTATTTTCTGCTATTTTTTTCGCAGGGAGCATACGGTGGTCACTGTGGTCACTGAGCTTGCCGAAGTGAGCCTGCCGAAGTGCGGTCACTGTGGTCACTGAGCTTGCCGAAGTGAGCTTGTCGAATTGCGGTCACTGAGCCTGTCGAAGTGCGGTCACTGTGGTCACTGAGCTTGCCGAAGTGAGCCTGTCGAAGTGCGGTCACTGTGGTCACTGAGCTTGCCGAAGTGAGCCTGTCGAAGTGCGGTCA
>Ga0247843_1005202_pt1 | contig 18376 bp, 16 predicted proteins | sample LaCruzMarch2017__FD_192420 | JGI IMG/M metagenome (GOLD analysis project Ga0247843, IMG submission 192420) | Freshwater microbial communities from meromictic Lake La Cruz, Castile-La Mancha, Spain - LaCruzMarch2017_8m | ecosystem: Environmental > Aquatic > Freshwater > Lake | place: Spain...
CGAAAGGCGTCGATTGGCTGTGGGGGCAGGTGCATGGTGCCGCGTGGCCCATCGCCGCGTGGCGGCAAGGCGAGCAGCGCGCCGCCCTCGGCCACCAGCCGCCCGGCCACCAGCACGCGATCGACGATCACGCGATCGAGGTCGGAGAGCAGCACGATATCCGCCTGCCGCCCCGGCGCGACCAGCCCGAGATCATCGCGCTTCAGCCGCATCGCCGCATGCAGCGTGGCGCAGCGAATGGCGGCGATGGCCGGCAGCCCGCGCCCGATCACCCGCGCGATGGTGTCGCGCAGCCCGCCCTTGGCCACCAGCTCGTCGGGGAAGATGTCGTCGGTGCAGAGCACCAGGTTGGGCGGCAGCATCGGCAGGCCGGTCAGCGCCGCCACCGCCTCGGGCAGCACATAATCATGGCTGCCGCGCAGCTCCACCGTCAGCCCGGCGCCGAGCTTGGCCAGCAGGTCGGCGGCATCGACGATCTCATGGTCCGAGGTGATTCCGGCCGCCGCATAGGCCTGCAGATCGCCGCCCGTGAGCCCGCGCGCATGGCCGTTCAGGTTCTTGCCCGCGGCGAAGCCCGCCGCCGCGATGCCCTGCATCCGATCGCTGCCGGCCAGCACGCCTTGCATGTCCATCATCTCGGCAATGCCCGCCACCTCTGGCCGGGCGAGCATGGAAGCCATCTCGGCCGGCCCGATCTCGGCGCCCGCCATCTCCAGCCCGGGCGCCGAGGGCACCGAGGAAGGCGCCATCAGCAGCGTGCGCAGCTTGAGGCCCCGGCTGGCCGCGATCGCCCAATCCAGGCCGGGCAGGCCCGCCACATTCACCACCTCATGCGGATCCCACAGCGCGGTGGTGGTGCCGGCGGGCACCACGGTCGCCGCATAGTCGGCCGGCAGCATCAGGCTGCTTTCGACGTGCAGATGGCTGTCGATGAAGCCCGGCGCCAGGAAGCGGCCCGTGGCGTCGATCCGCGCCGCCGCATCGCCCCGCGCGCCGGGCGCATGCACCGAGGCGATGATCGGCCCGACAATGCCGATATCCGCGGCGCGCAACTGGCCGAGCGCCACATCCACCAGCGTGCCGCCGGTGATCAGCAGGTCGAAAGGCGCCGCCCCGCGCGCCGCGGCCACCGCGCGGGCGCGGATGGCCGGCGCGACAGGGTCGGCCCTCACCGCGCCCGCCCGACGCCCATCGCCAGCGTCATCTCATCGGTGCGCGCCTCGAAGGTCAGGCCGCGGCGCATCGCCCAGGTATTCACCTGGAAGTACAGCGGGATCAGCGCCGTCTGGTCCACCAGCGCCATGCGGGTCGCCTGCTGCGTCAGGGCCCGGCGCTGCTCATCATCGATGGTGGTGCGGGCGCGCTGGATGATCGCGTCGATCCCGGGGTTGCTGAAGCGCCCGCGATTGGCGGTGCCGAGGCCGAGATTGGTGTTCCAGCTGTGGATCTGCGTCTCCAGCATGCCCAGCAATTCGGGGTTGGGCGAGAAGCCGGCCAGGTTGATCGAATAGCGCAGCTGCGCCGCCTCGCTCAGCCAGACGGCGCGGGTGCGGGTCTCGACATTGATGGTCAGGCCGAGGCGCGTCCACATCTGGGCGATGCCCTGCACCACCTGCTCATCGTTCACGAAGCGGTCGTTCGGCCCGTTCAGCTGCGCGGCGAAACCCTGCGCCCAGCCGGCCTCGGCCAGCAGGCGGCGCGCCTGGTCCAGGTCGAAGGGCGGCGGCGTCATGTCCGGCGAGGTGCCGAAATAGCCGGGCGGGCCGAGGTCACCCGCCGCCAGCGCCTGGCCCTGCATGATGCGGCTGACCAGCGCCTCACGGTTGATGGCCAGCGACAAGGCGCGGCGCACGCGCGGATCGCGCAGCGGGTTGGCGATGCGCGCGCCATCCTTGCCGCGAATATGCGGGCTGTCTTCACGATCCGAATCGAGGGTGAGGAAAATCAGCCGGTTGGAGGGGCTTTCCGCCACGGCGTAGCGCGCGGCATCGGCGCGGAACCGGGAAAAATGGTCGGGCGGGACGATCTCGATCATGTCCACATCGCCGGCCTGCAGCGCCGCCACGCGCGCGCCGGCATTGACGATGGGGCGGAACTCGACCCGCGCGAAGGCCGGCGCCGGGCCATGGAAGGCCGGGTTGCGTTCCATCACCACCGGGCTGCCCGGCTGCCAGCTGACATGCCGGAACGGCCCGGTGCCCACCATGGCGCGGCCGGCATTGTAGTCCGACGTGGTGGCCGCCTCGGCATGCTTCTTCGAGACGATCATCACCAGCGCGAGGAAATTCGGCAGCAGGGGGGTGGGCTGGTGGGTTCGGATGCGCAGCGTGGTGGCATCCACCGCCTCCACCGCCGCGATCGGGCGCGTGGCGTAGCGGAAGCTGGAGGGCGAGTTCGGCACATCGCCGGCGCGGCCGATGGTGAAGGCCACATCCTCCACCGTGACCGGCGCGCCATCATGGAAGCGCGCGGCCGGGTTGAGCTTCACTTCCCAGACCAGCGGGTCGATGGCGCGCATCGCGGTGGCGATGGCCGGGCGCAGATCCTGCTTATGGTCCTGTTCCATCAGCGGCTGGAAATAGTGCCGGCTGAAGGCGATGTTGGTGATCAGGCTGGCGAAATGCGGGTCGAGGCTGGTCGGCCCGGCCTCCACGCCAATGCGGATCTGCTCCTGCGCCGCCGCCGGAAAGGCCAGGGCAAGCGCGAGCAGGGAAGCGCGGAAGCTGCGGATCATGCGGTGGGCTCCTCGGAAAGGTCGGGCACCCAGCCATCGGGCGTCGGGTGCAAAAGGGGTGTGGTGAAGGCGGCGGCGACAGGCAGGCCAGCGGGCCAATGCGCGCGCCAGCGCGGGCCCTGGGCCATGGCCACCAGCAGCCCGACGGGCCGGCAGCCCGCGGCCGCCAGCAATTCAAGGCCCGCCCTGGCCGAGGCGCCGGTGGAGATCACATCATCCACCAGCAGCACCCGCCGCCCATCCAGCCGCGGCACCAGCCGCGGATCGAGCCAGAGGCGGCGCTCGACGGGTGTGGTGATGGAGGCGACGGGCACGCTCAGCCGTTCCTCATACCAGCGCTTGCGGGACCAGCCGGGGGCGACCCAGTTTGCATGCCCGAGCTGCTCGGCGACCAGCGGCGCAAACACCTGGCCGAGCGTTGGCAGGCCCACCAGCAGGTCGGCGCCGGAGGGGCGCGCGGCCTCCGCCATCCAGCCGGCGATCGTGCGCACCACGGCCAGGCTCGCCTGGTTGGCGATGAAGCCGCCCACGCCAAAGGTCCCGAAATCGCGGATCGGCAGGTCCAGCGCCCGCCCATCGGGCAGCGCGGCCGGCAAGGCCGTGCGCCAGGGCGGCGGCTGCGGCGTGGCGAATCGCTGCCAGAATTCCATGCGGCTCCGCGGCTGGGACCATCTGCGGGATCGTGGCATGCTGCGTCGCAGGAACGCAACCGGACCCCGCCATGCCCGCACCCCGCCTGACCCTGATCGATTGCGACCCCGGCACGGATGACGCGATCGCGCTTTGGCTGGCGCTCGCCTCGCCGGAGCTGGATGTGCGGCTGGTGACGGTGGGCGGCGGCAATGTCGGCCTGGCCGAGACCAGCGCCAATGCCCGCGCGGTGCTGGCGCTGGCCGGCGCCGGCTTGCCCGTGCTCGAGGGGGCGCAGCAAAGCCTGATGGCACCCTTCCGCCCCGCGACGGCGGTGCATGGCAGCGATGGGCTGGCTGGCGTGCGCCTGCCGCCCGGCCCGCCGCCCGCACCTGGCCTTGCCGCCGATGGCATCCGCGCCCTGCTGCGCGCCTCGGCGCCGGCGAGTGTCACCGTCATCGGCCTTGGCCCGGTGACCAACCTGGCGCTGGCCTTCGCGACCGAGCCGGCGCTGGCCGACCGGCTCGCCGAGATCGTGCTGATGGGCGGGTCCTGGGCCGAGGGCAACATCACCCCCTCCGCCGAGTTCAACGTCTGGAACGACCCGGAGGCGCTGGCGATCCTGGCGGCCCTCGGCCGGCCGCTGACCTTGGCCACGCTCGACCTGACGGCGCAGGCCTTTGTGACGCCGGCGGTGGTGGATGGGCTGGATCGGGTGGCGGGCGGCGCCTGCTGGGCGGCCGCGCGGGCCATCCTGCGGGCGCTGCCACCCTCGCAGCGCATGGGCTTTGCCGGCTTCCCGCTGCATGATCCCTGCGCCGTGGCCTGGGCCATCGCGCCGGACCTGTTCACGCTGCGCGACGCGCATCTTTCGGTGGATTGCGGCCCGGGCGAGGGGCGGGGCCGGACGGTGATCGACCGCTGGGGGCGGCTCGGCCTGCCGGCCAATTGTCGCGTGCTGGAAACGCTGGATGCCCCGCGCTTCTTTGCCCTGCTGGCCGCGCGTGTGGCGGCGCTGCCCTGACGCTCAGAGCCTGCGAAAGCATCGAGTTTGTGCATTGACGTCTGTTGATATCATTGTGCTTTCCTCGGCACTCTCGGGCATCAATCCACAAACTCTCAGGCGGCTTCGGGCCGTGCCTCCTGGGCGCGTCCAAAACCCTCGGCCAGGAAGGCGGCCAGCGCATCGGCGGCGGGAACCCCCCTGCTTGTCTCATGGCGCAGCAGCAGGATGCCGGCCTCGGGCAGGGGCGGCAGGCCCTCGGCCTCGCCAAGCCAGGAGAGACCCGGGGGCAGGCTGGTCGGTGTGCTGACCGTCAGGGCGAGGCCGGCCAGCGCCACCGTGAAGCAGCCCGCCTGGGTCGCCGAATTGTAGGTCACGCGCCAATTGCGGCCGCTGCCGCCCAACGCCGTCAGCGCGGCAGTGCGCCAGGGGCACTCGCCATCCGGAAGTGACAGGGCGAGCGGGAGGGGATCGCGCCGGTGCAGCCCGTGGCGGGCGCTGCCCACCCAGCGAAGGGGACCGCGCCAGATGCGGGTGGCTTCGGCGCCATGCTCCTTGTGACCCTCGGTGAGCAGGGTGAGATCGAGCCGGCCTTCGCGGAACCGCTCGGACAGGGCGCTGGAGTTCAGGCAGCTGACGTCAAGCTCCACCGCCGGATGCGCTTCGGCGAAGCGCGCCAGGATGCCGGGCAGCCAGGTGACAGCGTAATCATCCGGTGTGCCGAGCCGCACCGTGCCCACCATCGGCGGCGCGCGGAAATTGGCCACGATCCGGTCATTCATCGCCAGCAAGCCACGCGCCTGCTCCAGCAGCCATGCGCCCTGCGCCGTCGGCACCACGCCGCGCGTGCCGCGCATCAGCAAGGGCTGGCCCAGCACCTCCTCCAACCGGCGGATCTGCATGGAGATGGCGGATTGGGTGCGCCCCATGCGATCGGCCGCGCGGGTGAAGCTGCCGCCTTCGACGATCAGGACGAAGCTGCGGAGCGTGTCGGGATCCAGACCCGGGGGCAGGGGTGGCATGGGGGGCTCACTTCAGCGAAATTGATGGCGGCCTTCAGAATTAGTCGTTTCCCTTATGCCAAACAATCCCGGATTGTCCGCCCACCCACTTCAACACGGGAGCCAGACCATGTCCGCCACCACGCCGCACCTTGCCACAGCCATCACCGCCCGCGCGGCAGCGATCAGGGGCGGGCGCGGATTTGCCGGATGGGTCAAGCAGCTTTCGGTCCTGCTGCGCACCATCATCACGCGCCGCCAACTGGAAGAGATGGATGCGCGCATGCTGCGCGATATCGGCCTTACCCGGTCCGAGGCGCTGGCCGAAGCTGGCCGTGCGCCCTGGGATGTGGTGCCGCTGCACGCCGAGCGGCGCCGGGGCGGCTGAGCCCCCAGCCCGTCGCCTTCAGCCCTTCGTCTTCAGGCCGTCGCCTTCAGCCCGTCGCCTTCAGCATGTCCCGCAAGCGGGCGGCGGCGGCGGCGCCCTTCATGGCGTCGCGCCAGGCGGCCTCGGCCACCCGTTGATGCGCCGCCACCGCCTCATCGGCGGCGGTGATGCTGCCCACACCCATCCCACCATTGGGCGGGGTGTCGGCGGTGAAGGGGCTGCCGATCACATGCGCCCGCTCGCGGCCCCTGAGCAGCATGAAGCTGCCGGAAGGGTCGATGCTGGCGCCGAGCCCGACCTGCACGCCGATCGGCGCGCTGTCGATCATGCCGGCCAGCGCCTCAACCTCTGCGCGGGCGGCGGCGATGCAGCGCGCGCGGGTGCGGGCCGAGACGGGCAGGCCAGGGCACACGCCCTCGGTCACGAAGCGCCGCAGCGCGGCTTCACCAAGGATCGCGATGATGGTCGGCCGCCGCGCGGCATGCAGGCGCTTGCGCGCGGCCAGCATGCCAAGCCCCTGGTCCGCGCTGCTGCGCGCCGCCACGCGGTCTGGCGCGCTGTCGGCGGCATCGGTCCAGGCTTCGGCAACGGCGCCGTCAAACGCATCGGTGGTGGTCTGGTAGCAGAAGGCGCCGCCCACCAGCAGCAGCTGGTCCGCCTGCTCCTCAACCTGGCGAAGCCGTTCCTGGAAGGCGATCGGGCGTGCGAAATACTCGACTCCGATGCCGAGCAGCGACAGCGGCGAGATCTTGAGCATCTCGGCCAGGCGCCGGATGGTGTCCAGCTTGATGACCTCGCCCTTTTCGTACCGGTAGAGAGCCGCGCGCGACACACCCAGGCGGGCCGCGATCTCTTCCGCACGGAGACCGGATTCCAGGCGATAGGCCCGCAACTGCTGCCCGATGTCGGCAAACCGCATACAACCCTCCATAGGTCGCTAGAACAGTCCACAACCGCGGTTCCAGAGACCGAATCTCATGCTGCGGCGACCGTGCCCAAAATGCGTAAATCGGCCGGATCATGCAACATGGAATCGGGCTTGTGCGTCGCCGCCACGTGCAAAAATCGCGTGAGGTCGAGGCTGGCCTCGGCCGGATGCACGCGATGCGGGTAAACCGGTGGTTGAAGCTCAGCCGGCCAAATGCGGCCGGCGCAGATAGCGCGCGGCCATGCTGTCCACCGGCCCGGCGACCACCGAGGCCACCCACAACAGCCCGGCAGCCAGCACAATGGCCGGGCCGCTCGGCAGGTCGAGATGGTAGCTGCCGAGCAGCCCGACGACCGCGGCAACCACCGCGATGATCACCGAGGCCAGCACCATGCCGCCCAGATGGCGCGCCCAATGCCGCGCCGTGACGGCGGGCAGCATCATCAGGCCGACCGCCATCAGCGTTCCCATGGCCTGGAAGGCGGCCAGCACATTCAGCACCACCAGCCCGAGAAAGCCTGCCTGCCACCAGCCGCCCTGCAGACCCTGGGCGCGGGCGAAGTCCGGGTCGAAGCATTCCGCGGCCAGCGGCCGCCAGCCGACCGCCAGCGCCGGCAGCGTCAGGCTGGCCACGCCCGCCATCAGCAGCAGCGCCGGATCATCCACGCCCAGCACCTGGCCGAACAGCAGGTGCGTCAGGTCGCCGGTATCGCCGCGCAGCGAGACCAGCGTGACGCCGAGCGCGAGCGCGATCAGATAGAGCGCGGTCAGCCCCGCATCCTCCCGCCCGCCCGTGGCGCGTGCCAGGGCGCCGCCGCCGACCGCCACCAGCAGCCCTGCCACCAGCCCGCCTGCCGCCATGGCCGGCACCGACAGGCCCGCCAGAAGATAGCCGGCGGCAATGCCCGGTGTGACGCCATGGGCCAGCACCTCGGCCGTCAGGCTGGTGCGGCGGAGCATCAGGAAGACGCCGAGCGGCGGCGCCGAGAGCGCCAGCGCAAGGCAGCCCGCCAGCGCCCGGCGCAAGAAGCCGAACTCCGCGAAGGGGCCGAACAGGGCCTCCATCAGGCGGCGCAGACGCCCGCTTGCTCGTCCCAGGCCTCGGCCATGCGGCGCGCGCGCAGCCGGTTCTCGGCCGAGAGGACCTGCGGCGTCGGACCCGCCGCGATCCCCTCGCGCGCCAGCAGCAGGCAATCGGGGAAATGGTCGCGCACCAGGTCCAGATCGTGCAGCACGGCCAGGATGGTGCGGCCTTCGCCGTGCCAGGCCAGCAGCAGGCGCAGCAGGTCGGCGGCGGTGCGGGCATCGACGGCGTTGAACGGCTCGTCCAGCAGGATCAGGTCGGCATCCTGCACCAGCAGCCGGGCGAAGAGCAGGCGCTGGAACTGCCCGGCCGACATGGCGCTGATGGGGCGCCGCCAGAAGCCGGCCAGCCCGACGGCGGCCAGCGCGGCCTCGGCGCGGGCCAGGCCGGCATGGTCGACATTGCCCCAGGCGCCGCGGGCCGCCCACAAACCCTGCGTCACCACATCGCCGCCGACCAGCGGGAAGGCGCGATCGATGGCCGCCTGCTGCGGCAACAGCGCGACACGACCCGTGCCGATCCGCACCTCGCCCTCATCGGGCGGGTGCAGGCCGGCGATGGCGCGCAGCAGGGTGGATTTCCCGGCCCCGTTCGGCCCGACGATCGCGGTCAGGCTGCCAGGCGCGAAGCGGGCATTGAGGTGATGGACCGCGGGCCGCCGCCGGTGCGTGGCCGTCAGGTCGCGAATGTCGAGCGCGGGACCCCGCATCAGCCGAGCGCCCAGGCGACCAGCGCCCACAGCAGGCCCAGCAGCAGCGCAGCCCAGATCAGGCGCGGCCCGATGCCGGTGGTCAGCGCGAGGGGGACGAGAAATGGGGGCATCGTGACCTTATAACGTAGCCAGCAGTTAGCAGCGCGCTGCCGCTGGTGAAAGTGGGGGGGCTGCCCTACCTGAACAGCGCATGTCCGATCCCGCTCCGCCGACCGAAGATGACCTCCGCCGCGCCTATGCCCGCCAACGCGGCATAGCCACCGGGCTGCTGGTGGGCATGGGGGGGCTCACGCTGGGCAGCTATGCGCTGCCGCCGGGCTATTGGACCGACCTGCTGCAGGCCTCGGCCAAGGCGGGGCTGGTCGGCGGGCTGGCCGACTGGTTCGCGGTGACGGCGCTGTTCCGCCATCCGCTGGGCCTGCCCATCCCCCACACGGCGATCATCCCGCGTCAGAAGGAACGGCTTGGGGCGGGGCTTGGCCGCTTCATGGCGACGCATGTCTTCACCGAGGCCGAGGTCGGCCGCGTGATCGCGCGGCTGGATGTGGCGGGCCTGGTGCGGGCCTGGCTGGCCGACCCCGAGGCGGCGCGGCCCGCCGCCGTGGCGCTGGCCGCCGCCATGCCCCGCATCCTGGCGAGCCTGGAGGATGGGCGCGCGCGGCGCCTGCTCGGCCGGCTGTTGCCGCGCATCGCCGGCGGCCCAGGCGCGGCGCGCGTGCTGGCGCGCGTGCTGATGGCGCTGATCGAGGGCGGCCGCCACCATGAGGTGCTGAACCTGGCCATCAGCCAGTTGAAGGCCCTGCTGGCCGCCAAGGAGTCCGAGTTGCAGGCGGCGATCGCCGCGCGGGTGCGGGCCGAGGGCGGCGTGCTGATGGGCTGGATCGCAGGTGCCACCATCGCGCGCCGCGTGCTGGCGGCGCTGAACCATGAGCTCGACAAGATCGAGCCCGGCGACAGCGACATCCGCCTGGCCTTCGAGGCGTGGGTCCGCGCCGAGGTGGCGCGGCTGGAGAATGACCCGGACCGCGCCGCCGCCGTCGGCCGCGCGCTGCGCCAGGCGCTGGCGCACCCTGCCGTGCAGGGCTGGCTGGCCGATGTGTGGGCGCGGCTGCGCGCCGGCATCGAGGCGGATGCCGCGAACCCCGAGGGACGGACGGTGGCCGCGCTACAATCCGCCATCGGCAATCTCGGGCTGCTGCTGGAGGAGGATGAGGCGGCACGGGCGCGGCTGAACGGTGCGGTGGAGCGGGTGCTGCTGGCGCTGCTGCCGCGCGCGCGCACGCAGCTGTCCGAATTCATCGCCGGCGCGGTGCGCAACTGGGACACCGCGACGGTGACCGAACGCATCGAATTGCGGGTCGGGCGCGACCTGCAATTCGTGCGCATCAACGGCACGCTGGTGGGCTTTTTGGCGGGCGGCGCGCTGTTCGCGCTGCTGACGGCGATCTTTGGGCGGGTGGCGGGGTAGGGGTTGCTCAGCCCAACACCCAATCCCGAAACAGATCCAGGTCGATATTCCCGCCGCACAGCACCACGCCCACCCGCCGCCCGGCCATCGAAGGTGCCTCCTGCAGCAGCGCCGCCAGCGGCGCGGCTCCCGCGCCCTCCGCCAGATTGTGCGTGTCGGTCCAATAGGCGCGGATCGCCGCCGCCACCTCGGCATCGGTCACGGTCACCATGCGCGCCGCACCGGCGCGGATGATGGCCAGCGCCTCGGCGTCGGGGATGCGGGTCGCCATGCCGTCGGCCCGCGTCGCCGCCGTCTCGGTCGTCACCACCTGGCCGGCGGCGAAGGACAGGGCATAGGCCGGCGCCTCGGTGGATTGCACGCCGATGATCTCGGTCGGCAGGCCCAGCAGGTCGCGCGCCAGGATGCAGCCGCAGATGCCCGAGCCAAGCCCGATCGGCACATAGAGCGCATCCAGCGGCGGGCCCTGCCGCGCCACATGCCGGAACAGCTCCAGCGCATAGGTGGCGACACCCTTCACCAGGTCGGGCGCGAAGGAGGGGGCAAATTCCAGCCCCTCGGCCACGGCCAGCGCGCGCGCATGCACCCGCGCCGCGTCGAAATCCGCGCCATGTTCGATCAGTCGGGCGCCCTGGGCGCGCATCGCGGCATTCTTCTCGACGCTATTGCCCTGCGGCACCACGATGGTCACCGGCACGCCAACGCGTGCCCCGGCGAAGGCCAGGCTTTGCCCATGGTTGCCCCGCGTGGCCGAGACCACGCCCGCCACCTGTGGCCGTTCGCGCTTGAGCCGCTCCATGTAGACCAGCCCGCCGCGCACCTTGAAGGCGCCGGTCGGCGTGTGGTTTTCATGCTTGACCCAGACCTCGGCGCCGACGCGCGCGGCCAGCAGCGGCCAGGCGAATTGCGGCGTCGGCGGAAACACGCCGTGCACCAGGCGGGCGGCGGCTTCGAGGTCGGTCAGGCTGAACAAGGCGGCGGCTCCGTGCGGGATGCCGGACCATAGGCGCCAAAACGAGAAAGGGGCAGGCCCTGCGGCCCGCCCCCCCATGCGTCGGTTCGGATGGACCCGATCAGAAGTCCATGCCGCCCATGTCGCCGCCCGGGCCGCCCGACGGGGCGGCCTTCTTTTCCGGACGCTCGGCCACCATCGCCTCGGTGGTGATCAGCAGGCTGGCGACCGAGGCCGCATCCTGCAGCGCCGTGCGCACGACCTTGGTCGGGTCGATGATGCCGGCGTCCACCAGGTTCTTGTACTCGTCCTTCTGGGCGTCGTAGCCATATTCCCAGGCGCTCTCGCGCAGCACTTCGCCGGCCACGACCGCGCCGTCCTTGCCGGCATTGGCCGCGATCTGCTTCGCCGGCGCCTGGATCGCCTTGCGGACGATCTCGATGCCGACCTGCTCGTCGCTGTTCAGGCCCTTGAGGCCCGTCAGGGACTGCGACAGGCGCAGCAGCGCCACGCCGCCGCCCGGCACGATGCCTTCCTGAACCGCGGCGCGGGTCGCGTGCAGCGCATCGTCCACGCGGTCCTTGCGCTCCTTCACTTCCACTTCGGTGCTGCCACCGACGCGGATGACGGCAACGCCGCCGGCGAGCTTCGCCAGACGCTCCTGCAGCTTCTCACGGTCATAGTCCGAGGTGGTCTCCTCGATCTGCGCCTTGATCTGCTCGCAACGGCCGTTGATCTCGTCCTTCGAGCCGGCACCATCGACGATCGTGGTGTTTTCCTTCTCGATCTTCACCACCTTGGCGCGGCCGAGCATGTTCAGCGTCACGCTCTCGAGCTTGATGCCGAGATCTTCGCTGATCACCTGGCCACCGGTCAGGATCGCGATGTCTTCCAGCATCGCCTTGCGGCGATCGCCGAAGCCCGGCGCCTTGACGGCGGCGATCTTCAGGCCGCCACGCAGCTTGTTGACCACCAGGGTGGCCAGCGCCTCGCCCTCGACATCCTCGGCCACGATCACCAGCGGGCGACCGGACTGAACCACCGCTTCCAGCAGCGGCAGCATCGGCTGCAGCTGGGACAGCTTCTTCTCGTGGATCAGGATGTAGGGGTTCTCCATCTCGGCGATCATCTTCTCCGCATTCGTGATGAAGTACGGGGAGACGTAGCCGCGATCGAACTGCATGCCCTCGACGACGTCGAGCTCGGTCTGGATGCTCTTGGCTTCCTCGACCGTGATCACGCCCTCATTGCCGACCTTTTCCATGGCCTGGGCGATCATCTCGCCGATCTCGTTCTCGCCATTGGCGGACAGCGTGCCGACCTGCGCCACTTCGGCCGAGGTGGTGATCTTCTTGGTCTTGGCTTCCAGCTCCGCGACGACCATCGCCACGGCCTTGTCGATGCCGCGCTTCAGGTCCATCGGGTTCATGCCGGCGGCGACTGCCTTGGCACCCTCACGGATGATGGCCTGCGCCAGCACGGTGGCGGTGGTGGTGCCGTCGCCCGCGGTGTCGTTGGTCTTGGACGCCACTTCGCGCACCATCTGCGCGCCCATATTCTCGAACTTGTCGGCCAGCTCGATTTCCTTGGCGACCGTCACGCCGTCCTTGGTGATGCGCGGCGCGCCGAACGACTTGTCGAGCACCACGTTGCGGCCCTTGGGGCCCAGCGTCACCTTCACGGCGTCGGCCAGGATGTCCACGCCACGCAGCATCTTCTCGCGCGCATGGGCGCCGAACTTCACGTCTTTCGCAGCCATTGTTCTCGTTCCCTAATTTCGGTTGTCGGACAGTGTCGGCCGAAGCGGGTGCTTCAGGCGGCGCTCTTGTCCAGGATTCCCATGATGTCGGACTCCTTCATGATCAGGAGCTCCTCGCCATCGAGCTTCACCTCGGTGCCCGACCACTTCCCGAACAGGATGCGGTCGCCCGGCTTCACGTCGAGGGCGATCAGGTCGCCATCTTCGTCGCGGTTGCCGGGGCCGACGGCGATCACTTCGCCTTCTTGCGGCTTTTCCTTGGCGGTGTCGGGGATGATGATGCCGCCCGCGGTCTTCTCTTCGGCCGTCACACGGCGGACGAGAACGCGGTCATGCAGGGGACGAAAGGTCATATGCCCTCTCCTGTCGCTTCCAATGGTTGGCAAGCTCTTCCGGAGAATTGTTGCGGCCGGCGGGCCCGGATCGGCGCCCGCTAGCACTCCCCCCAGAGGAGTGCCAGCTAGCTAGGCGAAGCGCATCGCGGCGTCAAGCGGGATCAGCACTCGCGCCTGATGAGTGCCAGCGGGCCTATCGGCGACGGCCCCAGTCTGCGAAAGCAGTCTGCGAAAGCGGTCTGCGAAAGCGGTCTGCTACAGCAGCGTCAGCATCAGGCGGGACAGGGCGTCGCGGAGCGCCGCCTCATCCTCGCGCGGATCGGCCAGGCTTTGGTTGCGCTTGGGTGCGCGTTGCGTGACCGCCAGCAGGTCGCCGATCAGACTTGGCAGGTCGGCGGGCGCGGGGCGCCCCGTCCGGCTGCCGCGCGGCAGGAACCCCTCGGCTTCCAGCCAGCCGCCGAGTTCGCTCGGGCGCAGCACGCCGATGGCGTTGGCCGGCAGGACATGGCCGGTCGGATCATGCAGCGGCGTCACCGCGCGGAACTCGACGAAGCGCCGGCACTTTCCGGCCAGCGTATCGGCCGCCATCGAATGTTCCGGCCGCCGGCAGATCACGGCCACTTCGGCGGCGAGCGGCGGCAGGATGTCGAGCAGGTGCAGCGCGCTGCCCTCGGAGAAAATGATCTGCCGCGCGCCGAGGTAGGTGCGCGCCTGTTCCTCCAGGCTGTGTTCCTCGGGGCGGAACAGAAGGTAGCCGGCGGCGGCCAGACGCTGCTCGAACCAAGCTTCCCACAGCCAGCGGCCGCGCGGCAGATGGCCGCGCATCACCGCCAAGCGCGGCGCCGCGTCGGCGGCGGGCCGCCGATGCGCCAGCCGGCGGGACAGCCACGCGACATAATCGGGCGCGGCAACGCTGCCCAGCATCTTGCCCGGTTCGCCCACCACCAGCCTTTCGACCCGCACCGGCCTGTCGACATAGGTGGCCGCGCCGATGCCGAGCAGCGCCAATGCCTGTGGCACGAAGCCCGGCACCGGCCGGCCGTCGGTGCAGGTGAACAGGGCCGCGGCGCCCGCCATGCCCGGCAGGTCGCTGACCCAGAGCCGGTGCACGAACTCGCCCATCATATGGCCGAAATGGCGCCAGATCGGTCCGGCGAACAGGTAGGTGCCGGGCAGTATCGCCGCCGCCGCTGCCCCTTCGGTCGAGACCGGCGGCGGCGCACGCAGCAGCCTGCCGCCGCGGCACTGGTGCACGAAGGTCGGGGCATCCGCTGGAAAGGCCGGGCCGCCATGCGCAGGCATGCCGCCCTGGGGGGGCAGCCGGGTTGGCTGGACCAGTATGTCGTTGAAGACAACGAAGCGGTTTGCGAAAGCGCCCGGCATGATTTTGACTCCGCCCGGTTTCCCTCGGGTGCTTGGGGCACGCCCGCGCGGCGGTCAAGCCCGCCGCTCAGGCGGCTTCCACCGCGCGCATCGCGGCGGGCAGCTTCGCCAACTCCTCGGGGGACATCGGCCGGGCCAGCAGATAGCCCTGGACAAGGTCGCAGTTCAGCGCGCGCAGAGCGCCCAGTTGCGCCTCGGTCTCCACCCCCTCGGCCACCACCTCGGCGCCCAGCCCATGCGCCAGTCGCACGATCGCATCCACGATGCGCCGCCCCGCCCCGGCGCCCTCGATTCCGGCCACGAAGCTGCGGTCGATCTTGATCACGTCGAAGCGCAGATGCTGGAGGTAGCCGAGCGAGGAAAAGCCGGTGCCGAAATCGTCCAGTGAGATCCGCACGCCAAGCTCGCGCAGCGCCGCGAAGCTTTCGGCCGCCGCCGCCTGGTCCTGCAGGAACACGCCCTCGGTCACCTCCACCTCGATCAGCCGGGCCGGGCAGCCGGTCGTGGCCAGCGCCTCGCGCAGCATGGCCACCCCCTCGCCGCCGCCGAACTGCCCGCCCGAGAGGTTGACGGCGATCGGCAGATGCAGCCCCTGGGCGGCCCAGCGCATGGCCTGCCGGCAGGCCATCTCCAGCACCTGCCGGGTGAGTGCCGGCATCAGCCCGGCCGCTTCGGCCACGGGGATGAACAGCGCCGGCGAGATCGGCCCGCGCACCGGATGCGTCCAGCGCAGCAGCGCCTCGCACCCGTGCAGCCTGCCATCCGCTGTGCCGAATTTCGGCTGGTAGGCCAGGCTCAGCCCGCCGATCAGCCCACTTTGGGCCAGCGCCGTCCGCAGCCCGTCCTCCAGCGCCAGCCTCTCTCGCAGCTCATCCTCCAGCATCGGCGCAAACAGCACGGCGCGCCCCCGCCCGGCTGCCTTGGCGGCGTGCAGCGCAATGTCGGCACGCGCCAGCAGCGTCTCGGCCGTGGCGCCGTGCGCGGGCGCCAGCGCGATGCCGATGCTGGCGCCGCTTCGCAGGGAATGCTCGCCGATCGCATAGGTGCGCCCGACCACGCGGCAGAGCCGTTTGGCCAGCGCCTCCGCCTCGGCCGGACCGGACAATCGCGTCTGCACCACCACGAATTCGTCGGCGCCGAGGCGCGCCAGCACGTCGCCGTCGCGCAGCGCCCCCTGGATGCGCGCCGCCGCCGCCAGCAGCAGCTGGTCGCCCACCGCATGCCCCAGGCTGTCATTCACCTGCTTGAAATGGTCGAGGTCGAGGCAGTGCACCGCCAGCAGCCCATCGGGCGCCAATTCGCCCAGAGCCTTGGTCAGGCGGTTGGCCAGCTGCACCCGGTTCGGCAGGTCGGTCAGCGCGTCATGCTGCTCCAGGTGGCGGACGCGGCTGGCGGCCAGGCGCTGTTCCGTGATGTCGAGCGCCACGCGCACCAGCCGCGCCAGGCTGCCCGCCCCATCCACCGGCGCCGTGGTGACCAGCAGCGTGCGGCTGCTGCCATCCGCCTGCGGCAGCGCCGTCTCGCAGGGTGGCAGGGCGCGACCCGTGCGCAACGCTTCGGCGATCTCGGATTCGGCCTCGGGCGGGGCGCCGATCTCGCCGGGCTGGCGGCCGATCACGTCGGCTTCCGTCGGCTGTCCAACCAGCGCCAGCGCCGTGCGGTTCATCAGCGTCACCCGGCCTTCGCCGTCATAGGCGGCGACCGCCACCGGCAGCGCATCCATCAGGCCGCGCAGCATCGCCTCGGTCGCCATCGCGCGCTTCGCGTGGCGGCGCAGCAGCACCAGCAGCAAGCCCGCCGCCAGCAAGAGCCCGGTCATGGCCGAGAAGCCGGCCAGGTTCAGCTCCGCCGCATGCGTGCGCGCCGCCAGCAGCGCGCCCTGGCGCTCGGCGTGCAGCGAGAGGTTGAGGCGTGTCAGCAGCGCCTCCGCCTCGTCCAGCGCCGCCTCGATCCGTGCGCGGGCGGCCATGTCCGCCGGCGCCCAGACCAGAATGTCCGGCTCGATCAGCGCCAGCGTGTCGATGATGCCCTGCACCATGTCCGGCTGGTCGGCCAGCGCCCGTGCCGCCGCCTCCTCGCCTTCGTTGAGCAGCGGCAGGCGGCTGAGCAGGATCTCATACCGCTCGATCAGTTCCTCGGGCAGCGCGTCGCCACGCTCCTTCAGCAGCAGGATGCGGCGGAGCTTGTGCACCTCCACCAGCGCCTGGGTGGTGTACCAGACGGACACGCGCTGGCTGCGCGCCTCCAGGTCCAGTTGCGTGTTGGCCCGGTAGCCGACCACCGCGATCGACAGCGCGAACAGCAGCGTGGCGATCGCAAGCAGGATGGGCGTGGAGAGGCGAGGCAGACGGTCGCGCCCTCCGGGGCCGCTCATCGACGGCGCTCAGCGAACGTCGATGCGGCGCAGCTGCCAGATGGAGCGTTCGCGGAAGGTGGCCACGTCCAGCTCCGGACGCTCCGACCAGGGGTAGATCAGCCATACCGGCCCGCGGTCGCGCACCCGCAGCGGCTCGCCATCCTGGCGCGTCGCCAGGAAGGCGCCGCGCGCCGCATCCTCGACCGGGACGTCGACGGCATAGTCGTTCAGCGCGGCGGCGCGCAGCAACGAGCCATTGGCCCCCACCTCGGCCAGCAGGCGCGACAGCGGCACGCCGGCAAAATGCTGCATCGCAGTGCCGGTCCAGCTGGTGCGGGTGGACAGGTCGGTGCGGCCCAGCGCCTCCAGCGCCGGCAGGTCGAAATGCCGAGCCTGGCCCGCGATGCGGCCAGTCACGCTGAGAATCGGCCGCCCTGGCGCCTGCGCGGCGCCAAGCGCGGGGAGAATGGCGAAGGTCCCGGCGCCCAACAGCGCGCGACGTCGCATGCCCATCATCTTTCTCCGGATGTGTGACGCAGGCACCCATCGCCCGCGCCGGCAGACTGCCCGGGAAAGCTGAGGAAAGGGTTAGGCGGCCGGCGTGACCATCGCCACCGCGCCCGACAGGTCGACGCTGATCAGGCGCGACACGCCGCGTTCCTGCATGGTCACGCCATAAAGCCGGTGCATGCGCGCCATGGTCAGCGGATGATGCGTCACGATCAGGAAGCGCGTGCCGCCGCCCCCGGCCGCCTCGGGCGCGGCCATCGCATCCAGCAGGTCGCACAGCCGCTCGACATTCGCATCGTCGAGCGGTGCATCCACCTCATCCAGCACGCAGACCGGCGCCGGGTTGCAGCGGAAGACGGCGAAGATCAGCGACAGCGCCGTCAGCGCCTGCTCGCCGCCCGACAGCAGGTTGAGCGATGCCAGCTTCTTGCCCGGCGGCTCGGCATAGATCTCGAGCCCCGCCTCCAGCGGATCATCCGATCCGACCAGCGCCAGATGCGCCCGGCCCCCGCCGAACAGCCGGGCGAACAGGCCGGCGAATTGCTCATTCACCCGCTCGAACACGGCGCGCAGCCGCTCGCGCCCCTCGCGGTTCAGATGGCCGATGGCGCCGCGCAGCCGCGCGATGGCGGTGCCGATCTCCTCGGACTCGGCCTCGACGGTGGTGCGCCGTGCCTCGATCTCGGCCAGCTCGATCTCGGCGCGCAGATTGACCGGGCCCATCTCCTCGCGTTCGCGCAGCAGCCGGTCCAGCCGGCGGCGCGCCCGGTCTTCGGCGGCGTCGGAGAATTCAGCGGGCTGTGGCAGCGGCGGGTGATCGGCGCCCAGCCGCTCGGCGATGCGCGCGCCCACCGCCTCCTGCATGCCGGTCGCTTCGCCCATGGCCGCCTCCGCCCGCAGCTGCGCTTCCCGTGCGGCGGCGAAGGCGGCATCGGCGGAGCGGCGATCCTCGTTGGCGCTGCGCGCCTCGGTCTCGGCGGCGGCCAGGGCCGCGGCTGCCGCCATCAGCACCGCCTCGGCGGCCGAGAGCGCGCTGGCTGACCGCGCGCGGCGGGCCTCGGCCGCGGCGGGCGCTTCCTCGGCTTCCTGGAGTTCCGCCGTGGCGGCGGCGCTGCGGCGCGCCAGATCGCCTC
>Ga0247843_1005203_pt1 | contig 18374 bp, 15 predicted proteins | sample LaCruzMarch2017__FD_192420 | JGI IMG/M metagenome (GOLD analysis project Ga0247843, IMG submission 192420) | Freshwater microbial communities from meromictic Lake La Cruz, Castile-La Mancha, Spain - LaCruzMarch2017_8m | ecosystem: Environmental > Aquatic > Freshwater > Lake | place: Spain...
TGGTGTGGGCGCAGGTGCCGGTGCGATCTCGGCAATTCGCGAAGGTCAGATTGATGCGCTGGCAAATATTGATCCTGTGATTACCACGCTCGAAGAAGCGAACGAAATCCTGACGATTGTTGACACCCGTCGATTAAAAGATACGCAAGATATTTTTGGTGGCAACATGCCTGCTGGTAGCCTGTATCTGCCGCAAGCGTATATCGACGCAAACCCTAGAACAGTGCAGGCGTTGGCCAATGCGATTGTGCGAGCCGATAAGTGGATTATCAAAGCAGGCCCTGCAGGGGTCACAAAGGCAGTGCCCGCTAGCTATTTGCAAGGCAAGCCAGAGATTTACACCAAGGCTGTTGAAAAATGTTTTGAGGCGATTTCGCCTGATGGCATGATCCCAGAAGACGGGCCGCCTACCGCCTTGAGAGCGCTGGCTGCTTACAATTCAGACATTCGTAATGCCAAAATTGATCTGGCTAAAACCTGGACCAACGATTTCACCCGTCGTGCGAATGAAAAATACCCTGAAGTAAAGGTCTAACCTGTACGTGAACTCATGCACCTATGCGTCAACGTTTCGGTGCATGCGCCAACAAAATAGATCTTTTGAAACTAAAGCTTAAATTGAGTATGGTTGATGGTATCCACTGAAGTAGTCGCAGGTAAATCGCAGGCACAAACACCGGCGCTCTTGTTAAAAGACATCACCTGTACGTTTGTGTCACGCGATGATCCTAATCAACGCTATACGGCGGTGGCCAACAGTACGCTCTCAGTTGCACCCGGTGAGTTTGTGTCGGTTGTCGGCCCGACTGGTTGTGGAAAATCGACCTTGTTGAATATTGCAGCGGGTTTGCTTGCGCCCTCCAGCGGTGTGGTTGAGTCGTTTGGCGAACCCGTAAACGGAGTCAATAAGCGCTCGGGTTATATGTTTCAGGGTGAAGCGTTGCTGCCCTGGCGTTGCGCACTGGATAATGTTGTGGCGGGTCTTGAGTTTGCCGGCGTTGAGCGCGCGCAAGCTTGTGAGCAAGGTCGCGAATGGATGAAGCGTGTTGGCCTGAGCGGTTTTGAAGATCGCTACCCACATCAAATGTCAGGCGGTATGCGCAAGCGCACGATGCTCGCGCAGACACTGATTCGCGATCCCGATCTCATTTTGATGGATGAGCCGTTCTCGGCGCTTGATATTCAAACTCGGCAGTTGATGGAAAACGAAGTGCTTGAGTTATGGATGGCCAAGCGCAAAGCCGTGCTGTTTATCACTCACGACTTGGATGAGGCGATTGCGATGAGCGATCGGGTAGTGGTCTTATCTGCAGGGCCTGGCACGCACCCGATCGGTGAGTTTGTGATTGACTTGCCGCGCCCGCGTGATGTCGCAGAGGTGCGTATGCAACCGCGGTTTATTGAACTTCACGGCGCGATCTGGGCAGTGTTGCGCGATGAAGTTCTCAAGGGCTACGCCCAGCAAAAGCGAGCTTGATATGTTGAACTTTTTAAAGCCCACCTCGAAGTTATCGTTGCGTGTGTGGCAAGTCGGCATTTTGATTTTGATTATCGGTAGCTGGCAACTGGCCTCTGCTGACCCAAAAATCGCCTTCTTTTTTGGTAAGCCTCTTGGTGTTGCGGGCAGGATTTGGGACTGGTTTGTCGCGAACGGCGACATCTATTCACACTTAGGTATTACCTTAACTGAAACAATGTTGGCCTTCTTTATCGGCACGACCTCGGGTCTAGGAATGGGTTTATGGTTGGGCTTATCGCCGATGGCCAGCAATATTCTTGATCCCTACATCAAAGCGTTGAACTCAATGCCACGCGTCATTTTGGCGCCGATTTTTGCCATGTGGTTTGGTTTGGGGATTTGGTCAAAAGTTGCGCTGGCGGTCACGCTGGTGTTTTTTATTGTGTTCTTTAACGTCTACCAAGGTGTGCGCGAAGTGAGCCCAACCTTGCTGGATAACGCGCGCATGCTGGGTGCTGATCGCAAACAGTTGCTGCGGCAAGTGTATTTGCCCAGTGCGACAAGTTGGGTCTTTTCAAGCTTGCACACCTCGGTTCGTTTGGCGTTTGTGGGCGCAGTGGTGGGCGAGTATCTAGGCTCTGCCGCTGGGGTCGGTTATCTGATCTTGCAAGCCGAAGGTACGCTAGATGTGAACACAGTGATTGCCGGTATTTTTGTGTTGACAGCATGCGCACTGATCTTGGATTCGATCGTCGGCGTGATCGAAAAACGCCTGATGCGCTGGCAGCCAAAATCGGGCGAAACCGAAAAACTCTGAGTATGGACTCGACACCGCTTTGACTGTATTGGTCTAAGTTAGATGTGAGTATTTGAGAGCAGCAAGTGTTGGAATGTCTCTACAGTCAAGGTGATATAGATTTGCAAAGTGAGACCAGATGGGGTGGTGATACTGTCTAGTCAAAAAAATGAACACTCGCATAATCGACACTAGCTGTCATTGGGATAACATGAAGAATTCTGTAAAAATTCTGGACGAGCACGAGCGGATTGGCGTTGTTGAGCAGTTGCTTGACTTAGAAAAATTCTGGGTAAAACGCAGTCCGACGCTATCCACGCTCGGCGCCATCGCATACCTTGAAGCCTATGCTGATGCAAACTTTAATGTTTGCTTCAACAAAATGGGCGACTTTTATGCGCACCGCCAGCTCATTAATCCTGTCTTGAATAGACGTTTCGCGAGTCTGTATCAAAAAATTACGACGGTGCTGAGTCAAGAGTTGAATGCACCGGTTGAGCTTTGTCATGAACTTCCGCATCCGGGCTTTCAGCTGATTTTCACCACCGAAGCCTATGCTCAAAAGATAGCGTCCCTCGATGCCGCGGTCGACCTTCCGCCGATACACGTCGACCAACCTTATCGGGCATACTTGCCCTTTTGGGATCAGTTTAAAGAAATCGATTGGGCTGAGACGCTCACGTTTACCTTGCCACTTGAGCTTCCTCAAGAGGGGTCGGGCTTGTACGTGTGGTCTAAGATCGCGCTAAGTGAACTCGATGAATTGCGTCTCTTGGACTCTGCCGGACTCGAGCGAAAATTCGGAAGATGGTCTGAAGTGATCGAGTACACGCCGGGTGTGATGAGTTACTTTACTGGTCACTACTTGCATCAAATCAAGCACCCAAAGAAGCTCTTGATGAGCGACCGGCGTTTTACTTGCCAAGGTCACGGCGTCAAATGCGACGGGGTGTGGAAGCTTTACGTGTAAGCTTGACTCGCTAGCCTCAACGTTGCGCTTCGATCAACGCATCAAGCTTGCGCCCGTCTGCCACAAACGCACGAATCCCCTCAGCGAGCTTATCTGTTGCCATCGCATCTTCGTTGAGCAGAAAGCGAAAGGCCTGCTCGCCCGACGGTAAGCGCTCTGGTACGTTAGCTTGCGCATAAGCGGGGTTTAGACAGGGCTTGACTTCACCCGACGTGTCACTGAGGCTAGCTAACAGATCAGGACTAATCGTTAATAGGTCGCAGCCAGCAAGTGCCAAGATCTGTCCGGTATTTCTGAAACTCGCTCCCATGATTTCAGTGGCAACACCAAAGTTTTTGTAATAACTGTAGATTTTCGAAACTGACAAGACGCCGGGGTCGTTGACGCCACTGCTGGCGGCTTCGTTCCAGGTGCTGCCTTGCTGTTTTTTGTGCCAGTCGTAGATGCGGCCAACAAAGGGTGATATCAACTTTACCCGTGCATCGGCGCACTCAACGGCTTGCACCAAAGAGAAGAGTAAGGTCAGGTTGCAGTGAATGCCCTCGGCCTCTAGCACGCGTGCTGCCTGTATACCCTCGTAGGTGGCGGCAATTTTGATCAGAATGCGTTCGCGACCAAAGCCAGCGTCTTGATAAAGAGCAATCAGTTGGCGGGCGCGCGCAATGGTGGCGCTAGTGTCGAACGATAAACGCGCATCCACCTCTGTTGAAACTCTGCCAGGCACAATATTAAGGATTTCTTTCCCAAAAGAGACGAGCAACTGGTCAACCAAGTCACTTGTTGCCGCCTTGGGATTGGCTTTCACGCAGCGCTCTAGCATGGGCCGATAGGCCTCTTGCTGCACTGCTTTGAGTATCAAAGAGGGGTTGGTGGTCGCATCGGTGGGTAGATAGCGCCGCATGCTCTCAAAGTCGCCTGTATCGGCAACAACGGTGGTTTGGGTACGAAGGGAGTCAAGAAGGCTGGCCATCAGTTATACTTCCAAGGTTTGCTTACTAATTTTTAACGCTGGGGTTGATTGTGCTGCCGAATATATTTGATGAACTACGAGCCAAGCAAAACGCCCCCCAGTCAAAGCGTGCTGTTGCAATTTTAGCGCTCGCCGACGGAACCATCTTCAAAGGTGTTTCGATAGGGGCTGATGGTCAAACTGTGGCTGAGGTCGTATTCAATACGGCCATGACAGGTTACCAAGAAATATTGACAGATCCTAGCTATAGCGGCCAAATTGTGACTTTAACGTATCCGCATATTGGCAATACAGGCGTCAACCTCGAAGACGTCGAATCCACAAAAATTCACGCCGCCGGTCTGATTGTGCGCAATTGCCCCGAGCAATTGTCCAATTTTCGGTCTACCCAGTCGTTGCCTGATTACTTAAAAGCACAAGGTATTGTCGCTATCGCCGAAATCGATACCCGCAAACTCACGCGTATTTTGCGAGAAGGTGGTGCGCAGGGTGGCTGTATTTTGGTAGGCGATGATGCAAAGCAAGCCTTAGAGTTGGCTGCAAAGTTTCCGGGGATGTCAGGTCAGGATTTGGCCAAAGTCGTATCGGCGACCAAGCAAGCGAACTGGACAGAATCAACTTGGCAACTTGGTCAAGGCTACGGCCAAAACAGCACCCAATTGCCTCACGTGGTGGCCTACGACTTTGGGGTCAAGTCTAATATTCTGCGCTTGATGGCAGAGCGCGGTTGCCGCATCACTGTCGTGCCTGCACAAACGACCGCCGACGAAGTTTTTAAACTCAAGCCTGATGGCGTATTTTTATCCAATGGCCCTGGCGACCCTGATCCTTGCGATTACGCGATTGCGGCGACTAAAGTATTTCTTGAGCGTAAGTTGCCCACGTTTGGTATCTGCCTGGGGCATCAGATCATGGGCCTGGCCGTTGGCGCCAAGACCGTCAAGATGAAAACGGGTCATCATGGCTCTAATCATCCGGTGCAGGATCTGGCCTCAGGCCGGGTATTCATCACCGCGCAAAACCATGGCTTTGCGGTAGATGCGCAAACCTTGCCCGCTAACGCACGCGCCACTCACGTGTCGTTGTTTGATGGCACCTTGCAGGGGTTTGAGTTAACCGACCGACCTGCCTTTTGTTTTCAAGGGCACCCTGAAGCGAGCCCTGGGCCACATGACATCGTTGTCTTGTTCGATCAATTCATGAGCCTGATGGCCAGCAACAAATAAAGAGTCACCATGCCCAAGCGTACCGATCTAAAAACTATTCTGATTATTGGCGCTGGCCCCATTGTGATTGGGCAAGCGTGCGAATTTGATTACTCAGGCGCGCAGGCCTGCAAGGCCCTCAAAGCAGAGGGCTACCGCACGGTGCTGGTCAACAGCAATCCTGCCACCATCATGACCGACCCAGAAACGGCCGATGTCACCTACATCGAGCCCATCACCTGGCAAGTCGTCGAAAAAATCATTGAAAAAGAACGCCCAGATGCTGTGCTGCCTACGATGGGTGGTCAAACGGCGCTGAATTGCGCGCTCGATCTCGATAAGCATGGCGTGCTCAAAAAATATAACGTTGAGTTGATTGGCGCCAACGCGCACGCGATCGAAAAAGCAGAAGATCGTCAAAAATTTAAAGTTGCCATGACTGCGATTGGTCTTGAGTCTGCCAAGTCAGGTGTTGCGCACTCACTCGAAGAGGCCTGGGACGTTCAGCGTCGTATCGGTGCCGAGATTGGCACGTCGGGCTTTCCGGCAGTGATTCGTCCGAGCTTTACCTTGGGCGGCAGCGGTGGTGGTATCGCCTACAACGCAGAAGAGTTTGAAACCATTTGTCGTCGTGGTCTAGAGGCGTCGCCGACTAGCGAGCTCTTGATCGAAGAGTCGTTACTAGGCTGGAAAGAATTTGAAATGGAAGTCGTGCGCGACAGCGCCGACAACTGCATTATCGTTTGTTCGATCGAAAACTTAGACCCAATGGGTGTGCATACTGGTGACTCGATCACGGTTGCGCCCGCTCAAACGCTGACTGATAAAGAATATCAAATCATGCGTAACGCTTCGATCGCGGTCCTGCGCGAAATCGGCGTTGATACTGGCGGCTCAAATGTACAGTTTGCGGTCAACCCTTTAAATGGTCGGATGATCGTGATCGAGATGAATCCGCGTGTATCGCGTTCATCTGCCTTGGCGTCAAAAGCAACAGGTTTTCCGATCGCTAAGGTCGCTGCCCGTTTGGCGGTGGGGTACACCTTAGACGAACTTAAAAACGAAATCACGGGCGGTGCTACGCCAGCCTCGTTTGAGCCGACCATCGATTACGTTGTCACGAAGGTGCCGCGCTTTGCTTTCGAAAAATTTCCGACCGCTGACGCACGCTTAACCACGCAAATGAAGTCTGTGGGCGAAGTCATGGCGATTGGTCGTACCTTCCAAGAGTCGTTTCAAAAAGCGCTACGCGGCTTAGAAGTCGGCGTAGATGGCTTGAACCAAAAAACCACCGATCGCGAAAAGATTCAAATCGAATTGGGCGAGCCTGGGCCTGAGCGGATCTGGTACGTGGGCGATGCCTTTGCGCAAGGCTTCTCGATGGATGAAGTCCATCAGCTCACCAAGATTGATCCCTGGTTTTTGGCGCAGATCAAAGAGATTGTCGATATTGAATTGGCGCTCGAGCAGCGCACGCTTGCTGACCTTGATTACGAAACCTTATGGCAACTGAAGCGCCGCGGCTTTTCTGATCGTCGCTTAGCCTTTTTGTTGGATACCGTTGAGGGCGAGGTGCGTAAACTTCGCCATCAACTGAATGTGCGCCCAGTTTTTAAGCGCGTGGATACCTGCGCGGCAGAATTTGCGACCAATACGGCCTATTTATATTCAACCTACGAGCAAGAGTGCGAAGCCAAACCCACTGATCGTAAAAAGATCATTGTGCTAGGTGGGGGCCCCAATCGTATCGGCCAAGGGATTGAGTTTGATTATTGCTGCGTACACGCTGCGTTGGCGTTAAGCGAAGATGGTTTTGAAACCATCATGATCAATTGCAATCCTGAAACCGTTTCAACCGATTACGACACCTCAGATCGCTTGTACTTTGAGCCAGTCACTCTCGAAGATGTACTTGAAATCGTACATATCGAAAAGCCTGTGGGTGTGATTGTGCAGTATGGTGGTCAAACGCCGCTCAAGCTTGCACGTGCGCTTGAAGCCAACGGCGTGCCGATCATTGGCACAAGCCCCGAGTCAATCGACGTGGCTGAAGACCGCGAGCGCTTTCAAAAGTTATTAACCAAGCTCAATCTTCGCCAACCGCCTAATCGCACCGCACGTACTGAAAGTGAAGCCTTGGCGCACGCGCAAGAAATCGGTTATCCCTTGGTGGTACGCCCAAGCTATGTGCTGGGTGGCCGCGCCATGGAAATCGTACATGAGCAAACTGACCTTGAGCGCTACATGCGCGAGGCCGTGAAGGTCAGTAACGACTCGCCAGTTTTGCTCGATCGCTTTTTGAATGACGCTATTGAGATCGATGTCGATTGCTTGTGCGATGGGCAGCAAGTGTTTATTGGTGGTGTGATGGAACACATCGAGCAAGCGGGCGTGCATTCGGGCGACTCAGCCTGCAGTTTGCCGCCATTCTCGTTGTCAACCGAAATGACCACCGAAATCAAACGCCAAACCGCGCTGATGGCACGTGCATTAAATGTGTCAGGTCTGATGAACGTGCAGTTTGCCGTGCAAAAAGGTGATGTCTACGTGCTTGAAGTGAACCCGCGCGCCTCACGCACGGTTCCCTTTGTGTCTAAGGCAACAGGTCTGCAGTTAGCAAAAATTGCCGCTCGTGCCATGGCTGGTAAAACCTTGGCGGCGCAAGGCATTACTAGAGAGGTCGTACCACATTACTTCTCAGTCAAAGAGGCTGTGTTTCCGTTTGTGAAGTTTCCAGGCGTCGATACGATTCTTGGGCCTGAGATGAAATCCACTGGCGAAGTCATGGGCGTAGGCGTGACCTTTGGCGAAGCCTTTGTAAAGTCACAAATGGCCGCAAGCGTGCACTTGCCTGAGTCGGGTACGGTCTTTATTAGCGTCAAAAATCAAGACAAACCGAAAGCGGTTGAAGTCGCACGTGGCTTACATGGCTTGGGCTTTAAAGTGGTGGCGACACGCGGTACCGCAGCCGCGATCAAAGACGCTGGCATCCCCATCATGGTGGTGAATAAAGTCGCTGAGGGTCGTCCGCATATCGTGGATATGCTTAAAAATGGCGAAGTCTCGCTGGTGATCAACACTGTCGAAGAACGCCGCAACGCCATTACCGATTCGCGTGCAATTCGTACACAAGCGTTGGCAGCCAGGGTCACCTACTACACCACCATCGCAGGTGCACGCGCCGCCGTTGAAGGCATGCAGTATCTGCGTGAAGGGCTTGGGATTAAGGTTTACTCGTTGCAAGAACTGCATCAGTCTTTGGTCGGCTGAGTTTGTCGTGTCTGAGCCTTGTCGCGATGTGACAAGGCTCGTCGTCGCGCCGAGGTCTTGCTTTTGAGGGCGAATTTATCCTTGCACCTTAGCCCGGCGCGGTGCGCCGATCGTTTTCCCTCGCACCTCAGCCTTGCTCTCGCAGCCGAATAAAACTAGGATACGGTGTTATCCCTTTTAAGCGCGACCTTGAATATGACACCGACTTCACTCCCTTACGCTGGCCTGCGTGTTTTAGATATCAGTCAGGGCATTGCCGGCCCGTACTGCGCTCACATACTCTGGCAGCAGGGCGCTCACGTCTTAAAGGTCGAACCCCCCGCAGGCGATTGGATTCGTTTTGTCGGTGTCGCCAAGGATGATTTGAGTGCACTGGCGATTCAGTTCAATGCAGGTAAGCAAGCGTTGGCGCTAGATGCACGTACTGAGGCAGGTAAAAAGGTTCTATTTGACCTCGCCATGCAAGCCGATGTCATCGTGCAAAATTTTCGACCAGGTGTCGCCGATCGTTTAGGCGTTGGTTATTCAGCATTATCAAAAATCAAGCCTGATCTTGTTTACGTCTCGGTCAGTGGCTATGGGCAAACGGGTCCGTATGCTGATGCACCTGCAACCGATTCTGTGATGCAAGCTGATAGCGGCCTGATGTTTTCAAATCAAGATGAGCATGGCACGCCTAGGCGCGTCGGTCTGTTAGCTGCCGATGTGATGACTGGCTTGTATGCCTCACAGGGTGCTGCAACAGCGCTGTATCAACGCCTGGCGCACAAGTTAGGCACGCACGTGCAAGTCAGTCTCTTTGAGGCTTGCGCGGCCTTTCAGGGAGCCTGCTTTATCGAGCAGGCGATTGCCGGCAAACGACCCTTTGGTGCAGTCAGTGCACCCAATGCTGTTTTTGCGACTTCTGACGGGACAGTCTCTGTGGTCACAGTCAACACAGAACATTTTCACCGTGTTTGTAAGGCTCTAGGCCGCGAAGAATGGATCACTGATCCGCGTTACCTTGAAAACGCGATTCGTTTTGAGAATCGTGCAATCTTGCATGCTGACATGGCTCAAATCCTCAAGCAAAACACGACCGCCCATTGGGTGGCCTTGCTACAAAAAAATGATGTGTTGCATGCACAAGTGCGCAATTACACTGAGGTGCTTGAGCACCCCCAGGCTTTGCACTTGAACTTGGCACAACAGCTCGAGCAGGCCGGTGTTGGCAAACTGCCCTATATTGGCCTGCCTTCGCATCCGCTGCATCGCCCAGTGACCAGCGCGCCACGTATCGGTGAACACTCAATCCAAGCGTTGACTGAGGCTGGACTGAGCGCCGCTTCGATTCAGCAATTACTGGATGCAGGAGTCGTGACTCAGGCTCCGGCACTAGCCTCTTAGTATCTATCAATCATTTCAAAAGTAGAGTCTCTATGTTCAGTTTAAAGTTTGCGTTGCGACTACTTTGTGTCGCCAGTGTCGCTAGTATTGCCGGCGCACCAGTCGCGTTCGCGCAAGCCAATACTTATCCAAACAAAGCCATTCGGATGGTCGTGCCGTACCCACCCGGTGGCCCAACAGATTTGACCGCACGCGTGGTGGCAGCCGAAATGAGCAAAACCCTCGGACAGTCAATCATCGTTGATAACAAGCCTGGTGCCAGTGGCATGATTGGTGCTGAACTGGTTGCACGTGCAGAACCCGATGGCTATACCTTCTTAGCTAATGCGTCGCTGCACGTGATCAATCCACACCTTTATCCAGATATGCGGTTTGACGCGCTCAAAGATTTTGTACCGATTACGCAATTGGCTGGTGTGCCTTTGGTGTTGGTCGTGCCCAATAGCTTGCCTGTGCATTCGATTAAAGACCTCGTTGAGTATGGCAAAAAAAATCCGGGTAAGCTCAATTTTGCTTCGTCAGGTAACGCCTCGGCACAGCACCTAGCGGGTGAATCGTTCAAGGTTGCCGCAGGCATTGAAATGCAGCACATCCCGTACAAAGGCAGTTCACCTGCGTTGGCAGATTTGGTGGGTGGCCAAGTACAGTTGATGTTTGATTCGATGCCTTCGGCCATGCCGTTTATCAAGGCGGGTAAGCTGCGTGCGATTGCTGTGACAACACTTAAGCGCGCGCAAGCGCTGCCTGAGCTGCCCACGATTGCTGAGTCGGGTTACTCGGGCTTTGATATCGCGACGTGGTACGGCTACTGGGCCCCAAAGGGTACGCCGGCGGCCATCGTCAATCAGTTATCCCAGGCAGCTAGTCAAGCCTTAAAGTTGCAATCGGTGCAAGACCAGTACGCGGGTATGGGCGCTGAGCCCGTGGGCTCAACCTCGGCAGAGTTTGCAAAATATAACGAAACTGAACTCGCCAAGTGGGAGAAGATCGTTCGTGCTTCAGGTGCGAAGGCCAATTAAGTGGCGGTCTTTATTACCGGTGCGAGTAGTGGTTTAGGGGCGGCGCTCGCTAAGCAGTATGCTGCGCAAGGCCACACACTTGGATTGCTGGCGCGTCGGCGTGATCGCTTGCACGAACTCGCTTCAAGTTTGCCTGGTCGCCATTATCTGTACGTAGTCGATGTTCAAGATCGCGATGAGCTTCACGCCGCTGCGCATAACTTTATTGAGCAAGTCGGCGAGGTGGATGTCGTCATTGCCTGCGCGGGTATCAGTGCAGGCACGCTCACTGAAGAAGCCGATGATTTTGGTGTGTTCAAAGCGATCTTTGAAACCAACGTGATGGCGACAGTATCTACGTTTGAGCCCTTCGCGCCGCAAATGATCAAGCGTCAAGGCGGCACGCTTGTGGGGATTGCGAGTGTTGCAGGTGTAAGAGGATTGCCGGGTGCTGGCGCGTATAGCGCCTCAAAGTCGGCCGTGACGACCTACTGCGAAAGTTTGCGTTTAGAACTCAAGCCGCACAACGTCGGTGTTGTGACGATTGCGCCTGGTTATATTCGTACAGAGATGACTGCAAAAAACCCGTACCAGATGCCTTTTTTGATGGATGCAGAGGTGTTCGCAAAGAAAGCACTCACGGCGATCCAACAAAAAAAATCTTACGTGGTGATCCCATGGCAGATGGGGGTGGTGGGTAAGTTGATGCGCTTGCTGCCGAATTGGCTTTACGACAGATTGGCGGTGAATGCACCGCGCAAACCCAGGCAAGCTGGCTGAGTATCATCTGCCGTCTTACCACGAGAGTCACATTATTATCATGATAATGATAAAGGCCAAAAAGGCGAAAGCGCAGTAGGTGAGCGAAACGACGCACATTGTTGTTCTTGCTTTTTCTGCATCACTGAATCGGTATCTGATGTAATTCAGCATAGAAATCCTTCTAGTAAAAATTTAAGTAGAAAAATGTAGGGCGGATGAAAATATCCCAGTTAAGAAACTGATACCGATCGAAGTGACTAAAGTTTTGTAGTGGCTGAGCCACTGTTTGAGCGAGTAGGGTTTCGCTAGATAGGGGGTGTTGAACACGGCACCCCCAGCGGCCAAACCGACTGATAAAAACGTTGTCAAGCCAAGTAAAAATAAAAATAAACTATCGCGAGAAAATGCTGAAGGGCTAAGGCGATGCGTATTCAAGTATTCAAACACCGTTGATGCGCTCAACGCAATGGCAGTCCAGCACCATTGCCCATCTTTTATTAACGCAATAAATCTGACCTCAATCGCAGCAGGAAGTGGCAAGATTTTAAACGACAAGAGACCCAGTAAGGGTAAGAAAAATGGTAACAAAATGTTAATGACTAGCCACCCAACGTGCTCGAATGTCATGACAAACCTTTAGCAAAATTTTCATTCAGCCAAGGTTTTTATCATGCACTCAATTGCAACTCAAAGGGTATGAGACAAGATTGTCTCGCTCTTTCAATTGCCACTAAAAGATGGCGTTACTCATGTCGAGTCAATCAAACAAGGGTATTGAGCGCAGCAATATCAAGACGATGTAATGTCAAGACGAGGTACTGTTAAGAAGACGTAATGTCATTGCTCGCGCCGTGCTCTAGGTGACGTACATCGCCCCAGTTGATGAGCTTCCAACCGTCTTTTGAAACGCTTAAACGATTCAGGCTAGCGTTCAACAGCGGTGCCTCGCGCGGCACGCGCAGACTGACTTGGGTGGCATGGCGCCAGATGATATCCATGGCACCACCGTGACTGACTACCATCACGCGTTGACCAAGATGTTTTGCTGCGATGTCATCGATTGCTTGCACCACGCGCCGATGAAAAAATCCCAACGACTCGCCACCTGGTAGTTCAGCATCAGGATCGCGGCTACGCCAAACTTTTGCAGCTTCAGGCGCGTGTTGATCCATCTCGCCGTAGATCAAGCCTTGCAAGACGCCAAAGTGGCGCTCGCGTACACCAGGTTCGACATTGAGAGTTAAGCCGAGTGAGTCTGCCAAAATGCTGGCGGTATGGTGCGCGCGCTTAAGGTCGCTGGTGTAGATGGCATCAACGCCATCACCCTTTGCCTTAAGTGTTTCAAGATGCTTGCCCAGCGCTTGAGCTTGCGCGATACCCTTTTCGTTCAACGGGATATCTTCCCAGCCTTGTACGCGACGTACGACATTCCAGGGCGTCTCGCCGTGTCTCACTACCCAAATTTCGGTCATACTATTTATCCAAATTGTAGAAGTTCGCGTCATTCACGGATAACGTTTGCGACAGAGGCGCTGCGCGTAGCGACAACTAGTCTGATCCGCTTGTACTGTGGTGATGACCTCAGCGATGCACGACGCTTGGGATCATCGTGGCAGGGGGCGTATTACGACTACGTCCGCAACGCACAAGCCCATCAATCATCACCATTCCAATGCCAGGTATATCACCAAGTTTGACGCTATCGAGTAGATCGCGCCCAGCGGTGTGTTGCGCGCGATCCATGAAGACCAAATCGGCTGCGCGGCCAGGTTCAATCAAGCCACAGTTTAGGTCACGCATGCGCGCGGTATTGCCGGTGGCAAAACAGAACACCAGTTCAGGGGGGATGTTACCGAGGCTTGACAGCAAGGCGATCATGCGCAAAATACCCAGCGGCTGCACGCCAGAGCCCGCAGGGCCATCGGTACCAAGAATCACGCGGTGTGGGCACTTCAGTTGCATGGCCGCTTGAGCTGCGGCAATGGCGACTTTTTCGTTACCGTTATGTACGATCTCGATGCCGCGTGTGGATTTTTCACAGAGCTCGCAGACATGGGCTTCAGAGAGCGATGTGTGACCGCCATTAATGTGGCCGATAATATCGGCATCGGCTTCAAGCACTACATCTTTATCGATGAGGCCAGACCCTGGGATCGAGGGCCCGCCGGTATGAATGGTGCTTTGGATACCGTACTTGCGTGCCCAGGCCACCATCTTTTGAGCTTCTTCGCCCGCTTTGACTGAGCCCAAGCCGACTTCACCTAACAGCTTGACCCCAGCTTCAGCCAGTTCTTTGAAGTCTTGCTCGACCATACCCTGTTCGATCACCGGTGCGCCCGCTAAGACTTTGACGCCACCCGGGCGAAAATTATCAAAGGCGCGTTGAGCGGTGATGGCAAGTGCTTTGAGCCCGACGATATCCTTAGGGCGGCCGGGCAAGTGCACCTCGCCCGCTGAAATCATTGTTGTGACACCGCCATTGAGCGTCGACTCGATCCAGCCGATTTGATTTTGGCGCGGCGTCCAATCGCCAAACACAGGATGCACATGGCTATCAATCAAGCCGGGTGCCACGCACGTATTGTGAGCGTCGATGATTGTTTTAGCGTGTGCGATGTCGCAGTCTTTTTCTTTACCGACTGCAACGATCATCCCATCGTTGATCACAATCGTATCGGCAGACAGAATCGGCTGGTCTAGATCGCCTGACAACAGTAGACCAATATTTTTGATGACGACTTTGCCTGACTTTTCATTTGCAACGACTTCTGCCATGTTGGTCTCCTGACCGCTTCGTTTAATTTGTGATTTAGAAGCCGTGCGTTGAGCTCGCTTCTACCTAAATTCGTGATCTTCGCGACAATTCAATCGCCCGCTCTGCGCTCTAACTGGTAAGGGACGCTTACTATATTACCTGCGCCTAATGACGCACATACCCGTCGAGGTTACACCACGACGGTTCGTTGTACCGCATCAACAACAAATGCTTCCCACTGTTTAAAGGTTGCCGGAGCTTCTAGATTTTCGCCTAAAAAGGCAGACAACGTGAAGCGATTGGATTGGTAAAAATAACCAAGGGCAGCGATCATCATGTACAGATCGCGCGATGACAGGTCTTTTCGAAACACACCTTGTTCGACGCCGCACACCAAGACCTGATCCACGACCCCGATGGCGGGTGATGAATATTCGCGGGCTTTGCTGGATTTGGCGATGTGCTTGCCGCCATGCAGATTTTCGCTGTTTAACAAGGTGACAAATTCTGGATTTTTTTTGTAGTATTGCAAAATGAATTGCACGACTTGCTTGAGGGCGACGAGTGGCTGAGCGGTATCAAGCTTAAGGGCCGCCTCGGCGTCATTAAAGCGGCGATAGATCTCTTCAAGGGCTGCGACAAACAGGCCCTCTTTATTGCCGAAGTAGTAATAAATCATGCGGTCGTGTGAGTTGGCCGCCTTAGAGATTTGATCGATACTGCCACCATCTAGCCCATGTTTGGCAAAGATTTTGATCGCGGCGCGCAAAATATTTTCGCGCGTGGTTTCAGCCGCACGCTCTCGTACCCCGGTTTTACGCGGCGCTTTGAGAGGGGCTGAAACGCGAGTGCTCATTGTTCGACAAAGGCCCTTTCGATTACGTAGTCGCCTGGTTTGGTTGTATTGCCTTCATTAAAGCCGCGTTGCTCAAGCATGGTTTTCAAATCACGTAACAAACCCGGGCTGCCACAAATCATGATGCGATCTTGGGTGCGATCAAGCGCTGGAACACCCAAATCTTTAAAGAGTTTTTCGTTTTCGATCAGAGTCGTGATGCGGCCCATCTGCTTGTATTGTTCGCGCGTGACAGTCGGGTAATAGCGTAGCTGTTTGCTGACCATCTCACCTAAAAACTCGTGCTTGGGTAGTTCTTGAGTGAGGTAGTCGTGATACGCGAGTTCGGCAACGTCACGCACTGAATGTACCAAAATCACTTCTTCAAATTTTTCGTAGGTTTCTGGGTCGCGAATCACGCTCAAAAACGGCGCTAAGCCCGTGCCTGACGAAAACATATATAGACGTTTAGCAGGCAACAAATAATCGATGAGCAACGTGCCAGTGGGTTTGCGTCCGACCACGATTGAATCACCCACCTTGATATGTTGCAGCCTCGAGGTCAGCGGCCCGTCTTCGACTTTGATGCTTAAAAACTCAAGATGCTCTTCGTAATTGGCGCTGACGATACTGTAGGCCCGTAGCAAGGGCTTGTCGTTGACGCGCAACCCGATCATTGTGAAGTGACCGTTACTAAAGCGTAAGGATGGATCTCGTGTAGTGGTGAAGCTAAACAGGCGGTCAGTCCAGTGATGTACGGTCAAAACGGTTTCTTCGTTGAAGGCGCTCATGGTCGGTTCGGGTATCAAAATCTTGTTAAGTCAGGGGCAAGCCCAATAAATACATTGCAGGCTGACAAGGGATGCATTAAATTAAACAATAAATGTAGTGAACGCAACACTAAATTGTAGCAAATGCTACATTTATCTTAACCCCTGAAGCGCAATTTAGGCAATGACTAAAGTGCAATATGCCTTTAACCCGATTCTCAATGACTGAACACACGAAAACCGACGGACTCTCGGTGCAGGCGCCCGCGGCAACGACGCAGGGCGATGATGCGCCGTCCGTCAACCACGCACGCGCAGCGGGTACAGTCAAAATCGAGTGCAATGCGTGCCCTGTTTTGTGTCAGATTAGCCCCGGTCGCAGTGGCGCTTGCGACCGCTATGCCAATCAAGACGGCATGCTGATTCGAGTAGATCCAGTTTTAGTCTTAAACCGCGCCTTGAAAGGTGTTGAGCCAGCCTTGGTGCCGTTTGCACCCAGCGCTTCTGAAGAAGCTTGGGCTGGCGACCTGGTGCATGCCAACGACATTTTCATTACCGGCGTAGGGTCATCAACCACCTACCCAGATTACAAGCCCGCCCCGTTTATCGTGGGTTCGCAGATTGACGGTGTCGATATGGTGACGGTTGTCACCGAAGGCATCTTTAGTTATTGCAGCTTAAAAATTAAAATTGATACCGACCGCTATTTGGGGCCTGAGCAGGCCAATGTGCTGTGCAGGGGCGAGGTAGTGGGTCACGTGACTACCGCCGAGTACGGTTCGCAAATGCTGTCTTTGGGTGGCGTGCACCACCTCACGGGAGGCAGCAAAAAAGAGGGTCGCGTCACCATGGAGATGATGCAGGCCCTGGGCAATAAAGAGGCCGCCGAGTTAAATATCGAGGGCGGAGCGAATCTCGTGATTCAGGCTGGGCGCGCGCCGATTGTGAATGGCGTGGTCGAACAGCGCATGCGGGTAGGTTGCGGTTCGGCTGCAATCGGTATTTTTGCGCAACAGTTTTTTGAATTAGCCGACGAGGTCGTGGTGGTCGACGATCACATCACGGGCGTCTTGACCGAGCACCAGGCGGGCTGTTGTTTGAATATGCGGCCGTCGGGGATTTCGATTCGAGGTCGTCGTTCAACTCCAGGGCGCTATTTTCAAGTGGCTAATCCCGGAACGGGGTGGGGCGGTACCGACATTTCAGATCCCTTGGCCGTGATTGAAAAGTGGGATCCAAAACGTGCTTGGCCCGGTTTGCGGTTACTCATGACCTCAACCACCGGTGAACACGCTGCCTGGTTCGTGCTCGACGAGAATTTGACCCCACAGCAACAAGAGATGCCGACTGCGGTGCAAACGGTCATCGACCGTATCGGTGAAAATTGTGAACCGTCCATGACGACGGTGCTGTTCTTGGGCGGGGCCGGTGGTAGTTTGCGTGCCGGTGTCACAGACAATCCGGTGTTACTCACGCGTGCAATTAAACAAGCCTTGGTCAACGTGACCTGTGGCGGTGCACCGGCCTATGTCTGGCCTGGCGGAGGGATTACCGTGATGGTTGACGTACTGCGTATGCCGGACAACAGCTTCGGCACCGTGCCTACACCCGCAATTGTGGCGCCGTTCGAATTTAGTATGCGTGTCGAAGATTTTAAAAATTTGGGTGGCCACCTGTCTTATGTGCGGCCTCTTGATGTCGTGTTGCGCAGCGGCGCCTGGCACGCTGATGGTGCGCCGACTGCGCGTCAGTGGGTGATGCAGCCGACTCAAAACCCTTGGCCCCTTGGCCAGCCTCCGCAGCTAGGTTAACCAACATGGGGCCGACATCGCACGAGCTGCCGCAAGGTCGTCGCCATTTTCAGCATGGGCCGATTGATATCATCGCTTACGCCGAGGGCGATCCAGTCAGCGTAGCGCACGCCCACGAAACCGCCTGGCAGCGGTTTGGGCAAATTTTGCCTGAGCTCGTTCAAGAGTTAGCTGATTTACGTAAACCTGTCCAAGGCGCCGGCACGTTCAAAGGGCCGATCGCCCAGTCGATGTGGCGAGCGTGTAAAGACTGTTTAATTGAATTGGATGCAGACGCGTTTTTAACGCCGATGGCCGCAGTCGCTGGTTCGGTCGCGCAGGATCTAAGTACGTGTTACCAGGCTGCGGGGATCAAGCGCGCCTGGGTCAATAACGGAGGCGATATTG
>Ga0247843_1005205_pt1 | contig 18365 bp, 21 predicted proteins | sample LaCruzMarch2017__FD_192420 | JGI IMG/M metagenome (GOLD analysis project Ga0247843, IMG submission 192420) | Freshwater microbial communities from meromictic Lake La Cruz, Castile-La Mancha, Spain - LaCruzMarch2017_8m | ecosystem: Environmental > Aquatic > Freshwater > Lake | place: Spain...
GTATGTAGGTACTCTCTTCCCTGTGACACAAAATGATCAGAAGAATGATCTATACTGTTCTAGATTACTTTAGATTACGATTTCCGTCAGCATGTAAGGATGCGTGGTGCGCCTCCATCTTTATTTGTCTATTTGAAACTACATAAATTTTATAATAAATGCGGGCTCCTACATCATACATACAAACTCCTTCAGAGGCTTTTTCGATTCCTCCATCATGAATAACAACGCCGGCAGTGGTGGAGGAGGACACTATTCGGCCAGTAATGGTGGTGGCGGTGGCGGTGGCGGTGGCGAAACATTATTATCAGCATCTGCCACTCTCCTACGTAGACAAGATGATATGATTGACGAATTAGCCATGGGTGTGAATCGATTAATGAATCAAAGCACATTAATTGGTCAAGAGGCAGAGTCACAAGTCCGACTATTAGATTCTCTGGAGGATAATTTGGATATGGCACAGGATGAATTAGAGGACGAGACACGTCGAGCTATGCGTGTGCGGGAAGAGAAGAGTTTATGTCGATTGTATCTTGTCATTGTGGCGTTGAGTGTATTACTATTTTTGCTAATTTTAATGTCACTTTCGTAGGGGGGAGGATAGATGGGGTAAATACATCATGCACAAAAACATGTATGTCATCGAAATCTTTGCTGTAATCTTCTAACAGGTATTTTTGTGTAAGATAAATGTAAAAAAATCAATACGGAAACAAACAGTCTCAATTGTATTTCCTTAATTATTTCGTCAACACATAGCTTCCGTTTAATTCAGGATGATTGCTGTTGTTGTTGTTGTTGTTGTTGTTACCAGAGTGAATACTAGTAGGTCGATCACCTCTCCCTATACGTGCACTAACCCTTTTCCAATGTTCTATCCCATTCACATCTATCCCAAGTGATACGTAGTCCCGCAATGGCCATAAACGACAAATTACCTTTCCAATTACTAGCGATGCCGGTACCGACCCGTAAGATCGTGAATCACGTGAATTGTGGCAATTATCGCCCTCTATCCATAAGTGTCCGGGGGGGACAACCAAATGGTTACTGGACATTGTCACATTGTTATTGTTGGTGGTGGTGTAGCGACCACGATAATTATCACCACTGCCACCATCTGTACGTACAATTGTATCACCAGGCATGCCAATAATACGTTTACATAATGTTGCATCCTCGGATGGATGATGTAATACAATAACATCACCATGCTGTAATCCCGATGTAAAGTGTTGTTTCCATATTCCCTGCAGTAATGCAGTCCAACTCGATGGTGTAGAATCATCACCCCGATCATCTTCTATATCATTCGTCTTATTTGTCTCTAAACCAAAGATACGATGACTCCAACGTTCAATTAATACACATGTATGACTACCATCAATTATTGTTGGTTCCATACTCGGCCCTGCACATGACACGGTATCTATTCCATATTCTTTTATTAGATATAAGGATGAGATGAATGATATAACACGTGGTATTAAATATGGTATATCAGTAATAATAAAATCACGTATCCATGTAAGGAATGAACTTGTATCATTTATAAAATTTTGCAATGTAGAAGAAGAAGAAGCAGTGTCGTTATCATTATTTTTGATGGCGTTTTGGGAGGACAATATTTCTTTTGTATTTCCAGTTGACTTGTTAGTTAATGGTCGTGATGATCGTAGAACTATTTTTCTTCTATATGATGATGATGATAAATAATATTGATATCCCGATGGTAAGTATTGAAGGTATAACTCCTGCACTGACCTTGTTGAAAATGGCAATATTCTATTATTCGTCGTTAGGGGCTTGCTTTTAAATACTATTGTCTGACTCAATTTGAGAGTGTTCCGCAGGGGAAAGTAAAGCGACATATTGCTCATCAATGATGTTATTGCCTCGCGATGACGGTTTTTAGTTGGCTTCCCCCATCCTCTATGGCGGGCTCGCCTGTTAGGTCAATGTGATTTGTTGCATGCCGGCTTATGATATGTATCTTCAAACTTAAACCTGACCAATCACGGAGAATCAACACGGACACTCAATAATACTAGTATATCTCGAGGCGGAATCATGGATGATCACACTGGATTGGCCAACCATTTAATACGGTGGCGACGAGTGAATGTATGGGATTATTACGTGTTGGAGCGTGGCATAGGCGAGGGCTCGATTGGCAGTATAAGCTTAGTTAAGCGACGGAAAGGTACGGAGGGTGGATCAGCCTACACCAACCATCACCGTTGTACCACCACTAGTGACAACGACAAGGAGGGGGGGAAGAAGCACATAAAGGGTGGCGTCTTCGGACGAGTATGGAGTCAATTATTACAACAGCTATCACACACGGGCAATCAAAAGAATATGACTAGCTTATTAAAGAGGAAGAAACATCTAGGAGCAAAGGAATATGCAGTCCCCAGTCGTCATACCGAAAGGTATGCATTAAAAAGCATACAACTTCGCTTAGTCGAAAAGAAATATCTCGAAGAATTACGGAATGAAATTGATGTACTACGCCACTTGGATCATCCAAATATTGTCAAGGCATATGAGGTATATGAAAGCAAATCGAATATATATATTGTTATGGAATATTGCAGTGGAGGGGACTTGTATGCACGTGCACCATATACCGAAGGTCAAGCTTTACCCGTGATAAGTCAACTTTGTTCGGCCATTTGCTTTATGCATAAACATGGCGTAGTCCATCGTGATCTCAAGGTGGAGAATGTCATGTATGAATCAAAGGAACCTACGGCCAAGATTAAATTACTTGACTTTGGTTTATCTAAAAAGTTCGTACCCGGCACACGCGGGATTATGCATGATTGGGCCGGTACGGTTTATACCATGTCCCCACAAGTCCTGAATGGGACATATAATTACAAGGCAGACATTTGGTCCATTGGTGTATTGGCATTCCTACTATTGGCCGATGAGAAGCCATTCAAGGGCAAAAACAAACAAGATGTGATGCAAAATATAAAGAAAGTCAAGTATAACTTCAAGGCACATGAATGGGATAGTATATCACAAGATGCCAAAGACTTTGTATCATCATTACTTGTATATGATGCCGATGATCGCCCCACCGCAAATGAGGCATTACAACATCCATGGCTTGCCAAGGCAAATAGTAATAGTCGTCGATCATCATCGTCATCACTGCAAAATTTACCACTCGGTGGAACACGACGTGACTCACATGAATTAATGAAAGATGTAAATGATTGTATCATGGCATACAAGGGTGCAAGTGAACTAAAGAAGATCGCAGCCGTAGTTGTAGCACACAAATCCTCGGCGGCAGAGATACTGGAAATACGACAAGCATTTGATAAGTATGACAGAGCGAAGGATGGACAAATAAGTATGGAGGAGTTCAAGCTTGCCTTGGCGGAGTTTAATTACTCGGATGAAGAATTGAATGATATGTTTAGCAAAATGGTAAGGGACTGCCAACAACCTGCTTTAAACGTTTGGGTATCACTTCATTTTATCGTAGATAATTAATGATCTCATGTGTGTTCTCAAACTCTAACAAACATAGGATGTCACTCACAACGGTGTCATACTTTACACTGAATTCATTGCAGCAACATTAGAAATGCGTGGAAAAGTTGAGGAGAAGCGACTTGCTGAGGTGTGTGTGTGTATAATTTTGTAATGTTGTGGACGATGTCATGTTGCAGCTTTTGTCTTCCGTACGTCGCAGCTCATCTTTCCATTCTCTCCTTCACTTTTGGGGGAAGGCGTTCGATTTAATCGATGATGATGATTCGGGATTTATTACAAAATCGGTTAGTGTTCCCTTCTCAATCTTGTTACACTCGATTGGTCGTCAATGAAATTCTAACTGCATCACCTTGATTTCTGTTATCTACTCCTACCTTTTAGGACCTTCGAAAACTACTAGGACCTCACGTGCCTCAATCGCGAGTCGATAAACTACTCAAAGAGGCCGATAAAGACAAGGATGGAATGGTCTCCTTTGAGGACTTTCTTAAGATGTTCAGAGAGGACCGATTATCGTCATTTGATCTCGATGATGATGAAGATGATGATAGAAAACACAAGGTGAATTCGGTTGAATGAGGGGGGTTTGGAGGTTGCAAGCAACAAATTAATTAATGTGTTGTAACAGAATAATTGAGGAGTTAGCAGGTAAGTACGACGGTGATTAGCATAATCAAAGGGCTTTGTGTAGATGAAAATGTATAGCTTATCTTATTTGTGTTTATTCACCCACCTTACCGGAAAGAGTGACAGAAGTCAGACTACCTTCAATAATCTATTGTTTTACAATAATGTGTTATAGAAGAAGAAGTCAATACCGGGGGTCTTAAAAAACATTTTTAGAAACACAGGCTTATCTCAAGAGCTCAATTCCCAGATGAATATACCTCCCTCGAAACCTACCGACACACACAATTTTTGATCGGGGCTAATCTTTACTTTGGAAATTTGTCCACTGTGCCCTTTCCCCGTGCCTAGAAGCTTTCCATTATCATAATGCCAAACATTCACCTTCTTATCAACGCCACCACTAACGAAGTGCCTTCCGTTTGACATGATAGCAAGGCATGTTAAGTCAGCTTCACCACCTGGTATGAATCGTATTGGACTGCCATCGTAGGCATCCCAGAAACCAATCTTATGATTCGCGCCTCCTGTGAGGTACTGACTTTCATCGGGGTGGTAGCAAATGGTATTGAAGACTGTTGGGTCATACAGTGCATGAACACGCACGCCCTTGTGGAGGTCCCAAACGATACAACTACCATCGGCCGATGCGGATGCCGCCTGACTTCCAGTAGCATTGCACACGATTGAATTGACCGCTCCGCGGTGTTCTTTCATCGAGTGGACCATGGTTTGATGCTTTTCATTAATTCTCCAAACACGAACGGTCCCATCATCACCTCCACTTACTAAATGCCACAGTGATGTACTATCACCCTCGCAATTGCAAATGGTTAATGATCGTACGGCATCACTATGGGCATTGGTAATCATAAACTGCAACTTGCCACTCTCTGGGTAAAAGGCACGGATTTTACCGTCAGACCAAGCTGAAGCAATAGTCGACCCACACGGTGTCACATCCACTGCAAAGCAAGTGGTGTTGGGGACGTTGATCCGTAGCAGTTCAATCTTCTTCGATACACTCCAAACTCGAATATCCTGTCTTGATGCGGTGATGAAGATCTCGGAAGTTTCCTTCGGGAAGCATACATCGTGGATCTCTCCAAAGTGACAAGTCTCCCGCAGCTCCGGCGTGAATGTTGAGATGTCAAGACTATATCGCTGGGACAACTCTGTCCCAACTAAAAAGCTTTTGCCGTCCGGATGGAGTGAAATGCTTGTGATTCCACCTTGTAATTTGGCAACGTGAGAAGGAATGAATTGGAGTTTGGGATTTAGGATCTGAACAGTACCATCTCCTGCTCCTGCGATAATGTTGGTGTTCCCAGTAGTTGGGTTCACAACACAAGCGATTGATTCAACGCCTTTGGCAAACCTCTCTTTGTTGTAGCCCAGCATGCGTGGGTGGCAGTTCTCTGGTTCGTTGAAGGACTTGATTTCATCTCGCTGGATATCAATTTTTATCACTTCTCCCGTCTCGTTGCCGGTGAAAGCGAGCGAGTCATCTTCTGAAATGCACAAGCACTTCATAACGCGGCGAATACTGCCCATGTTGACATCAATGGGGTGTAGCTTGGGTGTTGAGGTGCAGATTTGCCATACACGAACATGAAAATTGCCGCACGTGACGAATCGATCAGGACGTTTGTTGAGCCACCGGACACAATGCGAGAAATCACTTGAAGCTGGGCTGCCACAAAGAGCCATGCCTGTACTAACATCCCACACCACAATGTCATTATCATCTTGCCCACCGAGTGACGTGAGGTACTGCTCATCGCAACTGAAGTCAATCGCTTGCACCTTTTTGTGATGCTGGGATAGAATGTGCAACACACAATCATCAGACGATGCAACATCCTGTGTAATATGATCGACTGCCTTCTTGAGGTCCCACACAACAATCTCCGCCTTGAAAGCTGCTGGAGTTTCATGGCCCGAGGCAAGGAATGAGCCATCTCTAGACACTGTCACACAAGATACTTTCTTATCGATGCCCGCATCAAGGAAGAATTGTTTTTTGGATGACAACGATCGTAGAACTACAACAGATCCCAGAGGAAACACGACAAATTTGCCGCATGGCGTGTAATGCAGTCCAGAGGGAACATATCCCGTGAAACCGATGACTGATTTCAAAGAGAGTATTTCTTCCGGCATAATTAGATCAAGGGATGTTATCGTCTCAAAGAAGAGAGGTCTGAACACAAGTCATAAAGAATTCTTTGAGAGGTTCAGGCTTGGTTCAGGTTAAAGTGTTTTTACATGCGCGCCTGTTAAAACGATAATCCAGGATTTATCAAAGATATCGTTGTGAATATTCATGTATAGTATCAAGGGAATAACAATCTCGAACTAATTACTCTTATTGCTACTTTGCCTGAGTAAACTTTTCTCGAATATATTCCATGAAGCCACTCTCCAATTGGTTTAGAGTGCTGGAGTATTTATGTTTCTCTTCTTCCAAAGTTTGCTTCAGTTCACGCACCGATTGATCCGATGTTTCTCTGCTTTTGTTCAACTGCTTCAGCTTGTCATTGAGAGACGATATGCATTTATCCATGTGCTTTTTCTGTTCAGCAAACTTTTAGTATGTGGGGGTGATATGTTGTGAGATTATCGATAATAAAAAAACTATAATGTCCTGTATCACTTCTCTTACCTCATCAATTTCACCCTGTAGTTTAGTGCAGAGTGTGCACTGACTTTCTAGCTCGTGCTTCATTTCAATTACCCGATTTTCTGCATCATGCAAGCACTTGGTCGACTTTTCTGAATGCTTTATCAAGCGTAAATTTGCCTCTTGGACCTCATTAGACATGCAAACCAGCTGATGATTTGCAGATTCTAGTTCATCCTTTATCTTCTCAACCTCGGCGGCATGCGAAGCCATCAGCTCTTTCCTCTCTTTGGCCATCTTCTCATACATGCTCTTTTGACTACATGCAGCCTCGTGTATTGCGTCTTCTACACGTGAACATGCTCTCTGCTCGAGCTCTTCTGCTTTTAGTAGTTGATCATTCATTGATGAGAGTTTGGCTTCGAGCACTGACACATTATGTTTCGCCTCTAGGGCCTTGTTTTCGTTTTGTTTACATTGCTGGATTGAATCACTCAAATTGACTTGTAAATGCTGAACTTTCTCGTCCAAGACTTTAACCGTTGCGTGTGCATTCTTTAACTCTAGCAATGTTATCGCTTGCTCATTCCTCAATTTCTCCTCTACCTTCTTTTGATTAGCCAATTCATGTTCAAATGCATTTACACGAGCAAGTAACTCGTCTTCCGTTTGTTTCGTTTTCTTCTGAAAGACGTCAAAGTTATCGGAAGCGAAGTTCAGTTCAATTTGTTTCTTGTGTAATTCTTCCACTCGAGCATGTAAATTATCATTCAGACTTATCAATTGTTCCGCCAAACTCGTATTAGCCTCTTCCAATTGTCGATTCTGTTGACGTACATTATTTGATTCAATATCCGTCACAGCAGCGTGGTTCTTAGCGTACACAAGCTCACGTTGAAGACGTACCATCACTGCATCTGTAGCGGATACACTCGCCGAATGAAAGTCAAGAAATGACGATATTGCAGCCGAAGGTGCTGCATAAGTTCCAAGATCCGCAATATCAGCTGACAAACTTTCATTTCTTGTTGAATGAGACTGAGAGGAACGACGAAATGGTACGCCACTAATCCGCTCTATCTCTGACCAAGGACCAGCATCAAACATCTTTTGTGGGGGGACAAACCAGTCTTGAAAATATAAAAAAACGCAAAAAACTAAATCCGTTGCTTTTTCTATCATCACCTCATGCCACAACTCAAAGAAAAAGATGGCACCGTCATCCAATAGTACACCCTTGCCTCCCGGTGCGAAGAGCCAATCGCTAAGCTTCATTAACGGATACAGGATGGTCCAGGAATCTCCATTACCATCCGAAATGAACAAGCTTCAGGAAGTGATCTCGTCGACACAAGCACTAGCAACTGGTGGTACAACGACGAAGGAAGTTCGAGACCCGACCGATACCTCAGGACGATACAGCATTCATCGTAAAAAGGCCGATCGTGAAAACCACAATATCGCACTTCCATTTTGCCCTGAGTCAAAACTACCATCGTTCATCGAACACGATCGTCGTGTTTTACTCTTCACTGCATACTACGACGAAGATGTCCACGAGAGTGCCATCATCGAGGAGAAGCGTATCCATACATGCGAATTGTACTTTTACGTTGAGGATGGGACGATGGAAATCATTGAATCAAAGCAAGAGAACAGTGGGATCGTACAGGGTCGTTTTCTAAGACGGAGCAAGGTTGCCAAGCCAGGTGGTAGTAGCTCTTCCTACTACGAGATTGATGATCTGAAAATTGGTAGCCAAGTTGTGATATACAGTAGAACGTTTTACATTGCTAGTTGCAATGAAAGCACCAAAGAGTTCGTCATGACTCATCATGGTTGGGACCCAGAGGATATCGAGTCGATTCCAATTCCACTTGATCGATTCGCCGAGACCAAAGCTGCTGAGTCGAAGGATGCCAAGTCCGATAGAAGGCGGAAGATGAATGATCTGAAGCAGGTGATGGAATCAATGCTTGGGAAGGAGACGTCGATGACAGATCGTGGCATGTTCCTCGAAAATGGAACTGATGCCCTTTGCTTTCATGTCCTTTGGGATGACAGGGATAGGTTGTATGGCGAAATCCAGTACTTCCGGCTTCTGTACTACCTAGCCGATGACACCGTTGAAATCGTGCGTGCCAATGCCAAGAATGACGGTGCCAAGAACGACGGACCATTTCTCAAGCTCCTCAAGCGATCGAAACTTCCCAAGGATGGCAAGGTTTCTGACACTGATTGCTATACTTGGAAGGACCTGGCCATCGGTCAGACAGTCAATGTGTTTGGACGTGTCATGCAAGTTGCGACATGCGATGCCTTTACCCGTCAATACTATCAATCAAACGGCATAATTCTTGAGAAGGACATGCCACTAAAGTTGGTTGACAAGAAGTTGGAGGTCAAGAGAGTCATTCCACCTTACAATGGATTCGGCAGCGAAGAAGACTCATTGCGAAGTTGCACTGGCAGCCTTAGTCCACCACCTCCAAAGAAGGACTTGCAAAAAATGAGGGATAAAGGCGGTGTCGTCCTCCGCTTCAATGCACAGCTAGTCAGTACTAAAGCCGACCATGCCGCACGTCGCTTCGTTCTCAGCTTCTTCATGGAGGATGATACCATAGCAATCCGGGAGCCACCAGTAAAAAACAGCGGTGTCATGGGTGGTAACTTCCTCAGCCGACAAATGATGAAACAAGAGAATGGCACCTACTTCGCCGCAAAGGATATGTACGTTGGGAATGTTCTCAACATTGTGGGACACCAGTTCTTGTTGCTCAATGCCGACGAGTTTACATACCGATTAATGGAGTGCGATGACACCACATTCCCTTTCTCCGACATCACCCGCCTCTATGAGATTCTTTCTTCGAAGCAAAATGAGATCAAGACTTACTTTGTCACTCACCATGAGGGCACTGGAATGCTGAACCAAGATGGGTTGGAGAAATGCCTTAAGTCACTTGGACTGAAATTGAATTCTCAAGAGCTCCTCACAATTTGGAGGAAACTGGACAAGAAGGGCAATGGAACTGTATCGTTCACCAAGCTTGTTAAACTTGCCTCGGATGACTCATACGAGTTCTCAACTCAGAGTGGTGATGGTACTCCTAATAAAAATTGAGATGTCCTTATTGTTCTTCTTTGGCTTTGTTGTTTGTTTGTGTGCTTGGGACATATTAGTAATTCTTAAATGTAAATGAAATTAGGATCCTCTCTATACGACTGCAACTATTACCCACCAAAGGAACTGACCCACCAAAGGAACTGATGTCAAGATAGGATACCTCCTTTTACCAAAATATCCCTGCCGGACAAAGAGTTACTAGGGTTAGGGTTGGGTTCTCAGGGAAATGAACTTTGCTTTCTCCTCATCTTGCACCAATGTTATCAATATGTATACGGATGGCAGAGTCTCTTGCTTTGCTTCTCATCTCGGCACAAGAATTATTGTATGCTGTCAAAGTTGAATTGATTGATTCTCTGCTGACAAAACCTTCTTCAAAACATGTTTTCAATTGAAACATGGCGTTATAATGTCCGAACGATGCCGCAATCGTCCAATGCTTTATAGCTCGTTCTATATTTCCTGACTTTACCTCCAAAATTCCAAGGTTGATTCTTGCATTGTCGTGTCCTGCCATAGCCGCGGCCTCATAGTGGAACCTGGCCTTCTTTGATTCTCCCCCTTTATGATAAACATCAGCTAGGTGAAAATGCGCCTTACCATGACCAAGATCTACTGCCTTCGCATATAGTTTGATTGCCTTCGCCTGATCACGTTGAACACCTCCTTTTCCGTGGAAATAATGATGACCCAGCAAAATCATTGAAGTGGGATCATTTGCAGCCGCCCGACTCCTTATTTCCTCAACAGCTTCGTCTGAGGTGATACATCGGTCTGAGTTACAAAACGGACACTTATCATCGTTTCCAGATTCACGACAGGAATTCACACACCCTTTACAAATACTCTTTCCGCAACATGAATAGACGACGTCTCCGTATCCTTTTTTTGCCAGCTCCTTATTTGCACAAGCAAAGTCATAAATTGGAACGGACGATATAGTCGCAGGTGGAAGGGATGCACACAAGATAATTTCTTTTGGCATTGGTAGGAAGCAAATGGGACAGTCCTCATTGGTCGGCGGGTCCTTGAACAGCGCCTCATCGTGTAGCTCGGCGGCACGTTGCTTATACATAGTTTTTTATGCGTTGCCCAATGATTCCTTCGACACTTGGCGTTGCAATACTTGACGGACATACACGACTTGCATGCCTTGAGACTAATGCCTCCTGCAACGCCGCACTCGGCACAGCAGACGACGATCTCGTTCATCCTCCTAACATGACGATGGGAGGGTTTATGTGAGGACCAACTTGGCGGGAGATGACAGGTTTTGAGTAGGCCACACACTCTCTTCCATGTCTTTCCCCGGTATTGTCGCTACTGCTCACCACAGCTTCATTCATGAGACATGGCGTAAGAATCAATCGATACGGTTCGCTGTATCAGGAATTCTAGGCAATGCCGTTTTCTACGGACTGGACAAAGTCCTATTCCCAGTGATTGAACATACAGCAAGCCAATTATCATCCACTAAGTCAACTAATCATCGTGTCATTGTCGATGGGTCGAAGTGGATAACAAATAATGCAGCCAGTGTTAGCTTTTTTGTAGCGTATCTGTTGGACATTGCCTTACAACGTAAGTTGGCAGCTAGCATGAATGTGATGCTTGTTTCATTCTGCCTACACATCTTCCTTATTGATGATTAATTTACATCTTGTGAAGACTTTTTAAATGCATTATTGGTATTTGGATTCGACACTATAATCACACGAGAATTATACCTCTCATCCTTGGCCACAACATATACCGCGTAAGTGAGCATCTTCTTTTTGATCACCATTATTCAATCGATCACACTCAATCATGATAGATAATTGGTATATTCTGCCAGCTACTTCGGTACGCTCTGTGGGTCAACAATTCTTAAGGGATATCTTTTGTCAATTGGTATATCCAATGACGTGGCATTCTGGAGTACCATCGCTTTAGGATCGATTGTCAATTATCTTGTGCTTACTACACTGAATGCTAAGGTTGACGAATGTGATATTTCACCAAACCTAAAGTCGCATGGTTCTAGCAACATTGGCATTAGAAATAATATAGCGATGATAACAACAATTATTAATAGCAAGGAAAGGGGGGAAATAAAGGCAACGCATATCAGTATAAGGAACATGGTTTTGACACGTTGGAAATTGATACAAATGATGAATCTTAACCTCACTCCTCCTACAGGACTTTTGTCAAGGATAATCCTACGTTTACTTCTCTAGAAGGATTGTTTCAGTCTCAGCATTAGTGGATCTTGAATTTGCTACGCTGCCTTTTGTAACAATACAAAAACTAGCGGGTTAGATATCTAATTGCTATAGATGAGAAAGCAAGGATATGAAAATTGATATACTTGATTAAGAATTAAGCTTGATTTTTGAATAAGTTGCATTTGTGACCGCATCCAACGGGACAAAATTCATTTGATCCAAACCATTCTAATGCATGATCTAAATGCCCTCCATGGCCACAACCTGGGCACCCAACAAAGATACCCTTGACAGGCTCATGACAAATAAAGCAATGCCCTATCATGCTCCTGCAACTTCTGCAAATTCTTTGAGCAGATAGCTGCCGAACACCATCCTGAATTGTAGTGCTTCCACCCATGAGTGGTTTCCCACATTGAGGACACGAGTCATGGATTGTTGTTGACTGCTGGTTGAGCGCTCCAATTGTAGGATCAGAGCAATTTCGAATCAGACTTGCCGCTTGGGTAAATAGACACATCTGTTGTAGCAAATCTATATAAGCAAGGTACCATTCCCGGATGTGTGTGATATTAAGATTTGGAATCCGAGACCTCGCTGAGCCTCCAGCAGCAGAAGGAGGTGCGATAACATCCATCACTTCGCACAATACAACAACTGTTTGTACATCTCCGTTATCCGCTCTCTGCAGCAGAAGATTACGTAGGGTGGGGACTAATAAACGAGTCATGGGATTTGAGTGTGTATTGGAAGCAGTAGCTGGGAGTGCGTTTAGTCCTGATCCATCTATTATTACGGAAAGAGTCTTCCACATTTGTGATATTGCCCTTTGATTCAACCCATCCGCAACCGATGCATTGTGTCGGCAAATATCCGCCTTTGATACCAACCCACCTCCGATCTGTGTAGCATATAGCTCAGAAAAACGAGAGAGATGAGTCAATTCAGATGCAACATCTACACTGGTATGTTGAGCTGAATTGTTCAAGTCTTCAACGTCTCCTTGGTCTGTGATTGAGAATACAAGATCACACTTTTCATGATTGGGCGGTAAATAATCGATTTGATCTATCAAGTCTGGCGCATTTACTTTCTGATGAACGGACATGATTTGCAACGATCCAAACCCTGGCTGAAATGGAGATAGATTTGCTAGAGCAAATGTAGCTCTCGGGACATCAAGAATTGGTTGTTCACCATAAGAAAAATTCTGCAGCAGACACTGATTTCGCCCTACAGTGAGAATCGTTTGCCACGCATTTCCATCAATAGGCACCCATACTAAATCTGTCACCGCTCCTTCAGTATGCCCTTCACAAACACTCAATGGCATGAACGTTGACCTTACACAAGACCATAATTGAGTTGTTCCATTCCCAGTAGCCGACGTTGCACCATATATTGAGGCTGATGCTACAGCAATGAAGTCGTTCACATCGTCCTCATCTTCAGCTGGTCTCCACCGTATTCGAGTGACTGGTGCAGCAATGTTGAGGACATAGATAGGTAACTTCTTCTTATGGTATCGCTTCATCGGAGTGGAGGAAGTAGAAAAGTTGGAATCTACCGTTTGGGAATTTCTAGCGCTGAGAAGATAGACGGAGAATGTACGTGAGATTGTGCAAATCCATCATTATTGTCTAAAAGAGATTCGTTCAAAACTCACAGAATGTCACTTGGTGAGCTGACGAGATCGTCGCCAGAAGTTTGAGATGAAGAGGACACTCTACTAATTGTCGAACTATATGAAGCTGAATTGACTTTCATGAAATAAGATGAATCATCATGTTTGCAGAGATTAAGACTGCTCTCAAAATCCCAAACTGAAGTGTACGAGTAGCATTTAGATGTAGAACAAAACGATGAATCATAAATCGAAGACAAACATAACAAACCTTTGACACTTTTATCCCTGCCTCCTCCGGTTGCGACGACATATCTCCTACTAGGGTGCCAGTCTACACACGAAGCATCACCTGCGTGCGTGGATTCTCTCACCATGGGCTTATTTATTCGAATATCATAGATACACAACCATTCACCAGCTACCATCGCAAATACTGATCAGAAAGAAGGAATATTGAGCGATGAATCGCATGCTGTAAGGTCTTTACATTGTATACCATTAAAGATATTGAATAGAACTCAACGACTCACTATCATCAATCAATGGATTCCAACATATGTCTTTGACTGCTTCACATTTTGGCTGATACGTCGAAATACAGTGCCAAGTTGCGGTTCGTGACGGTTCGCTTAATGCAGGCAACTGAACATTCTGAACAGCTTGTGACGACAACGCTCCAAAACCTCCAAAACCAAACCAATTCTTAGTCATGGGCTGAGCAAGAGATAAATTGGATCCAATACTGCTGATACTCTCGGCATGTGCAGAAAGTGAAGAATTTGCTCGCCGATCCCAAAGTTTCACAGAACCGTCCTGAGAAGCCGTCAATAGCAAATAGGGGCGTCGTCCAGTGGGATGCCACGCTAGACGATTAACCGCACGAGAATGAGCATGAAATGAAGCTTCGTGCTGTCCAAATGTTGCTGCTGAGGAAGTTATATGATGAGGACTCGCCATACTATTGCGTGAATTGGAATTGCTGGATTGAGCAGAAAGCAGAAATGATGCATTCCATGCGACGATGACACCATTGGACCCTGCCACCGCGATGACTGAGGAGTCATCAACAATATGTGATGACACCTCAGAGTGATCCTCAACGCTCATGAAACGTCGACGAATGAATGATGGGTAATGATGCTCAGGTTGATAGGATGGATGCTGATGATCAGTATCTGGCTGTGATATCAACCCTAAGTATGAATCATGGGGAGGAACGGATGCTCTTACATTGTCGCCTACGGCCCTTGGCCAAGTGTCAGCATTATTCGTTGGCGACTCAACTTCGTCATCGACAACATATAACTGAGGCATACTCCAAGCCACATCCATTATGTTAATGTTGACACCACCACCCCCAGATATTGAGGGAGATGGAAGACGAGACACGGATGATGTTCCAGCTCCCGGAGGTCGCAGAACATCTCGCAGGTGTGGATATGGATTCGTTCCTGCACCACCAGAGTTGACTGTTTGAACTGCCGACTGGAAATGCTACAAAGTAATGAAAGAATGAATTTACAATGAGTCCTACATGTGAACAAACCAAAACATGATAATAATTGTACAGCATATACTTGACAAGAATTAACTTCTCTCTTACCTGAGAAATTCGAACAGATTTGATCTCCTCGAGACGATTTGTGTCAGTGGCATTACCACCAGCCAAATTCAAACGCAAGACGTGTAGAATATCCTTCGACGAGGCAATCCCGATGGTGGGATTGTTTGGTGAAAGCGATGCTGATGAAAATGCAGTAGTCCCCGAGCGTGATGACGACGAGAGCGGATATAGGGACCCTATGACTGGTCGAGTGTGGATAGTCATGGCCGATTATTTTTAGACGAGGTGCCGTGGTGAGCCGTGAACAACAACCACTTCCCTCTTCCCTCTCTTTTTTCAACCTCTATCGTACCATAAAAATATGGAGGAATCGTCAACGCCATTGCTTGCCATCATGGGGCGGTAAGTAACTACTCCTCATGCTCGATTTTGCTCTCGTCCGCTCGTCGTCTCATTATCTGAGTTTTCACTTCAGCTTCTTTCCATTTGACGACTCTGGTGTAATAAATATTGCTGGCTCAAATGTAGTTATCAAGGAGAGGCATAATAATGCAAGCGAAGTAGAAGATGGTGGGACCGGACTCAATGTGTGGGATGGGTCGTTACTGCTAGCAAAATACCTCGAATGCCGACCGGAGTTGGTGAGAAATAAAGCAGTGATTGAACTTGGCGCTGGCTGTAAGTTTTTGTTGATTTTAATGATTATTTGATGATTTAGGGATATTATATGTATAATTTGATGATATAGGGATAATTGAATCGTCTAAAACATTTCATCACCATCATCAATTTGAACAGGTGGTCTTGTCGGTGTATTATGCGGTATACTAGGTGCCAAAGAAGTTATAATGACTGATTTAAAATACGCATTGCCATTGATGCAGGAGAATATCAAGAGGAATGAGTCGTTGTATGCTCAAAATTGCAAAACAATTGATTGCAAAGAATGTGATTGGTTTTGCCCACCGCCTGTCACTGAGCTATTTTGCAACAATAATAGCCCAGATGTGCTACTCGTAGCAGATTGCATTTGGTTAGTTCCTTTAATCGACCCCCTTCTACGGACACTTGAAGTATACGCTGCTGATTATTGTACGACAGTGATCATAACATACCAGCAGCGGGGCAACGATTCGCATCGAGAGTTTTGGAATGGCATTCACCGTATATTTGATGTGGTTGACGTTGATACAGAGTCATTTGAACTTTCAAAGCCTGATGTTTTCCATGTACTGGAATGCACGTTGAAACACCGCCGGGACAAAAACTGATGTCAAAGTCGTCTTTCTGCATTGTTGGCTTGACGATTACAAACTACAATGACGCGAGAACAAAATTCGCAGGCGATTCGAATGTGATTCTCTCTCCACTTGTCGGATGAGGGAACGTGAGCTTGTGTGCATGCAATCGAAGAGTTTTGGGTACATCATCAACAGAATACTTCCTGTTGACACTTTGATTACCATCTGCAGACCATTCAATTGGTGACTCGCCATACAGCGAGTCGCCAACTATCCCACTTCCTATTGACGCAGTATGAAGTCGAAGCTGATGCGTTCGGCCAGTTATGGGCTTCAGCTCTAAAATTAGACCATGTGGATGAAGGTCCTGATACACCATCCAATCTGTCTTACATTCCTTGCCACCTTCTGCTACAGGGTACACCTCCCACTTAATTCTCTCCGTACGTGATGGACCCAGAGGTATATCAATTGTTCCCTCATTCAACTTATCGTTATGATACGGAGGCCAATGTCTCACATGAGCTAAATACACCTTTTGCACCAACTCTCGTTCTCTCCATGCACGGCAAAGTTGAGATGATGCTGCTTGGTTTCTTGCTATAACCATTACCCCGGATGTCTGACAATCAAGACGATGAACAACATACAACATTGTCCCAGTATTTTGAGATGTACAATCATGACATTTTTTTCCCGTATTGTAGTTATTCCCTTGCACAGTCGTAACAATATTATGATCGTGATCACCAAATCCAAGCATACGAAGTTGGCCTACTGCCGATTCCCAATCTTCCGTTGGCGTTGGTAAATTCATTAGTCGCTTTTGATGACATTGGATCTCAGCATATGCCATATTTGCAATGTCGTTCAATCTTGTCGTAATAGTTCTTTGTTTCTTTTGTCGAGGCTCACAATCATTAACTTTTTCGTCATTGATTTCCACGAATGATGGAAGCAATCGTTTCGAGTTTCGATGAATATACTTGACAAAAGTGTCCAGCTTTCGTGGCACACATGAAGGATTGGCAGTTGAGCCAAGATTATGAATGAGTTCTTTCACTTCTGCATCCTCGGTAGAAATATTGGTACTACCGCCGTTGTCATCTCCTAAACTCATCTTCTTGATAGCCAATATCCATGCCTCCTGGGGTCTCATATGTTGTGACGTCGAATTAATACTATCACCAATCGCCACCGCATCGGTGGCGATCTCTACTTTCTCCGGAGGTGGTGAATTGGCATTACCAGGCACAGATCTTAAATCGCACGGTTTGTCGATTACGACAATGTCATCGTCAGAGTATAGAATGCGGATGGCTAAGTGTGCAGGAATGCTGGATAGAGGAGACGTCATGCCGCTAGGTAGTACGATCACCATGATGTGTTTCCCTCGGAGATCGTTTTTTTACGTTCGCGAACGTGGCGCGTTCGCGGTCTGTCCCCCCTCCCGTCACAAAGAATGAAGTCCCGCCAAAAATGGCCTCTCATGGTTATAACTACAGTACGTTTGGGGTCAATATGCGATGCGCAATTTGAGGGCAAATTGTTCGTGACCCCCAGTCGATAAATTCACTAATTTTTCTTTTGGAGGTACTCCTAAAGCCCGGCAGCCTTTAATGTTCTGTCTCTCTGTCTCTCCGTCCGTCACGCTCTCACGTGCATACAAGTGGAACTAAGCCCGCCATTTGTTTGTTAGGGTTTCTTGTAATTACCTTAACGGTCAACCCGCTAAATATATTTTCCCACTGATTCGCCAAAAAACTGTTCTTGAAGAAAACAAAGAAAGGGGGAATGGCCCATGACGTCACCAACAGAGGGGGGTCC
>Ga0247843_1005209_pt1 | contig 18358 bp, 13 predicted proteins | sample LaCruzMarch2017__FD_192420 | JGI IMG/M metagenome (GOLD analysis project Ga0247843, IMG submission 192420) | Freshwater microbial communities from meromictic Lake La Cruz, Castile-La Mancha, Spain - LaCruzMarch2017_8m | ecosystem: Environmental > Aquatic > Freshwater > Lake | place: Spain...
ATTTCGGATTCCTCCGGGCATTCTGAAATTGAGGCGTCCCGAGCCGCGCGAATCCGTGGAGGGCGGCTACCGTCGCCGAGGGCTACCCGGCACGGGGAATTTTCAGCCTCAGTTTTCCACACCGATCCTTCTTACGGTTGATTGGGGTCATAGGGTTGGGCGGAGTTTCTCTTTTGCCTTGGCTGCTCTTTCGCGGGCCCGACCGTCCAAGCCGACTGAAGATCGGCGCTCCCTTGAGCCGGCTAAAGATCGGCGTCCTCCTTCGCAAAGTCTACGGAGGACAGGCTCGCTTCGGAGGGAAGGCGGGCTTCTTCAATCCAAAATCAACCATCGTCATTCCTCAATCGTCAATGAGGCGTTGCAATGGAGGAGGCGGATGCAGGGGCGGATTTTATGGCATCACGCCCTCGGGGGTGAAGTGGGCGGGTAAGCCAGCCCTCCGTAGCTTCCCAGGCCTTCGTAGCTTCAGCGAAGTAGGCAGCGAAGGAGGGGCGGTCCGGCCTACCGGAGATGCGCGAAGCGGCAGCTCCATCCGCTCTCTGGTGGTCAGAACGCCCCGTTCAGCTTTCGTCCCGTCCAGAAGATGGCGAGCAGCAGGATGACGGCGGCGACGGCCGACCAGTGGGACCAGAGTGGCACGCGGTTCTCGATCGGACGGGGCTCGGGCAGGGCGGTGATCTCCTTGATGAGCTCGGGCAGTTGCTCCGGGGAAATCATCCGGCCCTTGGCGATGCGGGCCATCTCCTCGAGGACTTCCGGGCGGGCGGGCTGGCCGGTTTGCTCGAGTTCCACGCCCTGGGCGAGCAGCTTCGTTTCGACGGGGGCGGCACCGGCCTCGTCGATGGATGCTTTCAAGTTCCACTCGCCGGACAGACCGATCTTGAGGCGGCCGGAGTAGGCACCCCAGGCGGTGTCGTTCTTTTCAAGGGCGATGCGCTCCTTGGTGCCGTCGGGCGCAGTGGCATCGACGTAAACGGCGCCTTCTTCCAGCGGCGCGCCGTTGGCGTTGAAGGCGTTCGCGTTGAGGGTGACGGTGTCGCCGGGGACCGGCCGTTCGGGCGTGAAATAGAGGCGGACCCGCTCGCCGGAGGCCATGTTGCGCTGGTAGGACATCCAACGCGCGACCTGGCCCCAGAAGCGGTAGTGATACTTGTCCTCCACGCCGCGGCGCCAGCGCCAGGCGGAGTCGATGCCCATGAACAGCACCTTGCCGTTGCCGGCGGCTTTGGTGACGATGATCGGGATCGGGCCGAAGCGGCCACGGCGGTTGGCGTGGACGGCGAGGACTTCGGTGCCGCCCTTCGACTTGATGACCGGAGCGTGCCAATGGAAGCCGGGCAGGCTGCGCCAGACGTCCGGGTTGGCTTCCTCCGAGTCGGCGAGCATCGTCAGCAGCGAGCCGCGGCCTTCGCCGGTCAGGCTCAGCGGCGAGGCGACGGGATCGTTGAAGCCGCCCTTGTTCTCCTCGTCGAGGTTGACCGGGATCAGGTCGCCCAGCGCGGTGTCGAGCAGCGTGAACTGGTTGCCCTGCTTGCCCGGCATGAAGACGATACCGCTGGCTTGGTTTTCGACAAGTCCGCGGAGCAGTTCGCACTGCTCCTTGGTGAGCTGGTCAGGCGCGACGCCGACATCGCCGAGAAAGATGACGTCGTATTTCGAAAGGTCTTCGGGCTTCGAGGGGAATTCCTGGATGTAGTCCGGGCCGTCGCCCTTGCCGAGCTGCGGGTGGAGCATCAGGCAGGAAAGATCGACGCCGGGGTCGCGGGAGAGGGCGTTGCGAAGGTAGCGGTATTCCCAGCGCGGCAGGGTTTCAATGACCAGCACCTTGATCGATTCCGGGCGGCCGGAGAGGGCGAACTTCCGTGAGTTGTTGGCTTCGATCCGCTCGCCTTCGGCCATCGGGATGGAGAGGTCGAGGGTGGAGGAGCCTTCCTTGTCGAGCTTCCACAGGATGGCGTCGTAGGTCTCGGTGCCGGGAGCGAGGACCAGCTCCTTGGTCTTCTCCTTGCCGGAGTCGTCGCGCAGGCGGACGATGGTGCGGACCTCGCGGTCGAGCGAGGAGCGGACGGTGAAAGGAATCTGCACGTTCTCACCGACGATGCCGTAGGCGGGCGCGGTGACGGCGAGCAGGTCGATGTCCGGCAGGCGCTTCTTGCTGCCGACCGGGATGGTGAAGAGCGGGACGCCGCGCTGGAGGAGCTTCTGGGCGGCGACGACCGGTGGCTGGCCGACATTGAAGTCGCCGTCGGAGATCAGCACCACGGAGCGGAGGTTGGTTTCGTTCTCGAGGAGCTCCTCGATCGGTGTCGTGAGGTCGGTGCCGGCGAGGGCGGGCGGGGCGTCGGGGGTGGGGGCGGAGAAAGAGCGGTCGAAGACCTCGTTCGCACCGCCGTTGGCAAGGGGTTCCCACAGCGGGCTGTCGAGGGCGCTGCGGGTCCATTCGGCGCGCGGGACGATCTCGCGTTTCGGCGAGAAGAGCTCCGGCAGCTCGGCATCGAGCGTCTCCATCGACTTCGAGGCGTCCCACAGGATGGCAATGCGCGGCTTGGTCTCCGGATTGAGGATGGTCAGCCACTCCGGCTTCCACAGGAGAAGTACGACGAGCAGCGTGGATAGGAAGCGCAGCGACTCCAGCAGCGCGGTGCGCTTCGGATGCGGGCTGCGTTTCCAAGAGACGCCGCAGAGCACGCCGACGATGACCAGCGCCGCCAGCCCGATCGCCAAGGCGGACGGGGTGGGGGAGAAGTGGAGGTGGTGGAGATTGAAGGACAAGGCTTTGAGAAAGTGCCGAGTGATCAGTGATCAGTGATCAGTGATCAGTGAAGAGTTTGAGGAGCGCATTGGGTGGATGCTTAAGAGCGGCATGGGGTGGTGTCAGGCTTTGGTGGGGGGGGGGGGGGGGGGGTCGGTGCCGGAGACGGGTTTTTTGGGAAGGCAGAGGATGGCTTCGGCGATCAGGAAAAAGAGCATGGCGATGAGGAAGCCGCGCCAGACATCGCGCGAGATGCTTTCCTTGGCGGAGGTGCCGCGGTCTTCGAGCAGGGTGTAGTTGGTGCCTTCCAGCACGCTGTTGAGAGCGTCGCGGGAGAGGATTTCCGGGTCGTCCTCGCTGGCGGGGCGGTTGAGGGCGAGGGTGCGATCGCCGAGGCGGTGGATGCCGGCTTCGAAAGTTACGTTCGAGGGGACGGGCGCGCCGTAGTCGTCGAGGCGGACGTGGTTTTCGCCGGGGCGGGACTCGGCGGTGCTGCTGCCGATGTCGGCGAGGTAGCCGGCGTCGAAGCGATCCGCTCCGTCGGCGATGCTGCGCTGGACGACGGGGAGCAGGACATCGGCATCGGCGAGGTTGGACCAGGTGTAATCCGGCAGCGAGCCGACGAACCAGGCGGTGCCGCGGTCGAGGACGCGGCGGATGAGGAAAGCTTTGCCATCGTCCCAGCGGGCGAGGGTGGCGGCTTCGCCTTCGGGCAGGCGGCGCTTCACGGCCTTGAGCCGGTCGGCGGGGATGGGGCTGCCGTCGAGCCCGTCGCGCAGCAGGCCGTCGTCGTGATCCCAGGAATCGAGGATGAAGAATTTCCCCTCCTCGGACTCGGTCGCGGCGGACCACTGGATCTCGAGGAACTTCGCGGTGCTCTCACCGGTGGGGGCGAAGAAGACGACTTCGCCTCCGTCGGTGAGGAAGCGGTTCAGCGATTCGGCGACGGTGCCGGTGGGCAGCGGGGCGGCCCAGAAGATCGAGGCGACGCCTTCGGTATCGAGGCGGGAGAGTTGCGCGGGATCGAGCCGCTCGATGGTCTGGCCGCCAAGTCCGCCGGGGGCGGCGGCGATGGCGAGGTAGTCGGCGGCCTCGCCCGGCGGGGCGACCAGCAGGCTCTTCACCGGGCGGGCCGGGCCGTAGGCGAAGAAGGCGGCGTTATCGCGGAGGTTGCCGTCGCCGGGGATCGACAGCCAGCCGTAGCCGGAATCCTCGCGGGGCGGGATGGGCAGGATTTTCCGGAAGCGGAAGTTTTGACCGGCGAGGGTGATGTTCGAAGTACTACGGACGCCGTTGAGGGTCGCGGTGAGGGGGAGATTGACCGCGGTGGCGGAGTCCTCGCCGCGGGTGATCTCGATGTCGAGGATCAGGTCGGAGCCGCTGCGGCGGGAGGCGAGCAGGCGGATGGCCTGGTTGGGAGAAGACTCGCCGCCGAGGGAGAGGATGCGGAGTTTCGGCGGCTGGGGCAGCGCGGCGAGGGCGGCGCGGGCGGAGGTCCAGCGGTCGTTCTGCGCCTGCCAGTTGGAGGCTTGGAGATCGGAAGCGATCCAGACTTCAGCGCGGCCCGGGGTTTCGGTCAGGTATTCGGCGGCGCGGGCTGTTAGAGAGGAAAGATCGGACGCGGTGTCGGTGGCGGCGGACGATGAGATCTTGTCGAGCACGTCCGGGCTCGGGACGTCCTGGGGTTCGGCGGAGGCGCTGTCGATGAGGACGAGGCGGGTGCCTTCGAGGTCGGCGAGCGCGTCGCGGACGCGCTGCAGGGCGAGCTCGCGGCGCGGGACGGTGCCGCCTTTCGGCGTGGCCTCCATGCTGGCGGAGCGGTCGAGGATCAGCACCACGAGGTCCGGCTTGCCGCCGCCCCAGCCCATCACGCCGCTGAGCAGCGGGCGGGCCGCGGCGGTGGCGAGGGCGGCAATGCCGAGGGTGCGGCAGGTGAGGATGAGGATGTGGCGGAGTTTCTTCTTCCCCCGGGACTCGCGGGTGGCCTTGAGCAGGAACTGCATGGCGGCCCACATCACCGTCTTGTGCCGCCTGCGGTTGAGCAGGTGGATGATGACGGGGATCGCGGCGGCGAGCAGGCCCCAGAGCAGGAGTGGTTGGAGGAAGGACATTGAGAGGAACGAACCGCAACCGGAGCGCAGCGGAGATGGACCGACTAAATACTATTTGAATCTTCGGTCAAAGTCGCGGAGGTCGCGAAGGTGAACGCGGAGGCTATTTTAGTGGAAGGCGGATCGGATGGCGGGCTTCGGGAGCGCTGACTTTAGTCGGCGAGTCGGGGGAAGGGAGTGGGTCTCGCCGACTAAAGTCAGCGCTCCGCCTGCGGCGCTTTTTTGGAGAAGCTTGATCATGAGTGACCTTTCTTCGGGAGCCGGGCGGTGAGGAAGTCGCGCAGCAGCGGCTCGAGCGGGGTGTCGGTGGAGACGAGCTGGTAGTCGGCGGCGGCGTCGTGGCACTTGGCCTTCACGGTGGTCAGGAAATCCCGGAGTGCGGTGTGGTATTCGTCGGCGATCAGGGTGGGTTCGACGACCAGCGAGGTGCCGTCCTCCATGTCGACGAAGCGGTGCGGGCGGTCGAATTCGAAGCCGAGTTCGAGCGGGTCCATCAGGTGGAAGACGCAGATGTCGTGCTTGCGGTAGCGCAGGTGCTGGAGGGCATCGGAAAATGCCTGCGGGTCGGTGAAGAGGTCCGACAGGATGATGACCAGCGCGCGTTGGCCGATTTTTTCGGCAATGGTGTGGAGGGCGGGGACCAGGCCAGTTTCGCCGGACGGCTCGAGTTTGCCGAGGGTCTCGAAAATCCGCTGGAGGTGGGCCGGGCGGCGGCTCGGCGGGACTTCGAGGTGGAGCTTGTCGGTGCAGAGGGAAAGGCCGGCGGAGTCGCCCTGATTGACTAACAGGTAGGCGAGCGAGGCGGCGATGCGGTTGGCGTATTCGATTTTCGACATCCCGCGGCCGGCGAACTTCATGGAGCCGGAGGCATCGACCACGAAGTAGGCGCGGAGGTTGGTGTCGGCTTCGAATTCCTTGATGTAAAAGCGGTCCGAGCGCGCGAAGGCCTTCCAGTCGAGGCGGCGGGTGTCGTCGCCGGGGACGTATTTCCGGTATTCCGCGAACTCCACCGACGAACCGCGGTGGGGAGACCGGTGCTTGCCGGCGACGTTGCCAAGCATCGGGACCCGCGTTTCCAGCGGGATCGAGCCGAGGCGGGCGAGCAGCTCGCTGTCTAGGAACTCGTATTTCATCAGGCTTCCCGCATTTCCGCGATCAGGCGTTCGACGACTTTCTTGGAGGTCATGCCTTGGGATTCGGCGGCGAAGTTGGTGATGACGCGGTGGCCGAGGACCGGGACGGCAACGGCTTCGAGATCATCGAGGCTCGCCATGTAGCCGCCGCGCAGGGCGGCGCGGGCTTTGGCGCCGAGGACGAGATACTGCACGGCGCGCGGGCCGGCGCCCCAGGCAACGTAGTCCTTGATCCAAGCGGGGGCCTCGGGGGTGCCGGGGCGGGTCTTGCGGACGATCGACACGGCGTAGTCGTAGAGGTGCTCCGGGACCGGGACGCGGCGGACGAGCTGCTGGTAGGCCATGACGGCCGGGCCATCGAGCAGGTGGTTGAGGATGGAACGGGCGCTGCCGGTGGTCTCGCGGGCGATCCGCTTTTCCTCGGCGGCGCTCGGGTAGTCGACCTCGATCAGGAACATGAAGCGGTCGAGCTGGGCTTCGGGCAGCGGATAGGTGCCTTCCTGCTCGACCGGGTTCTGGGTCGCGAGGACGAAGAAGGGCGGGTGGAGTTCGTAGCTGCGGCCGAGGACGGTGACCTTCAGTTCCTGCATGGCTTCGAGCATGGCGGACTGGGTCTTGGCCGGAGCGCGGTTGATTTCGTCGGCCAGCACGATATTGGCGAAGACCGGGCCGCGGACGAACTCGAACTCGCGGCGGCCGCCGACGCCGGATTCCTGGATGATGTCGGTGCCGGTGATGTCGGCCGGCATCAGGTCCGGGGTGAACTGGATGCGATTGAAGGAGAGGTCGAAAGTGCGCGCGACGGACGAGACGAGCAAGGTCTTGGCGAGGCCGGGGACGCCCATCAGCAGGGCGTGGCCCTTGGCGAAGAGGCAGATCGCAAGTTCCTCGATGACCCGTTCCTGGCCGATGATCGCCTTGCCGAGCTCCGCTTTCAGGGCGGCGTAGGTTTTGCCGAGCTGGTCAATCGCCGCGACGTCGTCGGGGGGGAGCTGGTGGTCCGTGGTGGGGGCGGCAGAGGCGAGTGGGGCGTCGATGGTTTCTTCCATGAAAACAGGGCGGTTGGCGTAATTTCAGCGAAGCTAGAGAGGGTCTTCGTTTTGTCGAGGCGGATGAAAGGGAAGTGGCTTGCCGGGGACGAGAGAATTGTCACCCTGCGGGCCATGAGAATCATATGGATGATCGCGGGACTGCTGGGGACCTCGGCGATGGCCGAAGAGAAGGCATGGGTTTCCCTGTTCGACGGCACGACCCTTGCCGGCTGGAAATCGCCGAACGGCGGTGCACCGGGCAAGAGCTGGAAGGTGGAAGACGGTTGCATTTACCGCGCGGAGGCGGGTGGCGACCTTCTCAGCGAGAAGGAATACGGCGACTTCGAGCTGGAGTTCGAATGGAAGATCTCCGCCAAAGGTAACAGCGGAGTGAAATACCGGGTCCGCAAGTCGCCCGGAGGCTGGCTGGGACCGGAATATCAGGTATTGGACGACGTCGGCCATCCCAACGGCAAGGTCGCGGATACCTCCGCGGCGTCGCTTTACGAGGTGGTGCCTGCGGCCAAGGACAAGGAGCTCAACCCGGTTGGGGAGTGGAACCGCTCGAAGATCGTCGCCAAGGGGACCACCCTCGAGCATTGGCTGAACGGCAAGCTCGCGGTGAAGATCGATACCGCCGGGGCCGACTGGCCGGCGCTCAAGAAGGCCAGCAAGTTTGCCAAGATGGAGGGCTTTGCGGGACCTGCCGCAGGGCATCTGCTGCTTCAGGACCACGGCGACAAAGTGTGGTTCCGGGCCATCCGAATCCGGGAGCTGTGAACTTCGCCGGAAAAAATCGAATTACCTCTTGCCAGAGGGGTCGCGTCTGGTAAACAGCCCGCCCGCTTCCGGGGGTCCGATCATGTTCATATGATCCCGCCCCGGTTCGGTTACTCCGCTTACCACAGCATCACATGGCACGTATTTTCGGCATCGAAATCCCCAACGAGAAGCGCATCGAAGCTTCGTTGCAATACATGTATGGCATCGGCACTACCACCGCCGGCCGTATCCTCGAACAGTCTGGCATTGATCCGGACATCCGCACCGGCCAGTTGACCGAGGACCAGCTCGTGAAGATTGCCACGGTGATCCAGAGCCAGAGCATCATCATCGAAGGCGACCTCCGCCGCGAGAAGCAGGCCCAGCTCAAGCGTCTCACTTCCATCAACTGCTACCGTGGCATCCGCCACAAGCGAGGCCTGCCCGTCCGCGGCCAGCGCACCCGCACCAACGCCCGCACCCGCAAGGGCAAGCGCCGCACCGTCGGCGTGAAGAAGTAAGCCGCGCGGCATCCCGAACCTTTTTTCAAAATGGCTGACGAAGACACCAACACACCGGCACCGGAAGCCGAAGCGGCACCGGTTGCCGTTGAGACCCCGGCTGCTCCCGCCGCTCCTGCGGCCGCTCCCGCGGTTCAGGCTGAAGAAGTCGCTCCCAAGAAGGACGACAAGAAGCGCGACATTTTCGCCGAGATCGCCGGCGCCGAGGAAACCCAGATCAAGGTCCACAAGGCCAAGGGCTCCAAGAACATCTCGCGTGGCATCGTCCACGTGACCGCCACCTTCAACAACACCATCGTCAGCGTCACCGACTCGAACGGCAACACGCTCGGCTGGTCCAGCGCCGGCAAGATGGGTTTCAAGGGCTCCCGCAAGTCCACCGCCTACGCCGCCCAGGTTGTCTCCCAAGATGCCTGCCGCCAAGCGATGGGCCACGGTCTCAAGGAAGCCGAGGTCCGCGTCAAGGGCCCGGGTTCCGGCCGCGAGTCCGCTGTCCGTGCCGTCCAGGCGCTCGGCATCGAGCTCCTTGCCATCAAGGACGTCACTCCCATCCCGCACAACGGCTGCCGCCCGAAGAAGGCCCGCCGCGTTTAATCGAATTCTCCAAGAATCATGGCTCGTTATACCGGACCCCGCACCAAGATCAGCCGTCGCTTCGGCGTGGCTCTCTTCGGCCCATCGAAGGCGCTCGACCGCCGCAATTTCCCGCCAGGCCAGCACGGCCTGCGCGCCGGACGCAAGAAGAAGAGCGACTACTCGATCGCCCTCGGCGAAAAGCAGAAGCTCCGCTTCCAATACGGCGTGCTGGAGAAGCAGTTCCGCGGTTACTACGAGGAGGCTGCCCGCCGCCGCGGCGTCACCGGCGTGATCCTGCTCCAGTTGCTGGAAACCCGCCTCGACAATGTTTGCTATCGTCTTGGGTTCGGCAACAGCCGCCAAGCCGCCCGCCAGCTCGTCAACCACGGCCACGTGCTCGTGAATGGCAAGCGGGTGGACATCGCCAGCTATCAGGTGAGGCCCGGCGACAAGATCAAGGTCGGCGGCAAGCCGTCCTCCCAGCAGCTCGCGCTCCGCATGATGGACCTGACCCAATCCGCACCTTTGGTCGATTGGCTCACCGTCGACAAGGAAGCGCTTGAAGGCATCGTCTCCCGCGTGCCGGAACGTTCCGACATCGACCCGCTCGTCAACGAGCAGCTCATCGTCGAACTTTACTCGCGCTGATCCTTTCCGGATCGAACCGTTTCAAAAAGCGCCCGGAGGAAACTCCGGGCGTTTTTGCGTTTCGATTGGGTGGAAGGGGGAAGCTTGGCGGCGGGTGCTTCTGGCCTTGATCACGCCGCTGCTGCTAGCGCTTTCGCTGGGGGGCGGCATGCTTGCGGAGCGCTGGCTGCCGGCACTGATGCTGAAGTGAGCGGGGATCAGAGCGGACTCATCTGGATATGAGTCGTCCCGTTGGGACGTGAAGGGTGCCCGGAGCTACCCGTCGATCCTGCCACCTCCTGAAAACGAAGAACCCGCTGGCGCCGTTGGGGGGAACGAAGGCAGCGGGTGCTCCTGGGGGATCGGGGGGATGTTTCGGTCCGGGGGGGAGACCTCGTGAACTCGGCCGCGGGGGGGACGGCGTTGCTTACGGGATCAATCTGCCAGATCGGCGGGGGTTTCGATATAACGTCATGACGGAAACGTGATGACGTGATCACGGGGCGTCCCACTCGCCGGGCTTCAGGGTGGTGAAGACGATGCGCTTGTAGCCGCTGGTTTCGTAGGCGAGGGCGATGCTGCCGTCGTGCAGGATGGTGAGGTGGCTGTAGGCGGCGTCGCCGGGCTGGATCAGCTTGGCGTGTGGCCACGTTTTGCCGTCGTCGGTGGAGCCGCGGAGGGTGAGGTTCTCGCGGGCTTTCTGCGAGGCGGGATTGGAAAAGAGAAGGAGCCCGGGCTTGTTGCCATCGGGCCAGCTGTGGCGCACGAAGGCTGCCATGCACTGGGGTTCGGGCAGGGCTGGATCCCAAGTGGTTTCGCCCCAGCTCTCGCCGCCGTCCTTGCTGATTGCAATGGCGCGCTCGCGCTTCGGCGAGCCGTGGTTGCGCATATTGAGCATGAGGTCGCCGTTGGTGAGTTCAACGACTTCGCATTCGTTGGTGTGCCGGGTGGCGTAGGTCTTCGAGGACTTCCAGGTTGCGCCGCGGTCGTCGGAGTAAATCACATGGGCATAGTAGCCGGGAGCCTCGCCGGCGGTTTCGCGGTGATTGATGCCGAGGACGAAGCGTCCCTGATGCTTGCCGCGAGAGAGCACGATGCCCGCGCCGGGACCGGTGGCGACCCAGCTCCATGTCGCTTGTTTGACCGAGCGGGAAATGTCGGCAGGGGGTGACCAGGTGAGGCCGTCGTCGTCGCTGCGGGTGAGATAAACGCGGCGGCTATCGTCCCCGAACCCGGGGGCGGTCTTCGACTCGTGGACGCGGTTCCAGACGGCGAGCACGGTGATGCGTCCGGTCTCGGGATCGACGATCGGGCAAGCGTTACCGATGGTGTGCCCGTCGAGGTCGAGCATGACTTTTTCATCGGACCAGGTCTTACCTCCATCGGTGGAGCGCTTCACCACGGTATCGATGTCGCCGGAGTCCCCCGAGCCGTTCCTCCGGATCTCGGCAAAGGCGAGCAGGGTGCCTTGCTTGGTGACGGCGAGGGTGGGGATGCGATAGGTGTGGCGCGGTGATTTGCCGGTGCCGGCGAAGAGGTCGAGGGAATCGGCAAAGGCAGGGGAAAAGATGGCTGAGACGAGGAGGCCGGTGGCGACGAGCGGATGGGCGCGCATGATGTTACGAAACCGATGGCGGGCCAGTGATCTTTCGGAGGAGAACTGGTCGGTTCGGGCGACCGGTCTGGTCTTGCGCCGGGAGAAGGATGGCGGAGAATCAACTTGTGAATGCACCGATGCCATCCCGTGGAAACCTTGTGGCGGAGTGCGTGCGTGTGATGCGGCTGCGGATCGCCGCGGGCGAGTGGAACCAGCTGCTGCCCGGTGAGCGGCGGCTTGCGGATACCCTGCATGTGGGGCGCGACACGATCCGGCTGGCGGTCTTGCAGCTTGAACGGGAAGGTGTGTTGGAGGCGGCGGGGGCGGGGAGCCGGCGGCGGATCACCGCGGCGAGGGAAGCGACGGCAGTTCCCCGGTCGCGACCGCTGAGGATCGGCCTGCTGGCGCACCAGCGGCTGGAGAAGCTGCCGCAGCCGATGCTGTTAGAGATCGACCGGATCCGGGACGCGCTGGCGGACAAGGAAGGATCGCTGCAAGTGATCGCGCCTTCGTGGTATGACCAGCGCAATCCGGTGAAGCGGCTGGAGGCGCTGGTGGAAGAGGAACCGTGCAGTGCGTGGATGCTTTTGCGATCAAGTGCTGCGGTGCAGGGCTGGTTCATGGAGAGCCGCATCCCGTGCCTGATCCGTGGCTATCCCCATCCGGGGATCGAGCTGCCGCACCTGGACGTCGACTGGCATGCGACCGCGCGGCATGCAGCGGGCCAGCTTTGGAGGATGGGTCACCGGCGGGTGGTGGTGCTTTCGCCGGCCGAGCCGCTGATGGGGGTGGAAGCGGCGGTGCGGGGAGTGATGGACCTCGGCGAGTCGGACTTCGAGGCGACGGTGCTGGTGGAGAACGGCACCAGCGACGGAGTGGCGCGGGTATTGGCGCGGGCTCTGCATTTCAAGAACCCACCGACGGCGATCCTGACGACCCGTCCGCGCCAAGCGGCGACGGCGTTGACTTGGCTGGCGACGCAGGGGATCGGGGTGCCAAAGGATCTCAGCCTTATCACGCTGGCTTGGGAGCCTTTTCTGGATCATCTGGTGCCGGAGATCACCGGCTACCGGGTGGACCCGGAAGCGGTCGCGAAGCTGGTGGTGCGGCGCTTGGAACGGCTGGTGCAGGGGAATCCGAATCCGGGGGGGAATACGTGGATCACGCCGGAGGTGGTGAGGGGAGCGTCGGTGGGGAAGGTTTGAGGTTTGAGGTTTGAGGTTTGAGGTTTGAGGATTGTTGATTGTTGATGGTTGATTGGGGCGATGGAGGCTGGGGCCGGTGGGTGTGAAAAAGCGCGCAGCCCGGTGAGGGTGCGCGCTTTGTGGTTCTGATCTTGGACCCTTGCTCCGCTCAGGGGATGTCGATCCGCAGGCGGGCGAAGAGTGTCGATCCGGCGGCCAGCGCGCGGGGAATGACGACCGTCACGCGGTCGGTGCCGGTTCCGTGGAAGTTATTGTCTTCGGTGATCAATGCGCCGGCTACTCCACCCTCGGCAACGGTCCAACCGGCGAGGGTTGAGCTGTATTCCACGACGGGATCGAAGCCCGCTGAGGCATCGGTGCGGCGGAAGACGAAGGTCAGGTTCGTGGCATCGACGCTAGCGGTCGGCAGCAGGGCGCTGGAATCCGAGTCCGGTCCAGAGGGATCGCCGCCGATGACGAATTCGATGCCGTTCGGGATGCCATCGCCATCGGAGTCCGTGTTTTCGCCGGCACCGGAAATGCCGTTGGCGGACTCGAAGGCGTCGTAGGTAGTGCCGAGCGAATAGACGAGTTGGAGGTTGTTGCCGGCGACCTGGACCGACCAGGTGCCGGTGCCCGGGGCATTGGTATCGTCGACGATGATCTCACCGGCATCAAACCCGCTGACCCCGCCGCTGGTGGTGGCGAGGGTGAAAGTCTTGGCGGTCTCGCTGAAATTCACCAAAGACTCGCCGGTGATGACAATGGTGACCGGGGTGGCGGCGATGGCACCGATGGTGAGGGACGGGACGCTCAGGGTGTCGTAACCGGTTCCCGCGCTGCCATTCCAATCGCCGACCTGCCAGGCGACCTTCGAGTTGTTCTCGAGGGCGATGTCGGCGGTGGAGGTCAGGGTGCCGACCGCATCGCCGGGGGCGATAGTGCCGGAGACCGAGGAAGCGATGCCGAGGGTGCCGGTGCCGCCGAGGGTGCCGGCGGCTTCCACCACCACGGGAGAGTTGGGAAGGGAGGTGTTTACCAGGAGGTTGCCGCTTCGGACGATGGTCGGGCCGGAGTAGGACTTGGTGCCGGTGAAGGTGACGACTTGGGCGGCGCTGCCGGTGCTGAGTCCGATGAGAGCCTGGCCGGCACCGGAGATGGTGTTGGCGACGGTATGGGCGTTGGTGCGGGAGAAGGTGAGGATGCCTTCGTTCACCACGCTGGCGCTGCCGAGGCTGCCGGCGATTCCCGCGCCGTTCTGGCTCGCGTCGGTGTTGCCGGGGACGCCGCCGACCCGGACCGGCACGCCGGCGGGGATGGTGAGGGTGCCGTCGAGGGTGTTCTCGCCGGTGAGGATGAAGCCGGTCTGATTGTTGGTCATCGAGGCTGCCGCGTCTTCGAAGGTGAGGCCGCCGGAACCGGAGATGACTCCTTGCAGCTTCAGAAGCCGGGGCGCGCCGACCGACCGGTTGATGATGCGGTTGTCGGAACCGGTCAGGATGATGTCATTGGTCCACGTCCAGTTGCCTTCAATCTGCGAGAGCTTGCCGCTGGTGGTGGCGTCGCCGAGGATGACATCGCCGGTGCCCATGGCGGTGGAGCCGTTGCGGATGGTCTGGAATTCAGAGCCGTTCTTTACCCTGAGATTGCCGGAGAAGCCGGTCCAAGAGTTCGCGTCTGCAAATCCGACTCCAGTGCCGGTGTAGTTGAAGACCGTGCCGCCGCCGTCGAGGACGATGTCGCCAGCCCCGCTGACCTTGCGGAGGCGCGGGTTGGTTTTGTAGTCGAGCAGATCGCTGCGGTTGATCCGAAGGGTGGCTCCAGCGAGGATGTCGACCGGACCGCTGCCGATCTGGCCGCTGGTGGCGCCGTCGCCGAAGGTCAGGCTGCCTCCGTCGATGAAGGTGGTACCGCTGTAGCTGGTGGCGGAGCTCACCGTCGCGGTGCCGGGGCCTTGTTTGGTGAAGTTGCCGATGCCATCGAGGCTGCCTCCGCCGAGGGTGTAGGCCAGCGTGTCGTTGTCGATGGTGACTCCGGACGGGCTGAGGGCGGCGGCGAGGGTTACGCTCCCGGTGGAGGCGGTGTCATTGAAGAGCACCGAGTCACCGACGAGGAAGTTCGTCGGACTTCCGCCAAGGGTCCAGTTGGAGGTGGTGTTGAGGTCCCAGGTGCCGGTGCCGCCGGTCCAGGTGACCGTGCCGCCGGAGTATTCCAGTTCAATGTTCGTGTTGGCGACATTGTGAACCAGCGTAAAGCGGGTGCCGGGTGCGAGCGAGAGGCTGGCGAAGCCGCTGAAGGTGCCGGAGTAGTCGATGACGGGCACCTTGTCGCCGGGGTTCAGGCCGCCGTTCGAGAGGGCGGTGATGGTGTGCGGGCCGGCGACCGTGAAGCCGTCGGCATCGTTGATGATGAGTTGGTCGTGGGTGAGTCCGGCGCGGAAGGTCGAGGCGCTGCCCGTGGCCAAGGCGAGGGATTTCACGAAACCGGTGCCGACGGTCGCGGTGTTGCCAACCGCGATGGCCGCACCTGCGGCCACGGAGACCGGGCTGGCCCCGAGGTTGCCGCCGATGCGGAGACGGCCGGCCAGGACAGTGGTGGTGCCGGTGAAGTTGATGTGGTTCCCGGTGAGAGCGACGTTGCCTTCGCCCGCGGTGCCGTCGTTGGTGATCTCGATCGCGCCGGTGCCGCTGAGGGCGCGGTCCCAGGTATATTCGCTGGCGTTGGCCATGAACCGCAGGGTGCCGGAGGATCCGACTGCGAAGGTTGAGGCGGTATCCCAGGTGCTCGGATTGAGGTGGTTCGAGGGGTTTTCGGTGCCGTCGCCCATCTGCCAGACTCCGCCATTGATGGCGAAGTTGAGGGACGAGAGGTTGGCATTGTTGCTAGTGCCCATCCGGCCGATGAAAGTCAGCTTGCCGGTGCCCTCCTTGATGATCGAAGCATTGCGGCGCTGTTGGTTCGCGGCGGTGCCGTTGCTGTGGGAGTAGAATCCTCCGGCGAAGACGGTGTCCGTGCTCTGATCGATGCGCACGGTGCGGTTGGCGACGGAGGAGGGTGCCGACGGACCCCAGTCGGCGCGGATGCTGCCGGTCCCGGCGAGGCTTGCGAGTTGCAGGGTTTTGTCGTCGAAGCCGTTGGTGAGGATCAGGTCGCCGCGCGATGTGGCATCGCCGGTGTCGAGGTGGAACGAGCCGGTCTGGACGACCGCTCCCGGAACTCCGGTGGTTCCGCCGCCGCCGCCGAGGGCGAGCCAGTTTCCGCCGAGTGTCTCGATGGCGGTGGTCGCGCCGCGCAAGCGGAGGGTGCCGGTGAAGGTGATGTTGGTCACGCCGTTGGCACCGTTGGTGCCGGTGCCGCTGGTTGACCAGTTCTTGGTGCCGGTGCTGGAGATCGTGACGACGCTGCTGCCGGCGAAGGTGGCGCCGGTGCCGGTGTTGCCGTTGCCGGGGGCGACGGCGAACAAGGCTCCGATGATGTTGATCTGTCCGCCGGCTCCGGCTGTGCCCCAACTGAAGTCGTTCGCCCCGACGTCGAGAACGGTGTTGGCGTCGGTCGAGTTGTCGAGGCTCAGATTGAAGGCTCCGGTGATGCTGACGGGGCCGCTGGCGGTGGTGAGGTTCAGGCCGCCGTAGGTTTGAGCCGCCCCGATGGTGTTGGCCAGGGTGCTGGTGGCATTCCAGGTTGCGATGTCGGCCGTGGTGGGGATGCTGTTGTCGATCCAGGCGCCGATGGTGTTGAGATTGTCGGCGGTGGCGCTGCGGAAGTCCTGGCCGTGGCTGGTTCCGACGGCGAGCGCTGCGAAGAGAAGGGCGTAGGATCTTTTTTCCATGGTGGTCTTTGGTGGAGTAACTCACTGAAAGTTGCTCCCGGAGGCTGGAGATGCAAAGGTGGGCAAGTGGTCGGGAGTGCCGACCAGTTTTCCATCAGCCCAGTTGGCCGATGAAGCCCGCCGCCACCAGAGTCCGGTGGGAATCCAGGACTTCGCCGCTGGCAGCTTGTGGCGACGCGAAACCCAAGGCGGGGTAGTCGAGGATCCGCTGGAAGTCGCCGGTCATGGCTTCAGTCACCAGTCCGGGTGTGAGTTCACCGGTGCAGTATTGATGGAAGTCGAGCGGCGGGGAACTGGCGCGGAAGGCGATCCCGGGCCACTGGACGTCGAGCGCCGCGATGGTGCGGCGTTCCATGTAGGGCTTTTGGACGATGATTGCCGTAGCAAGGACGCGTTTCGAGCTCTGGAGGAGTTCGCGGGAGAAGCGGATGTTCTCGCCGGTATTCGTCGCGCGGTCTTCGACCAGGATGGCATCGTCCGGCACGCCGAGGTCGCGGGCAACGCGGGCCATCGCCGCGGCTTCGGTTTCCGGCCAGTCCTGCGTCATCCGACCCCGCGCGCCGGAGAAAAGGATCCACGGGGCGAGGCCGGCGTGAAAGAGGTCCGCGGCGTGGGCGGCGACGCGGAGGTCGTTGCTGCCGAAGACGAAGATGCCGTCGGAGGGGACGAGGGCGTGGTTCAGACGGTGGTAGTCCCAGAGGACAAGGGCGGCGGCGAGGTGGTCGGGGTGCATGGTGACGGTGGAGCGCCGGCTAAAGAGTCTGACGGGAAGCAGTCCTTCATCCGTGACCGCTTTTCCACGCAAAAGTTCCGGTTCAGGCTGCTCCGGTGCATCCGGTCCTCCGGCCGGGTGCGACTTTTTGGTGTCGGCGCGGTGCGGGGAGGCATTTTTTGCCGGATTCCGAGCGATGGGACAGGGGCTTGAAGCTGAGCGCTCCGCAAGAAGGATTTCGCGTGGGGCTTGCCGGATGGTCTGTGGTTTGTTCCCGTTTACGCGGATGAAGGACGTGCCGACGGTGGAACAGGTGGTGGCGATGCTGCGAGAGGAGGGAATCGCGGATTTGGAGGAGGGATTCGCGGCGGATGGCAGCTTGTTCGAGGCGGGGATGGACTCGATGGCGGTGATGCAGCTCATCGTGCTGGTGGAGGAGCGTTTCGGCGCGGTGATCGGGCCGGAGGACGCGGGGCGGGAGAATCTGGAGACGCCGGAAGCGCTGGCGCGGCTGATCGGAAGGAGGCTGGCATGACCGCGGACGTGATCGTGCTGGGTGCGGGTAGCGCCGGGCTGGCCGCGGCGGTGACGGCGGCGCGGGAAGGGGCGCGGGTGGTCGTGCTGGAGCGGCACGGCTTTGCCGGTGGGATGGGGACCGCGTCGCTGGTGCATACGTTTTGCGGGCTCTATCTGCTAGGAGAAGGCCCGCCGCGGCTGGCGAACCTCGGATTTCCTGCGGAAATGGCGGAGCGGATGCTGCGGGCGACCGGTGACGAGGGGCCGGTGAAAATGGGGCGCGTCTGGGTTTTGCGGCAGCATCCGGTGGAGTTCGTTCGGATCGCCGACGAGCTGTTCCGCGAGAGCGGGGTCGAGGTGCTGTTCCATAGCGAGGCGCTGCGGGCGGAGTGCGATGGCGATGGCTGGACGGTGGAAGCGGTGTGCCGCGTGCAGCGGAAGATTTTGAAGGCCAAGGTGCTGGTCGATGCCAGCGGCGACGCGGTTCTGGCGGACTTGTTAGGCGCGGCGGCGGAGCGGACGGAGTCGGCGCGCTTGCAGCGGCCGGCCTACGTGTTCGGCGTGCAAGGCGTGGTTGCGGCGGAGGAGGGGCTGGCCTTGGCCGGGCGGATCGTCGACGGCGTGCGGCGAGGTGAGCTGCCGAAAGAGGCGCTGGGCCTGCATTTTCGCGCGAGCGGAAGGGAGGGAGAGATTTTCGGGAGCATCGACCTGTCCGGCGCGGAGGAGGGCGACTACGATCCGCTCGATGCCAGTTGTCTGTCGCGGCTGGAAGTCCGGGGGCGGCAGGTGGCATCGGCGGCGGTGGATTTCCTCAAGCGCGAGGCGGCGGGCTGGGCGAGGGCCTACGTTTCCCACTGGCCGGTGCGGGCCGGGGTCCGGGAGAGCCGGCGCTGGATCGGCCGGCATGTTTTGAGTGAGGCCGAAGTGCTAAGCGGCGCGCGCCACGAGGACGATATCGCGCTCGCGGCCTGGCCGCTGGAGTCGCGCGAAACCACACGGGGTCCGAA
>Ga0247843_1005211_pt1 | contig 18343 bp, 14 predicted proteins | sample LaCruzMarch2017__FD_192420 | JGI IMG/M metagenome (GOLD analysis project Ga0247843, IMG submission 192420) | Freshwater microbial communities from meromictic Lake La Cruz, Castile-La Mancha, Spain - LaCruzMarch2017_8m | ecosystem: Environmental > Aquatic > Freshwater > Lake | place: Spain...
AGCAACAAAGACGATTGACAATAGCAATAATTAAAACATGAGAACATCCAAACTTGCTCAACGTGAAACGAAGAATCAACTTGATGAAAAGTTAGCACTCTCGTGCCCGAGTAATGACTTACTCGAAGATTTAGCAAGCCAATATACCAAAGATCCAAATCCAGATAGTTGTTTCCAGTATGCTTTTGCATTATCAAAGTCATCTAATGCGGGTGAATTGCGATATTCGATTACCATGTTGAATACACTCATCAACAATGGATATCAACATCAGGTCGATTGCATGTATGGGACCGCCACGGCATACTATCTATTAGGTAACTATGATGAATGTCGGAGTTTATGTGAGGCAATATTACGCACTCGTCCCGAAAATGTGGCTGCCAGTGAACTACACACCGCGAGTATTGCAGCGAAGGATGAGGATGATGTGAAGAAGGCAAAACATTTGGCGCTGGCAGGGGGCGCTGTGGGGATTGCAGCATTAGGACTTGCTATTCTATTGGGTGGGAAGAAGCGCTAGATTATTATTGTTTAGTATACATGTAGGTAGGCAGTCTCTCGGGTGTGTGCTAAAAATAAATGAATACTTTAATGTATTGTTTTATTCGGTAGCATCTTCGTCAAGTTTGTCAATGCAAAAGACATCTTATTTATCTTGCATGTACATATATTTATTTCATCAAATAAGGGAGGAATAAGTTCCAAACGTCAATGCAGCCGAAAAGAACACTTAGTTGTCGACACTTTACAATCTGAGCAAGTATCATTTTATCCTCCTGCAGAATTGGGTTCAATTCCATTATTTCATGAACTCGTTTCAATGAAAGGACAGTTGTCTCTGGTTCAAGACTCAACTTTTGTTTTAGAATGAAAGCCAGTGCCAAGCTACTGAATAACTTTGCAGCCGATATGTCCGTATCATTCGAGGCCAGGGGTAAATCACACAAGGTTGACAACACCTTTTCAAACATATCTTCATGCTGAACAAATTTCACAAGAAGTGAGGACATGACACTTTGAGAAATAGCCCCACCTGAATACAGTGTGCTTGGAACATCTAGTGATTGCCTGCCTGCCAAGTTTATAGCCCAGAGTGCATTACATGTACTTCCAATCAAGGTTGATAAAGTATCTGGTACCGATTCATCGTCATATGTCGTCGTTGTTGGTATCTGATCGTCATTGTCGAGACATATTCTAATGACATTATTTGCAAGTGAAACCTTTTCATAAAATTCCTCATCGTTACCCGGATGTATTATGGATCGATAGGAGTCGACAGCTGCAGTAATCAGATTGAGAAACTTACATTTCAATGCCACATACGGAAAGACGGAAGATATCCTTCTCCAGCTGATAATACCATGCAGCCAAGACAATAGTCCCTGTCTCTTAATCAGATGAGTCGAAGCATGTACGCCACCAGATTGAATTAATGTTTCAATCACATCCAACGTTAGGTACAGTTCACTATGACTGTCAGGATCGCCCATCATACTATCAACAGAGCTCATGAGAAGTTCAGGAACATGATGCTGAGAGATAATCCTGTAGCAGTATTCATCCACCACGCCATCCTTCAAACATAATAGTGCCCAACCTCGTTCTATTCTACAACAAGAGAGCTCGGCAGAGGATGAGCAATAGAGTGAAAGGAATGTGGGTAGACCGAAGCAATCTTGAAACGCCCCGTGATAATCTACTAGACGTAGAAAGTAACGATTGATTGGTCCATACATATCATCCCCTGGTCTTGATACAATTAAAAGTGCCTTGGCAAGAAAGATAGCCGAGACTGCTGGGAGCATGGGAATATTGATAGTGGTTTCTGTAGTAGTCATCTCCCCAAGCTCAATCCCATCAACCATATTATTGCATTTTTGTATTTGTATTGAACGACGCACGGCCAAACCTCGTTGTATGGACGACAGTATCAACTCTTGCTGTGGTCGTTCACGCCAAATCTTTATTCCATGAGATTCTTGCATTTGTAGTGCCGTCAGGAATAATCCACAAATGGCAATGGCCAGTTGTCGAATAGACGGACACCGCGAGGAAAGTGAGGCGATGGCTAGTGCAATCCCACCTCTGTCACTTATTCGCTTACATATAATCCCAAATGCGTAGCAGTCGGCATCGTAATCACTGTCTCTGTCGATGATGACATCATCATCTTGATCTATCAATAATGCAGTGTTGCATTCTTTTTCTGTAGGTCGATACGCCTCCATTGTTGCAAGAATCAGTGGTAGAATAAATCCTGGACTGTAACGGATATCATCACCAACGCCTCTCCAAGTGTCACAACCACTTTCTCTTGCACTATTAGTACCACGAGAGGAATTCATCGGTGCAACAGTTGACATGTCATAATCCATTTCTTCTACAATCTCATCTGACGAACAACGCTCTTCATGCTGCTGTGAGAATTTGTCGTCGATAACTGTAGGCTCAAATGTATCAGCAACAGGAAACTGACACAAGGTACACCGAACTATGTCGATATCAAGTGCATTGATGAACCATTCCCAGCTCTCTTTCTCGGAATGATTGTTGGTATACCCAGAAGAAGCTGGTCCCCACTGAAGGTCATTCAGTGTGATTTCGTCTTGGTAGCAGCCATGAATTTCATAAAGATACATGAGCTGCCTTAACAACCCATCAACGACGCCAGTGCTAGCATTGTACAGTGAAAGGATAGATGTCAAAGTATCGGTATCAATTTTTACATCTCCACCAACGCTGCATAGCAAGAGCCGAATCAACTCTAATTGCTGTGAGACACCGTCACAAAATGTAACACCCTCACAAATTAGAGAACGATCTGCAACAGTTCTGCGGTTGCCGTAGGAAAGCGTAGCGTGAAATGAGGAGTGAGATACAGCCATGACATGAATCTGTGAAGGGGTCAAGCTCCCTAATAGTCTTCTTGACTTTCGAACGTAGTCTTGTGATAACCACGGATCAGTCTCAACCGTTAAAAGTCGGACAATCTTTATACATCCCCCTAATATTGAGCATAACGATGCATCAATAGGTTCCATCAAGCCATATTTGAGGCATGCAACAGCGCAATTGTCAATGTACGATTGATTTACAACTGTCTTATCTAAACGATCGGCACCATTCCTAATGAAATGAGCGAGTACGCAAACCAATGATTCCAACGACTGTAAGTCTGCCCTTTGTGCAGGATTTGTGCGTAGTATTCTTTTGATATGCTTCGGGAGTGATTGACAGCATCGCATTAACGCTTTTGTCAAAATCAAAGATGAGTTTGGTCCGAAATCATTAGAACGTTTCTTAATGAGCATCATCAATTGCACCTCGTCTTTTAGTGGCAAAGTCTTGAATCGATCAAATATGCAGAGTAAGGCGTTCTGCATATCAAGGCATTTCACACGCAATGCATCGAGGACACCAATTATCTCTTCAAATGACACATTCGCCTGATCATGATCCTGAAATAGAAGTACAAGTGGTCAAAACATGAAATGTCAACAAATTTGTTGCAACTCAATTGTCGACTCTTACCTTGCTGACCAATAGAGCAATGAACTTCTTGCCAACAATGTCCACCCAGCACGAGTCTATGTTCATAAAATTATCAATACTCCCCTGTTTATTCGCCTGCAAGACAAAAGTCGCAGCAACAGCATCTACCGCACCACTGTGGTAAGTGTCGAGAAGCTCATCATTTAAGAATGCTAGACAAGAAAATTGAGAGCAATCGTATTCAAGCACTACTTCGAGAAGTGAAGTTGTGTCATCGTAGTTCGACTCCGTTCCCTCACGTGTATTCAACCATAACTGGACAAAACTCGTCGGCGTTATGCTAATTACTCGTTGATAAACAATCCAGGCGCCATGTCCGCACTTCGACATGAACAATGCTGAAAGGCAGTTTTCCAGTCGATGACAAATTTTCACCGACATATCGGTAGCAGAATTTCCAGCAATGGCTGCCCAAAGATCAAACATTACATCCGGGGGATAAATAAACGGCGTGGATTCCTCACCGCTGTGTATTGTATGCATCAATATCAACATAAGAAATTGTTTTAGACTCGAGATACTTGGATCAGATGACTTGAATGCAGCAACACAATACCTCCAAACATCTACCATAAATGTAGATTCATGACTGGCTCTAATTAAAGAACATCTCAGTAGAGCTGATGCCACTCCCATGGCGATGGAACGTTGTTTCAATTTCGCATCGCAAGTTAAGAAATCTGTGATTTCGGTAGTGTATTTTCCTATCGTCGGGGATGAAAGAAGCATCAAAACTATGGTCTCCAATTCTGCTGTCTTGCAATCATTAGTGTCATATAGCAGTCCCAGCCTTGATATAACACCTGCAACATCGTCACCTGTCTGCAATTAACAAAGATAAATCAACGGCGATTTGAATGAAGGGGGCAGAGAATAATTACACAATCCATCTCACCTCGATTGTGCTGATCAGCATCTTGCGTAAGATGGTATGTAGATCGTCATTGTGCTCATCAGAAAATTTCATCTTAAAAAGGCATTGTCTTATGTTTGAAACATTGGCAATCTGAGCATCTTCTTGTTTGTCTGCATTCACAAGATGGACGTTTGACGGAGCGAATAATTCTGAAGTGAGCGACTCCATGAGGAGATTTGTCTTATGGTTTTTGTTTAGGATATGTTTAGCAACAATGCACAAATCATCAATTCGTTTGTCTTCGTGTACACCTCCATGTGCGGAGCAATGATAAATGACTGCAGCAAAAAGACTTGGATCTGCGACATAAAGCAGCATTTTGGTTGCAACTTGAAGTGCTAGCAACGACAATTGTTTGTTAGACACTGCAAACGATTCATCTTTGAGAAGCCTTGAAATGATCCACACTAGAAAAGATGAAATACCCAACCTCGCATGTATCGTAGTTTTCACAAAAGAAGACTCGGATAATGCCTGAGATATCGTAATCTTTTGTTCAACTCGTACTTGCTTCGATTCATCAATCAATTTTATAAACTTATCAATAATATTACAACTCAAGCCATCTATCCAAAGAGCAGACTCGTAATTACTGCATTGACCATCCTCTCCGATAAGAGATGACTTAGAATTAGTACTAATCATGTCAGAGAAAAGTTCTCGTTCCAGTAGTATCAGTGCTAGCTTCCGAGCTTCACTATAAACTTCCGGTATAATTGTTGATATTAGTGCTGATAAGACATTTGGTAACATCTTGGATGAGAATGATGGCATATTATTAATACGTGTTACTAGTAGTAACGTGTGCAAGATTCGCAATTGCAGCAATGGCTCTGCATGAGAGAATATTCGACCTTGTTGTATTGGTTGCTGATCATCGCTGTTGTTCGTATTCGGTACTAGTTTTGACCAATCAAATTTTACACCTATTAACAGTGTTGTATCGAGTTGGGCATAACATTCAAGTGCTTTACACAGTAGAAGGACAACGAATGAATTTGATTTATTCGACGACGACAACGACAATGGTTGATGATATTCGAATGGGTCGAATCGTGATGGTATAGACAGCAATAGTGCCACATCCGGTAGGTGACAAATAATCGCTTGTAGTAATGAACTTTTCTTCGAGCTGAATCTATCTATAGACGTGGTTGTAGAAACAAACTCATGTACGCGTCGTAATAGAGTTGTAATAAGCTTGAGACCACTCGATACCAGTAATGCACATGAATTCTGAATGATTTTACCAAGTAAAGTCCGTGTAATACATGGAGGAATAATTGCAGATAGGAGGTCATCCGCTGACAATAATAATCCCGTCGAGTCCAACGAAGGTAGCGGAGACATACGTACAACATCCTCAACGAAGACTATTGCAGATAATGACCCATACGATATCTTTGGATCCGAAAGTTGTAATTTATGGAAGTAATGTGGTACTAATTCAGGTGTACCTCGAAGACACATTGTTAGTAGGACTTTACTTGATGGACTGTATTGTTGATAATTAGTAGCAAGTATGGCATGTAATGCGCTGGCCAATTGAGACAGGAGTAGTGTTGATCGATCATTGTCATTCGTTGCTATTGATGTTGATGTTAATTGCTGCCGTGCCACTTTATTTTTGGTACTACAATGAATAGTAACCAAAAATGGCGATCGACATGTATCCAATAGTAAAATGAATAGTATCCGTCGTGCCTCCACAGATGCAAATTCGACGAAGTTTAAATTGTCATATCTATCCGTCGCATTGATGATTGATTGGATCGATTCATTAGTGGCATCAAATGTTGGAGCTAGGGAAGATAGCTTTGTCAAGTTGTTTATAATTTCTGTCGTGAATAAGTCAGCCTTGACATTCATACTAAGTGCGGCGTTGCCTCTTTTCCTGCCATCATTGGTACCGCTACTTACTCTACAATCAGCAAGTGGTGCAAGAATGATTGATCGAACGTCTTGTAATAGCCTTGTCATATAACGAGCAAACAATATTTTCTGTCTTTGATGAATTATAGCATGATCATCATTCTTGCCAAGCTCGAACAATTCATGCATCCCATATCGTAAAGCAATGTAAGCTAATCCATAATTCTTCCTCTCATTACTCCCTTTTGTGTTCACCACTGATGTACATTTTTTACTGTAACCTCTTTGCTTCACAGTGGCAGACGATGATGGCGATGATGATGATGACGACGACGATGGTGGGATCTCTATCAATCGTGATAGGATCACATCATCCTTCGTTTCAAGGAGGGCACAAACCAGTTTTAGACACTCGATTCGTGCTCGATATGACGAAGTAGAAGTAATCAACGCTGATGATGATGATGATGATGATTGAGATCGGAATAGATGTTCCATCCATAATGTACCATCTGCAATATTAGTGGGACGGTGTATAGTACCTTTTCCCTTCCCTCCTAATTTTGCCGAAGCATTCTCCTTCTTACTGCGACCAACATCATTGTCAGCTGCTGATGTTGAAGTTGTAGTGATGGTACCAATGGTCAATTTACGCAATACCTCACGTGCAGACCCCGATAAATGACATAATGCAATCAAGTTACGTATGCATGATAAAAGTAATAGTTCCTCTCGTTGTGAATTTCGTATTTGTTGTTGTTTCTCTACTACCTCCTCCATCTTACCTTTGGGTGCAATCGATAATGATGATGATGATGCCTTACTTTGCTGCCGTTGTTGCTTTTTCTGTTGTTGTTGTTTCGATCGACCATCATTGTTACTACTACTTATTACGACATATTCACGTATGGCAGTAATCCATTCTGGCAAGTGACATTTAATCAATACTGTCAATACCGTGGGTGGTATGTGACATTTTCCCTTTTGTGGTTGCTGCTGCTGCTGCTGCTGCTGCTGTTGTTGTGATTCATTGTCACAATCGCTATTGACAAGCAGTTGATGGTGGCGTGCTGTAACATCATCATAGGTGTAGTTATTTTTGGTCAACGGCCAATCATCATCTAATTTAGAATGACGATGGAGTGTACTGCCTGCTGGAATATAACTTAGGAGCCATTCATATATAGCCGACCAATGATAATATTGTATTGCCTTTGTATCCACTCCTTCCCCAACTGCACTTCTTTTGCCACCCTTCCTTGATGTCACATTTCCATTACTTTTTCCCTCACTCAGATGTAGAGAGGAGTTGCTGCTATTGCTATTATTATATAGCTTTGTAACGTAATCATTATTTAATAATTCAATCCCAAGTGGACTATGTTGCATATATTCCAAAATAAACCCTGTAGGCCATTGTCCTATTATGACAGTACCGTAGGATTCATTGTGTGGTGTTGCTATTGCGGTGCCAATGAATGGATTTCCATAATTGTTGGTATCACTTGCCCATGATGGTAATTGCTTTTGTTCCTTGTGTTTTTGTTCCTCGTCTGATAGTAAGGAGGATGATTTGTGTCGTTTTGAGGATGAAGGCCGAATTGTATCATCATCGTCTTCATTGACATCTTCATCATTGGAGCTGTTATCATCAAACGCATCGCAATAATCCTCGTACGACTCTCTATCATCCACCCGCGATCCTCGATGATCATTAGTGATTTTACCTTCGGCAGTCGAAGAAGACGATGACGAGAACAATGCAAGATGACGTTCATAACTAACAACATTTACAAAATGACGTAATTTACTTAATATTTGATAATTGTCATCACCATTCAGTGCCGACGTGAATTCTAATACGCCTAGTGGACGACAGCGTTTCCGTCGGCTATTATTGTTTGTCATGATCTTGTATCTATGTACATACTAGATGATGAGATTGTGGTGTGGTTTTTCATCATCATCATATTCATCATCGTCTGACGACCCAGCACGTGGCATTATTCGAGGAGGTGCGGTGGCGTAGCACTTTTTCATCCCGCCAAACAGCGTCATTGCGGATTGAGAAGAAGGAACAGGAGCCACGGTACGGTGTGACGAGCTCTCATCAGCTCCGTCCATCGAGCTGTGGTGGTATCGCGGACGAAGGCGGCAGTGTCCACAGCAGTGTCATGTCGAGTAGCAATAATTCGGATGATCTCACTGATGGAGTCGGCGGAGGTGAGGAGCGGGCATTGCCACCCGAAGTTTGGGCGTCAGTAATGCAATATCTCCCCTTCGAAACCATCCTCTCGTGTGCGGCAACATCGCATATGATACTGCGGAATGCCATACCACTGTTGAAGACGTTGCATATTGATAAACCGGCGCAAATGAATTTGGCCCTCGCATATCGGTTCCGTGATGTAACAGAAATTAATATCAATTGTCTACTGAAAGTGGAGATCATACAAGAACCCGGTGAGCCCGATTGGCCAACAGCAGAAATAGATTTCGAAAGTCGAATGAGGGTGGTACCATTTATCTTGAAGTTCCAAAAATTGGAGCGATTGATTTTTAGGGGACAGGGAGAAGATGGGGAGGTTCTCAAGAGATTCGCTATAGCGAACGCGTATTTTTTTGATGACGATCTAGATACTCCTTTTGACCGAATGATCACAATCCTAGATATCATATCTGGTGCATTTCGCTGTGTAGCGCTACCAAAGAAATTGAAGGTAATGGGGTTGTGCTGCCCAAAAGTGAAGGAGGCAGCTGAATCGGAGCAACCAAGTTCTTGCGAAACGTGCCTACGAGCATGTAAGAGCTTCCCTTTGGAATCTGTTCTTCATTTTGAGTGTCGGCAAAGCTCCACAATTCACGCTTACTCGGGACGACTACATGAGCTAGATGTTTGCCTGAATAAATCTGAGATTGAGAGCGTGATTGAAAGCCGGCCCGGCGGTCACGAGTTGCTTCGTTCAGATGAGCGCCTATTACGTTTGCTGGGTAGTGGTAGACATTATGAAATAGCTGCTGATGATGGAGAAGTTCTTCACCTCGTCAGCTACAACGATGAACAGCTTGTCGAGATCAAGCGGGTCATTGAGTATGCTGAGTTGAGCGTCAAAGAAATTTCTCCTCTCAAAATCACTGCTGCTATACTGAGATCTTTCAAAACAGACAATCGCGCCTTGTTGCCTCCTTCGACTCGTCGGTATTTGTCTCCATTATCTATTGAACACTTGATGAGCAAGATTGGCCTACCCATTGATGAAAAGGACTTCGAGGTACTCCCAACAAATATAATCGAACACTTTCTTCCGAAGATTGGATTGATCCTTGCCTTGATCCTTGACGACGAAGACGGTAATCATGAGTTTTATGACATAGAACGGCCTTGTCTAAGGCTTATTTCCGACTTCCTCGAAGTAGCAGATACTATTTGCCAACAAATTGATGACGTGATACCTTGCCTGGTCCAGTGCTTGAGGGGCAATCTCATGTGTCGCGACTACGCAGTACGCTCTTTGATGAATATTATTGTCAAAGGCACTCCAAAGCAAAGAAACAGGATCGTCGGCACTGGCGGTATTACACCATTGATCCAATGCTTAGAGTCATCAAAAGATTCCGTTGTGATAGCTGCTGTACAATCCTTGGCGAAACTTGTCATCAGCGGACCAAACCATATTCGTAAAAGGGTGGTGACGAACGAAACAGTACCACGTTTTGTTCAGCTACTTGATTCCAAGCATGACATATGCGTGGAGAGTTCTTTGAGTTTGCTTGTTACTGCAGCAAAAAGTCACGTCATAGGAATGAGCGATAAAGCTCTTATCCCTCCACTGACACGCATAATGAAGTCACCTTCACGATTGCACATGTTACCTGAGTGCTTGACTCTTCTTCGTTATGTTCTCGATTTTGGCCAACCTTTTATTCAAGATGTGATTGATTCGGCTGTTCTATCAACAGTGATTGATATCTTGAGTACAAATCATGACCCCCCTATTCTGATAAATTTGGCTCATGTCTTAATCAAACTGGCTACTAGCGATCAAACCGGTGTGGTAGTGAAAGTAGAGGGTCTACTTCCAACTTTGGTTACTCTGGTAAATTCGTCCAATGACGCAATAGCCAATGAATCAATCGTAGCGCTAGGCAATATTGTTCAGATAGCCCCTGAATATCGTAATCTAGTAGTGGAGGCGGGAATAATGAAGCACTTGCTACATATGATTAATCATTCAGACAAGATTGGCTTCTTGAAGAATGTTGCGGGGACTTTTTCGCAATGCTGCCGTGGCAAATCAACCGACTTCTCCGCTTCGAAGGCTGCCTTGAACGCTCTCGCACAACTTTTTGTAACCTACGATATTGGTGTATTGCGCCATGCATGTTGGGCACTATTTCATTTGCTGGATGGGCTGGAATACGAAGACGTTCGATCAGTGATGAAAACTCAGTATTTTCTCAAACACGTCATTGACTTATTGAAACGAGCTTCGTTTGAATTGGAAGAGCCTATTTTAAAGTCGTTGTACCTCATTACTAAGGCTGATAAGGCTGGGGGAATCGATGCCATCATTAGGTGTGAAGGTATTGCGGCTATATCTAAATCTTTGTCAACTCCACACGAGGAGAACCGAAAACTTGCCTGCTGTACAATTGGAAAATTAATCAGTGGAAGTAGTGACCGCCTTCAGGCCGTGATTGATAGTAATGCGGTCTTATTGTTGTTCAAGATTATGACTCAAAAGCATAACGAAAAATTTGCTTTGTGTGTCATCTACGAGGCAGTTGAAGTTGCCACTCCATTACAGATCCAGTATCTAGTGGCCCAGGATTGTGTCAAGCACATATGTGCATTTCTTACGACAGAAGTTAAAGCCATCACAGGGAGCATTCTTAATACTGAAATCGCCGCGCTTAGGATACTGAAGAAGGTGAGTCATGTGTAAACTCTTTCTCTTGGTTCGCCGATGAGTCTGATTAAAACTTTTGATCTTCTTGGGCTTCAGATACTTGCTGTTACGTACCATTTACTCTTGGCTGCACAGACCAAGTCGAACCGAAACAAGATGACACTAGAAATGATCGGGAGCACGCTTGGAAAGCTGACGGATGAGAGTCTTCAACGTGTACACGAAGCAAAAATTGTAAAATTGTTGAAGAAGAAGAAAGCATGGCTCGAAGTTGATGCCTGCGAAAAGCGTGTCGAATCATTGGTTAACGCAGTTACAATTCTCGCAGATCAATTGCAACAAGCTGATCAGCAGTTGCATTCTTTACAAGAGAAAAGTATCAAAGCAGGTAAAACTTCATTTGAGGGGAAAGTGTGGTAAGTACATGTGTGACAAGTGTGACTTTGTAGAATGTCGTTCTCTTAACATTGATTTAGTGATAAACTGATTGAGAAACAGAATGAAGGCAAATTTTTCATTGCCAACCAACTGGCAGAGGCAAACAAGGAGGTTTCTGGGGCCGTGAATTTGCTTTCTCGGCTAACAACTGAAGCTGAAGAAATTGCACCAAAGGCAGAATGGTATGCACGCCTTGCAAAGAATGATCTCCCTGCGGACTTAGATGGTGTGATTAAGGCACTGCATGTTTCCACGTCCAATCTCAAATCGTTAGCCGATATCAGGGTTTCAAGCCAGACGACATTTAGCATTTGTGAAATGAGAGAGGGATTTGAGTGGATCTATACTGGATGTGATGACAATTCGTCGCATGATTCAGACCGTCAGATAGAGGAACCGCCGCAAAAGAAACGATACCTCCCCGATTTTTTAGAGAGTGATACCAAAAGGAAGAAGCAGGGCAATGAAAGCAAACATGAAGAGTTGATGTGTGAGTGGTTTTGTTCCCGCTCTATTTCGTGGCCTCACATTTTTTAATCCATCTCGCGATATCCCTGTACCACCAACAATGGCAGACGACCGTTCTCGATCACGCTCCCGATCTCGCTCGCCCGACAATCGCAATGGCGACTCTGGCGGTGATGGCGGCAATGACAATATGATGCCCCCCCAATCGTCGGGACATGATGATCATAATAATGGTGATGACAATGGCCATCACAATGGCGGCGGTGGGGAAGACAGAGGCAATTCCAACGAGGTCAAGTTATACATTGGCAATCTCGATTATGGTGCGTTCAATTATTGATTCTTCTCTCTCTGCATCATCACCACTCGCTGTGGCATCTATTTTTTTCATTGCTATTCCCCATGCTCACATATATCACGCCCCCCCACACACACACCCCTTTTCTCCTTCTCCCAATTTTACCCTAATAATGCACAACTCTACAGCCACTGATGAATCGCGATTGCGCGAGGCATTTGGTACCTACGGCGAGGTGACCGACGTATTCCTGCCGATGGAACGTGGTACCCAACGTCCGCGCGGGTTTGGCTTCGTCACGTACGGCAATCGCGCGTCGGCCGAGGAGGCCATATCGAAAATGGATCAAAGTCAACTGGACGGGCGTACGCTGCGCGTCAACGAGAGCAAGCCCCGGGGAGAGGGTCCCGCCGACTATGGCGCCAATAATGGGGGAGGCGGCGGCGGTCGTGGCGGAGGAGGGGGGGGCAAGGCAGGATTGGGTCCCGGAGGATTCGGCACGTTCAACCCCCAGGGCCGCGACGAGGTCAAATTATACGTTGGCAATCTATCCTTCGATACCAACGAGGAGGGCGTGCGTAATATGTTCGAGGTACATGGTGCAGTGACGGATTGTTTCTTACCCACGGATAGGGATACGGGCCGACCACGTGGATTTGCATTCGTTACCATGCCCGCAAAGGATGCGGAGGTGGCATGTGCCAAAGTTAATGGATTGGAATTGGATGGACGTACCATACGTGTCAATGAGGCACAGCCCAAGGGTGAGTATATATATGAGACGGGGGGGGAGGAGAGAGAGAGAGACGGGGTTGGTTTTGGGCTTTGATTTCTTGACCTTTCTCTCTCGTTCTAACAACAAATTTCCGCCTCACACTTTGTTTTGCTTTTCATATTTTCATTTTGTCCTTATCCGAATCATATTTGCAATAAACATTAATGGTGAATACAAATCTATTGAAATTCGCCGCCAATCTGGGGTCTTTCCTTTTTTGCCCACGAAAATTGTCTTTGCTCACACACACACACACAATACACACTCTCAACGCTGGGAACATTTAGGTTGGGGACCAGGTGGAGGAGGTGGTGGTGGACGAGGTGGAGGAGGAGGTGGACGAGATTGGAATGGCGGAGGACGTGGGGGTGGAGGTGGATATGACGATTACGGCGGAAGAGGGGGAGGATATGGTGGTGGTGGAGGAGGAGGGTATGGCGGAGGTGGGTATGGCGCAGGAGGCGGGGGACGTTACGACGATCGTGGAGGCGGAGGAGGATATGGCGGTCAGTTGAATTTATCTTTGTTTTTGTTATTCAACTTCTTCTACTTATAACTGACGACTTCTAAGATGCTGCCAAACCTACAGGCGGATATGATGATTATGGCGGCCGTGGAGGAGGCGGAGGATATAGTGGTGGTGGAGGAGGAGGGTATGGCGGAGGTGGGTATGGCGCAGGAGGCGGGGGACGTTACGACGATCGTGGAGGCGGGGGAGGATATGGTGGTTACGGTCAGTTTTTTTTGTACCCTCACCAAGGTTTATTACTTTTTGTACTACATCGCGAAATAAATGTACTGACCGCATATAAGACGCTTCGAAATCTGCAGGTGGTGGTGGATACGGTGGACGGGATTCCTATTCTGGCGGCGGTCAAGGCTATTCTGGCGGACAGGGATACGGCGGCGGATATTAAAAGTTCTCATTCCATGCATTACAGGGTAAGAAAGTAGACAATGTTGTGTTGTATTGAAGATTTTGTGAATGATTGAGGAGGGTGTCTTGAGATAGGTCTGAACAGCGAAGGTCGTACACGAAGACTGTTCCCAGAGAAAAAGTTATTTGAGACTAAGTACCTGCTATGTTACGATGGTGAAGTCCCGATAAAGTTTCGGTAGAGTTCGGCTTATGCATGGTCCCGAAGATGGTCCCGACCAAGATTTAATTGATCTTGATTTGCTCCCCAGACGAACTAATATTGAATGGAAGTTATCCATTTGTGTTTCCCGAAGATGAAAGTCACGGCCCATCCCACTGAGAGATCCGAGTGATGTCGAATGTCGAAGTGATAACTCGTTAGACTTCCCGAAGGTAGAACATCTACCATCAGTGCCCAGGCCCTACGAACAAATTCGTGCGATAATGAAGGATGTTCCCTTATTTAGAAGTCCATTCGTGGGGCCGAGCATGCGTCTAGTTGACCATGAGTGGAGTCTTGATGGAAGCTGTCCTGTATCGACACTCGTTTGAGCGTTGCGGATGCTCGTATGACCCAGAAGGAGTCCACGTAAGACTATTTACTTTCATTTTTCATACCAGTTACCTTGGCCACTGTGGGATTGCCTGCGTGCTGGCTGTGAAGATCCCAAACGAAGGTGAAGATCCCGAACGAAGATGAAGATTGGATTGTATCCCCAAGTCCAGTGGCATGCACACGGGTAGTTCCCATTTACTTGGCTTTTTTATGCCAGCGTTCCTTGCAAGTGAAACCTCAGGCATATCAAAATCGAGGACCTGTTACCTTTCTCAATGAGCCCTCCTCACAATGTTCAGCCTCTTTTTCATTCCATCCTTACATTTTTCCCTTTTATCTATATCATAGGCACAACTTCATGACAAGCGAAGAAATGGATGTCCTTGTCGTTTTGAGACAAGCTGTATCAAGTTGAGCACTTTTTCAATAGGAAAATCAGTAGATCTCCTTCGGGATGAAAAGAAATGAGTGATAATGATTAAAATATTGGGGTTCATACATCATATACTGGGGTTTCTTTTCATGTGGATCTTTGATCAGTTCTTGGCTTTGATATGCTGCTTTTGTACCGTTATCTTGTGAGGTGGAAGAGCTTGTACCTGGATGTAGGACGTCGCTCGCTAGATGAATTCCTGATCCTTAAAGGCGTGTCCTGGCTGCTCCCGAACCATCTCTAAGCTTCTTAACACCAGTTGAAGCTATTGCGCATCAGTACCTTCTTCTTTCGAGAGTTCTCACTCCTTGGAAGATGGGCATGAATTGGGCCACGAAAATTTAGCGAAGTCGACTCTTATGAGGTGAAAAAGCCTGTACCTGGATGTAGGACATGCTTGTTAGATTCCTGATCAGTAAAGGCTAGTCCCGGCTTGTGGCTGCTCTCAAACCATCTTCCTAACTTTCTAAGCCTTCTCTGCACCTTGAACTACATCAGTTGAAGCTATCGCGCATCAGTGGGAGTTGCCATATGGTAGCGCTTCCTGAAAGATTTGGATTGTACCACGGCAACTCAAGAAAGTCTGTTCATTGCGTTAGGAGGAGATTTACTCAGGACTGTCGGTGTCTGACTGGCGACGCTGTTCAACTCACAACTCCCCCACCGAGGTACATTTGATGGAGCTTTTATCTAGCCTCCATGCATTTTAAAAAGTGGTTCTCCGTCGTGATGAAGCGGTTGGTCACATTCTCTGTTTTAATCGCTTTCTTCTTGATCTCTTCCGATTGGGTTGTCTTTTGCTGCTGAAGAGTCCAGAAACCCTGTGTTGGGCTGTGCTGGGCTGCATCGTCTAATTGATCTTACTTATCCAACAATCAACTTTACGCTTGAGACGAGGGTCGTTGCCATTGAAATCCTCCCCTAGTTATTAATATTTGGGATATTTTGTGGTGAGAAAAGTGTCTCTTAACAGTAAGATAGAACCTAAAATCAGTTGTAATAAAAGTATTATTTTAGCGCTGCAAGTCGTTAACAAACGATATAATATATCCATCGTCTCATGATGGGTTGTTTTGTTCTTAACTCCTCCTACGGTTTAGATATCGTGATGTTTCCTATCAATTAACCGATTAAAGTATAATGCAATACGTTTACTTGGTTGGATAGCAACTGATATGACATACAACCCCAGTATTGACCCCGTAAGTGATAAGATATTCGTCCCAGTACTCACAAAACTTATACGTGGTAAAACTATTGATCCCGTAGATAGTAATTGTTGAATCAAACCAGCAATAAAACCAAGTCCACCACCCGATAATATAAGTGTTAATTCATCTTCTTCAAATATTGGATGCAAGACACGTTCGAACTGAGCACTTGTCATTGCCATCATCCGGGCACGTAATGTACGCTCTATTTCTAATGCCTCATCCACATAGTCATGTAGATTGGACAAATTGTCATACAAATTGACACACACTCGTGCCGATGCGGCATTTAACTTACGTGGCATTTCATCCTCGAGATTAATTACACCCAATGTCACGTCTTTTGTAAATGTTGCAAACCGATGTGCAATTAGTTTTTCCCACTCCGGTAATGTCGTTGGGTCTGATAACATTGACTTGAATAATTGACGTGATGTTAGTACCTCATTGGCAAAGAATTTACTAAAATCGGCCGAGACCTCGGCCTGTCGACGTAGGAATAATCCCTGTAGTGTAATAGGACCCAGCTTCCATGGATTGATAGGCTCGAATATCCATTTCAATGCCAACCAATTGGTCGCCAATCCGACTATTAATCCACCTATACTATTGGCCCACGGATTAGTCCAATATAACATGATGACCAATTGAATTAGCCCTAGTAAGAAACCGAACCACAGTCCACTATCGACTAGAAATATTAATTCGTCCTTACCCGATATTTGAAATAATTGTCCCAATAATGATCGATCCGACATCATCATATTCACCACACAATTACGCAAGTTGCATATACTGCCAATACTCGCCTGTACATCGCGTGTCAAGTCCTGTAGAAAGACCCGTGCTATACGTCGTTGTACCCAACCATTCGTATCCCCGGTATAATTCTTTGCCATATCAGTTATTACCCTCGGTTTATCGGCCAGGAATATATCAATAAATGGTGCTATTATTTGCCCGACGCGTGGTTGTAATATAGCGGCGACAGTATCCGGATGTAAACGTTGTATAATTTCTTCCATAGTTAATAGTTGAGTAATTGTTGTATTGACCATTGCCTCAGACATTTTAAGCGTCTTCGCTGGTATAATCCCTGTTGTTGTGTTGTTGCGTGTTTGTGTAACATGAAACAAAGGTTGAAGAATATTGATTTGATTAGAGACAGAGAGAGAGAGCAGTAGCGAACGTGAGAATTTGAGGACCTCGACAAATAATCTCAATCTAGAAAAGGGGAGAGAGAGATTATATACGATTCATCGGAGAGAGAAAACATCGAAACTACAAAACTCTCACCCTGCCAACCAAGTAGGCCCAATGGTTCGCCCTCCACTTTATATATCGGCAATCCACGCCATTTGATCGGATAGAATATCATTTGTACGGCCAAATAGTTCGTAAACCAACCGACGAATCCCGCTACTAGCGGTATTAGGCCGTACGATTTCCAATTCGACGTGAATGTGGATATCCCATGGTTTAACATTGCTGCTGCTGCTCCTGCTGAGGCCGCGTGTCGTGTAGTTGTTGAAACTGTCGTGTGATGACGACGATATCGTGTCGTCGTCGTTGACGAAATTCCATGAACTCGCTGTGATGGTATAGATGATGGCAATGTTGAAAGTGATGACGATGGCAATAGCGAGTGATGAGTTGATGATCCAACAACATGATGTGCAGAGAATGCCTGCACCGTCGATATAATATGCGTCGAAACAACAATTGCCAATGCGACGATGATGACTACGAAGCTGCTTGATGTTGAAAGTAGTTGTCTTCGGCGTATCATCATGGCTTTGGAATGATGATGTCCAATATTATTAGTATAGCCTCCTATTAACCACGGTCGCCTTGAGTGCCATTATCGGAGAGATGGATTGATGAGAGGTGTGTGTGTATGTCTTCTTAGGTTATTTTCTACATAAATATAATACATGAGTCTCCATTCAAATTTCAAATCACCGTCCTATTATCACTGCCTCAGGGCAT
>Ga0247843_1005212_pt1 | contig 18339 bp, 15 predicted proteins | sample LaCruzMarch2017__FD_192420 | JGI IMG/M metagenome (GOLD analysis project Ga0247843, IMG submission 192420) | Freshwater microbial communities from meromictic Lake La Cruz, Castile-La Mancha, Spain - LaCruzMarch2017_8m | ecosystem: Environmental > Aquatic > Freshwater > Lake | place: Spain...
CAGACAGAAAATGTACTCCCTGAGTCCGGATCATTGAACACAAGTCCTATACTTTGTAAGCAAACGTGCCTCCTCAACACAATCATTCTTCTTTCTGGCTTCCTCCTCCCAATCTTCGACCCATGCCCGAAAAATACGCTCAACTGCTGGTTCTTTCAAAGCCCCCGTGTCCACATCAAATCGCTCAAGCTGCATATCAAAATTGATATCATCATCACCAAACATTGCATTATTCTCCGTTGCATCCAACTTCTCCAACCGATCACACATGATTCTCGACTGCTTTATCTTCGCTGAGACATACAAAATAGAAGACCTATCATATAAGGCCTGGTATCGGTCTCGGTATCTCCCACTAATAACGGCCTTCGGCCTTGCAAATAGCTATGTCTCCTCCCTTCAATTTCAAGACATGCCTCATTGCCCTAGTTGCATGCCTAGGCTTAAAACTTAGGCCACACAACTGACACTCCCACCCTTCCTTACCATTCACATACTTGTAATTAATATACGCACACTCCCACACAGTGGAAATGGCTGGCAAACAAAAACAAACCTCTTCCCCTTCTTCACCACACAAATCAATTGTCTCCCCTCCTCCTCCCTCCTCCTCCCCCTCAGTGGTGATCAACGATGGTGTTAATAAATCGTTTTCGCGTATTGATGACGGTGTTGTTGCTGTATTGGTCGTTCGACAAATTGACGGTGTTGGAGATAAATTTCTACGCTGCAGGGTGTTGTGGTAATAAATGATAAGACAGATCCAGACCTGCGCCGCGTGCAGTAGATTGCACCGCTAACAAGAGCAAGGGGGGTGTAGTAGCAGAGTTGGCTGCTTGAGCAGTAGATTGCCCTGCCGACGAGAGCAAGGGGGGTGCAGTCGCAGAGTTGGCTGCTCGAAATGTCTCAAACCCGGGCAATGGAGGAAGACTAGTTGCCCGGGACGTGGCTTCCCCATTAGCCCCAAAGTACGGCTCGATAGGAGGCGCCGCGGCAGCATCGGCAGCAGCAGCAGTCGCTGTAACGCCAGTGCCGACCTTCTTCTTCTTATTCCTCGGCGGCATGATGGTTTGTGGTGGGTTTTGTTAGGTGTCGGCAGTTTTCGTCACAAAAACAGCTGTCGGAGCCCTCTCTGTGTCAGATCGACATGCAATGTCAGCGAGAAGTTGGCGACATATGCACATGTCCCCGATCCCCGACATGTTGCCGACTGCCGACATGTCGGCGACATAGTTGGCGAAGCTGTGCTGTGTGTGTCTATTTTACATTTCTACATCTAGTAATTTATCTAACAATAAACCAATGATTTGGTCCCGAGGCAATAGAAAATCATAATGATCAAAGTCAGTCAGGTGACGTCTGTGAGTGGACAAGTTTTTTGAAGGAAGTGATGATGAGGGTACTGAAGACGTGAACAATACCTAAACCGAGTTGTTGTTGGATTGTTGTTATTTTGTTATGGAAGGTGTTGGAGCTAAATGGCTGAGTCCGTAGAATTTTTGTTTATTTTGTGGTGTTTTTCTTGAAGTTGTTTCCATCGTTGATCTGCTTCGATGAAAATGCCGATGGGGGCTGGAAGGGTGGTTGCATGTTCGTACATAGCTTTTGCATTGGGTTGGCTTGAATTGTTTGCGTGGGGGTATGGTGGGTGGAGTGGAGGTGTCCCATAAAGATTTTGACGGAGCATGGGACCTATTCTTCCATGGGCGTCTATGGCTACTGGAGTGAGAATCATTTGATTGTGAAGAAGATTACCAATAATGTCATCTCCTGAAATTGGAGGGGTTGTTCTGGCGGTAGTTTTTTCGGTTAAGTTTATTCCGTTCATGGTCTTGTAGAGAGAGGTCTGCGTTGGCAGTATAATTTGTGATACAATCTAGAGACGATGGAGGATCTTGGTTGGTAGGCAGCGGAGGAGTGGTGTTGGTAATTGTGATATCGCAACCTATCATTGAGAATACCTTCGATGGATGGCTGTCAATATTTGGTTTATATGATACATTGAAGGAACGTGCAGTAGGGTCGGTAGGGAGATGTAGCTGTGTTTCTTTGTCAAGGTTTGTTGTTGGAGAAATGATGTTTGCGGTAGTCAATAAGGGTGCAAGTGCTTGAGAGAATTTGTTGGTAATCATGTTGTGTGGGCGACGGGGGACAGGCAACATAATTTTAGGTGGTGCACAAACTCTGAACGAGCTCAAACTAACTCACATTCTAAAACGATGGCATCCTCTTGTCGGGTGGTCCTATCTCTAGCACATCTCCTGAAACAGCAACATGTTGTTCATGCTAATAATAATGTTGATCATTATGCAATTGAAAAGTCCGCATTATTAACTGCGTCTGTACAATGTGCCACGGAATTAGCCAGCGCGGCCATCAAGGAGGTCAAGGAGGCAGCAGCCGCGGCAGCAGTGGCGGATTCAAACATAACGACAACAACAATGATCACACCAGGAGAGGTGCATTTGATAATGACTGGCTCGCCTCGTCCAACATTTGCCGAAACGAACGCTTGGCTGTTAGAGGGGAATCAAAGTAAGCAGCAAACGACGACTCGGGAGAAAGGAGAGAGTATGATGGCGACAGACGAGGGAGGAAAGAGGCCTGAATTTTTAGCGGGGAGTTTGTCAATATTAGATAATGATGTTAGTTTTGCAAACTCTGCTATCACGAAAGATGACAATGACGAATGCATGAATGACATGGACGAAGAGGAGGAGGGAAATAATCATCTGGAACAATTATTATTATCCAATGACACAACAACAACAATAACAGCAACAATGGAAGGGGAGGCAGCAATAGTAAATACCAACTTTATGCGACGACATACTGCTCCTGCATCTTCATCATCATCCACATTTGCAGGTCCAATGGTAGGACAAGCAGTAGTCAACGCAATAAATCAAACACATGGCATAGGATTACATTCCAATCGGTCAAAGTTACTACAGGGCACGATCGACCGACCCGAATGGATACAAAGTCGGTGGACAGATGGAGAATGTGTCTTTGGTGAATTAGTTAATTTGTGTGGACTAAATAGTTTTGAGAATACCAGTGCTGGTGGCCATGGCTGCAGTAGTTCTTCTTCTTCTACTACTTCTAGTGCGGAAGAAAAGAAGGATTCAAGTCCCTCTTCCAAACAATTACGTAAGACGACGAATCTATCGGCACATTTAATTACTGTCCCAGTCATCCTTTCTACTACTGCAGCAGCAGCAGCAGCAGTAACGTCATTTAAGGGAATGGAAGAAGGAACAATTGAGGAAATTGCAAGGGGGGTATTACGTTGTTTAAAACGCAAGGGTAGTACATCAGTATCAAACATTTTTTTGATTGTGCCACCACCACCATTATTATCATCATCAAGGGAAGAAGGTACAACAATATCAGTGCTGTTGACGAAAGCATTTGCCAAATTAGAACAGTATAATGATATGATTGGCATGCCACGATTAATGGCCAATGTTTGTTTTGAGGTGGTTCCCGTTGTTTGTAACTATGACGACGATAGGTAGTGTACATACATTGAATGAATATATAAATGTGTTGTGTGGAGAAGGGAGAGAGAGGGGGGGGAATGTTGAGTAAATAAAGGGGAGGGTTCGACACAACAGAAATCTGAATAATGACAAAAATGAAATTAAGACAAATGTTAAGAAGAATTGACATACAAATAAACCAAATTTGGTGTATACACGGATAATTATATTCGAATCTCCCTGTCTCGATGTTTTACCACTTCAGGGTTGTAATGTTTGGCTAACAAAGTGTATACAATTTCTGCCAATAAAGAACTTCTCTCTCACAACCACAATGTTGTGATCATTTTCTTCTTATTCATTTGTTGCAAGACATACAGCAAAACAATAAGTCCCACGACCACTACCGTAAGTAAACCACGATTAAAGTCATCGGGTAATAAATCGAAGCCCTTCGATGGGGATAGTCTTGTGAAGAATACATCTGGCCCACCAAATGCAATAATTAATGACTGCGACTCAACATTCGCAGATGCTGATAGTATAGTCCTCACAGACGATACCTCATATACATGTGAGGGTGTTTTCATTGGCACAATAGGTAAAATTGGTTCATAACGGAACAATCCCTCTTCCTTTTCACTATCCTTTGGTTCACCACTTGGTCTACGTGGATCAAGCATCCTCCTATCAATGGATACTATTTGATCATTTGACGTTGCAAAGAGAAATTGCTTTGAACTAATCCCAGCTCGAGTAGTCGTTACCCCAACTGCAGATACTGCCTTGCCAAGACCAAACGTTTTACTTAATACAATTGGCTTGGCCGATTCAAGACTAGAGAATGTTAGTTCTTGTTCCGGCGAAGTAAATGCAGTAATCCCATTCTTGTCTATCATACCCTCGTGTAGTGTAAGGACACCAATGTCGGTACGACGTGTCCGTAGATTGAAGAATGTGTAGACAATCCAATTTTCGCTAATGACTACCGGTACCGTCGTTGATGGTGTCGAGCTATTTGACAAATCTGACAATGCAGCATGTGTATGTGAGACACGGTGCAAGATCTGTCCCGATACCGTATCGACAAGCGTTACGAATAGTGATGGTGTAGCTGCTGCAATCATGGTATTCGTAGAGGGGGCCTTCTCTTCTCCGGGCTTGCTTGCCCCCAAAGGCTTTCGTTTTTGACCGCCAATTGTTGTGCTACTACCTCCGATAAGAGCGTTATAGAATTCATCATCGGTTTTATCATTACCATCTGATACCGGCGCGACACTCGTGAGGAAAGTTTTGGTGGCTTCAGTCACGATCACAACGATATGTGGGTTTAGATACTTGAGCAGAAGTGAATCATCGCCCATGACTATGGATGGAGATTGAATTACTTCTCCTCGTGAAGGATATGCGACATTAACAATCGTCTCTTGAGATGGGTCGAAGATCGTACTACCAACAGTAATTAGCTCAAAGGGATTGGAACCAGGCTGGAGTTCCGAACCCACCTTCCTCGTAAGACGTAGGGACTTGAATTCACCCGATTCTTTATCGAGGGTGTGTACAAACAGACCATTCATGCTCGCAGATGTAGACATCGCCTCATCGATGGCAACGTACGATAAAGTAGTATCAGGGACAACACTTACTGTATTGTCCGAATGTACGAGTAATGCAATCTGTCGACAGCCCCGTGATTCGTGTGGGTGATGTGCGAACGCACGAAGCGGTACAATTTGTATGACAGACGCTGAAATATGCATAGTCGCCTCGGATAATACCCTACCATTAACCCCATCAAAACACTTCCACTCCATTATTTTTGAAGACGATCTGTCGTCCATCCCGACGTAACTTAGTACCAACATTTCATGATCATGCACGCCACCATTACCACGAGGGTCATTCAATGCTACGAATTGTCCCCCATGTACTAACTTGTGCCACATGGCATATGGATGAAGACTCATTGACCATACAGTCCGTCCTTCCTTGGCAGTATCAAGTGCCACAATACGATGATGTTTCTCAGATAATGTAACAGCAATCTTCGCAAAACCAAATGTAGCATCCCGCATTGCCTTCCTAGCAGGAGTCTGTATAGCCAACGATGCAAGGGAGGTCATTATACCACCACGAATAAAACTTTCAAATGACAATAATTGAGAACGCATACGATTACCAAATTGTAATTTCCGTAATGCTACCATCTCCTCATCATCTTCGGTATCGTCTGATACCGTTGGTGTAGCAACAACATGTGTCTCATCTAAGAATATCGCAGAGGAAATACTTGCCAATGCCTCCTCGGATGTCCATAGCTTCGTTACGCTATAACTAGTACCATCATTATTTAACACTTTATCAAAACGAAATGCCGACGTCATCCCACCAATTGTTGTATATACCACAGTCATACCATTACTGGTACAATCGATCAAATGTGCACGCCGGACAACTCCGACGGAAGATGAGGGGGAGGAAGTAGCAGCAGTTGTATCCAATGGTGGATGTGAGGGTGGTGCATCAACAATGACTATATCATCACCGTCAACTAACGTGGTCAATTGAACGGGTGTCCAGATTACACGACGATGTTGACTACTATCCTGCTTCTTCAACTGCATTGCCACGGCCATTGTACGACGTCCAATACCACTACTACTATCAACATTTTCATCCTCAAGTTGGGATGCCACAACCAAGTCCATATCAGGGCAGTAGACTAATGCATCATGATGTATAGATTCATCTTCCTTCGATGGACCATATATACGTTGAAAGGGAACAACAACACCACCATCATCTTCTCCATTTCCACCGCCATTACTAGTATTCAGTAGGAACATGGATTCAATTCTACGTGGTACTACTATACTAGTAGGATAACGATCATCTAATCCTGAAATACGTACCATAATCCCCCCTCTGGTATTGTATTCAGTATCATCAATAGTAATGTCAGATATTGTACGGAAGTATGGATGTAATGTATCAATAGTAATAGTAGTCCCTAATATGACTTCTGTAGATGATGGTGCTGTTGTGGATGATGAAATGTCCATTGTAGCCAAGAGTAAACCTTGTTGTTGACGATTCTTTGCTGTCACTCCTCCTCCTGCTCCTCCTCCCACACCTAATGTGATTGCAAGTATGGATACTGCCTCTTTTCCTTGTACCTCATGTATTACAAATTTTGTAGATGAGAGTAAAAATGATTCAGTCATCAATGCTGCTGCTGTTGTTGTTGTTGCTGTCTCGGGCGTTGGTGTTAGTGGCATGGTGTATAGTATACGATAAGTCATAGTACTACTGCTACTACTCCTCTCGACTGTGTTGATAATCTCTAATACTACAAATGCCATTTGTGACAGTGAAGTAGCAACATCACTACCAATTGCATCATTGTTAGTTGACCAGCATACCCAAACACCTACACGACCATTGTTGTTGTTGTTGTTGTTATTATTATTATTGTCAAGTATACGAACATCCATAATTCGTGCTACACTCTCTTCTCTTTTGGTAGGTGGTGGTTTCACATTGGCATCGTTTAATAGTTTTCTTGCCGACAAATAATTTACATCGTTTTTGTTGTTCTTAGTTATGATATTAGTGATTGGTAGTTTACCCGTAGTAGTAGTAGTAGTAGTAGTATCAAGCAGTAGCAATAATTCATCATCATACATTTCTTCTTCCCCCTTCTGATCCATCGTCTTTTTCTTGTTTTTCTTTTCCTCCCCCACTACTCCCGTGTATGATTTGCTCATGATGGTAGTCCCAATAATTATCGAAGTAAGGGGTGATGTTGTAGTCGTCAAATCAAATATTCTTGGTGGGTTAGTAATGATAGTAATATCCTCCTCCTCATCCTCATCATCATAATAATTGTCGAGAATATTAATATCCAACTGCAGCGCACCATTGGCAGGATCCCAAACGCGGAATATTCCACCGGTATCTAGAGAGTAAATGTACGTATTGGTCGCCAGCGTGACATACTGTCGTCCTTCTTTATTTCCAGCGGCACAGGCATTGACACGCCAAATTAATGCACCGGTGGCCACGTCCCGTGCGGCAATGGAACAGTCCGAATGATATTTTGCAGTAGTCGTCATTGCTCCTCCTCCTCGTCCTCGTCCGACATTCGCAGTTACAATGGAACGCGGACACATTTCGCTCTGACTGGTTATCCAAACACTTTTACTTCCACTCGCATCATCATCATCATCATCACCATCCTCGCCACTAGTAGCAGAATGTGCTAACAACACCCTGGCATACCGCACCCCCACATCGCCATGGCCGGCCGTGCGTAATACATAATCGGTCATCCCCACCTCATCGACATGCAAGGCTGATACTAATACTAGCGCTACATTGGTGGAGAGGATGACGAGGATGACGAGGAGATGTAAGAGACGAGAGGACAGCGCTGCTGGTTGTTGAAGACACGACAACGCCCTCCTCATGATCATTGTGTGTATGTGTGTGTGGTATGTCTTCTTAGAGCTTTTAAACTCAACGTCTCGGCGGGAAGCCAAAAGAGGACAATACAGAAACCGGAAGGGAAAGATGAGTCGCGCTTCTCATTAAAAAGCAAAAGAAATCTAAACGTCACTATCGTTAAGTATATGTTGTCACTATTGGGACAAATCGTGTCACTATTGGGACAAACAAACTAAGTGGGCCTTCGGACGTTGTGTCAAAAACGACTCCTTAGGTAATTCTCTACATAAATATAATACATGAGTCTCCATTCAATTTCAAACCACCATCTTATTATCATCACTGCCTCATGGCATATGATAATAGTATCCATTACGGAATTGTTAGAACATTGCATATCCCTCCGATACGTGTGAATTAAACCAACTATAACCTCCACGCTGGTATGGTCTCCACCTGTTGCGTCACTATGATGAGATCGGCATATGCATCTTTCGCTTCCTGTTCAGTACCCCTCACATTGGATGACTTTGTCTACCGTATACACCAGGGTTTAAGAAATGTCCATCTCTCTCATGCCTCATTAAATATGCACCATCCAATTGTGAGCTGGTCTTGTTGTATATGGATCGCAAATTTGAAGGATTTCATTACACGCGCCCTCTAGCTGCCATAAAAAAAATACAGAATGGTTGTTCGACCAAAGAAAAATATCCAACAATACACAAACTACAGGTGGAATCTCTTTATTTTCAAGCGATGTGTCTTGATGCACATTTTCAGGAGATTGCAACTGCAAACAACGCCCTTGGTGAGATTGTCGATGAAAGAAAACAGAAGAGAGCAAGAAAGGTGGTTGTTAGTTTACTTTTGAGATAGCACAACACGTGCTTGATGCAATCGGTTTTGCCAAGGCCCTCTGCAAGGTTTAACGTAGCACTAGCAAGGTCAATGTATGAAGGTGTTAGTAATAATGAGGAGATACTGATATATGGCAGCCCAAGAAGGTTATGAAATGCTTGTGGCCCAAGGTTGTGAGGTTGAGAGTGAAGACACAATTAAATTGGGTACAAAATATGCTATTAAAAACTCCATAATGCCAATCAAAGGGGGGAAGCAATGGATCTTTTGATTAAGCTACTAGCCACGAGATAGCAAGTTTTTGGTTCGCACCACAGAACCACAAAGTTTGTTTAATACGCTAAAGCAAAAATGCTTGAGAATTTCATTTTGAAAATCGTCCATGAATACCACACCAGCATGGTGTGGTATTCGGACGAGCTAATAACGCCACAAGTTCTATTATAGTCGCCAAAAAAGTTTGATGGCTGACTTGCATTCACTTCTTAGAGTGAGTGACTTGAATAGAGCAAATTATTAGTTTAATTTGGACGCCATTATTATGTAATTTAGACCTACATTCCTCCTACAATTCTCTTACACTCTCCCTCTTTCTGTTAATTCACTTTACAACCTTACTCTATCCTGAACCTGATGTTCAGTGGTACTTTTTTATTCATATATACCAGTTTTATTACAATTCATAGTGTATAATTCTAAACAAACAACCCACACTGATGGTGGTGGTGATAATATTTTTAATAGATCCAACGAATGGCAGAAGGCTTGGCACCCATGGCTGTGCCATTCCAAATTTCTTGTAAAGGTAATGGAGCATTACCCTTCAACAATGACTCAGTCTCAACATTAGGCAAGTAATCCTCCAATGTCTTCACATCACCCTGTGCCAACCGTCGCATAATATCATTACCACTCAAATCCACAAAGCGATCATGTCCAATAGTACCCACAATTTCAGCCGCGGCTGTTAATGTTTTCGAATGATAATTATATACTCGATATGACTTCTCTTCTGGGTCCAGTCCATACTGTAATTCACGATCTTGTGTGGCAATACCAGTGGGACATTTGTTCGTATTACATTTTAATGCTTGGATACATCCCAATGATAACATGAATGCACGTGCAGCATTGGTAGCGTCGGCCCCTAATGCCAATGTTCGTACTAGTGAGAATCCATTCGTTACACGTCCAGACGCAATAAGTTTAACCTTGGAACGTAGTCCAGCACCAACGAGTAAGTTACGTACAACGACTAATCCTTCCTCGAGTGGCAAACCGACAGAGTCAGAGTATTCAGGAGGTGCCGCACCAGTCCCACCCTCCCCACCATCAATGGTAATAAAGTCTGGTCCGGTATTCAAATCAACCATGGCACGTACAATACATGCCACATCTCGTGGATCACCCACACACATTTTAAACCCCACGGGCAACCCCCCACTAAGTGTACGTACTCTATTCACAAATGTGAGTAAACCAACATGGTCATCAAATGCCGAATGCGTTGCCGGGCTGTGACAATCATGCTCTGCGGGATATTGTAATTTTCGTGCATTTGCGATTTCGGGCGTGATTTTACTCTTGGGCAATATCCCACCATGACCGGGCTTGGCACCCTGCGATAATTTGACCTCGATCATACGCACCGTTGGATTTTCACGTAATGTTTCGAGGAATAGGTCCTCGTCGAATACACGCACTCCATCGGAATTCGTAACACCACAGCCAAAGTATCCAGTACCGACATTCCATACCAAATCCCCGCCGCCGAGTTTGTGCGACTTGGACACACCGCCTTCACCCGTATTATGATAAAAATTACCCATCTTCGCTCCGGCGCTCAATGCCAGTATGGCATTATCGCTAATGGCACCATAGCTCATGGCAGAAATGTTCAATATGCTCGCCGAATATGGACGTTTGGTACCAAACTCAGACGTGCCAATAACCACCCGGCCGCTATAATTTGCATCATCATTATCAAGTTTAATGGGCGGTTTCGGGAACATGCTATGACACGCCCATTCGTGTCGCGGCGCGTACACGTCTCGTCGCGTCCCGAAGGGCAATGTGTCATCGACCGCCTTGGATCGTCGATACACGAGCGACCGGTGCATCCGATCGAGCGGCTTGCCGTCATTATCGCTCTCTATTAAATATTGACGTATCTCTGGCCGTATCGTTTCGAGGACGTAGCGCAAATTACCCAAGACCGGATAATTCCTTCGTACGGCGTGGCCCTTTTGGGCAATGTCGTGCAATCCCACTTTCCAATATAGGGCGGTTAGTCCACCGAGGAGTGCGGCGGGCGTGAATGCTGCAAGTTCTAATGATGCGCCACTTAGCAGTGGCGCCAGCGTGAATAGGGATGTGATAGCACCGAGACCATAACCCACATTATGAAATAACTTACGATCCCATGCATCGATAAAGTCGGGAAAGTTATGTCCATGATACTCTTGCGCCTCTCGCCTTGTGGGTGTCATTCCAGCTGGTAATGCATTATTATGCACATTGGTAGGTGGTGTCACGGTGGTCTTGGATGGCGGTGGAGGCGACGTCGAGGAAGAGAGTAGTGCACGAGGAAACAAAGAAGCGACTGCTGATCGGTTAGCAATGCTGCTGACATCGGTCGTCGTGAGTTGATGGTGGACTAACAGCCCATCACGGCCCTTTCGTGCCATTACTGACGAGGAGAGACGCGCTGATAGATGATTGGTACGCATCATCATCAGCTTCAACGCTGGTAACCCCACTTTGAGAGAGATCTTCGATCCAAAAAAAATGAGAGGTGTCAACAACAAGTGCCCCCAGAAAGATTCAAAACCAAACATCTGCCCAAAGAAAGATCAAGATTCTTCCCGCATTTTCAGAGACACATTTTCATTTTTTGTTGGGGGAGGATTGTGTGATATTATCATGGCGGACAACGGCAGCAGCGGTACTCCACCACCGGGCAGCAGTGCTAGTGAGAGGGCAAAGCTTCGGATGAGACTATTCAGCAGTAGTGAAGCAGCCACGGATGCGCCTCCATCCAACATCGACAGTGATGATGGCTCTGTAAATTCGAATAATATTGCGACTCCTCATCGTGGTGATGGTGCGAATTATAATCACTTCACAACTCCATTCACTCCGTCTACTACCAATACATCAATAACAACGACAAATAATTCGATAATCGATCAACACAACCAACAACAAAAGCAACAATCGGTATTTTCGGATTTAGAACGATCACACACGGTAGATAAATTTGTCAACATACTCACTAATCAATTATCCATTGCCTTATCTTCCGGTAAATTAACACGGGCTTGGAAACCACCTAATAATAATAATAATGCTACGAATGATGATAATAATACTGTTGTAGATCATTATTATGATGTGGAACGTCAAATAATAATGCCACATATAACACCCTTCATTTGGGGTGGATCTGCATTGATTATTACTTTATTTTCATTACGCTTTGGTCGGTGGTATCAATCATACTCGACGATGAAAAAAAATTCATCATCATCATTATTGTTTTCGAGAACGACCGACAGTGTAGGTGGTATAGGGAATATGATACGTAGATATATTATTGATGGTAATAGTAATAGTAATAGTAAGTATTCTCACCATTCTAATCAACGAAACATTCAGCAACAGCAAATACAACACCCACAACAACAACAGCATGGTATGAATACAACATCATCTTCATCTATACAGGATGTACGACAACAGCAATCACTAATAGAGAGTATGAAACACAACAACAACGACACTGCAGGAAGAGGAGAGGATGTATTTCAAAATATAGGTTCGCTACTAGTTGATATATCATTATCTATATTATTTGGTATATCTACTACATTATTCTTAACTGATAGATATCAATTACTCCAAGATGTTGCGTCATTGCCACTACGGATGTTAAATAATGATAATGATGACAATGAAACCACAATAACAAGTATTAGCAGTAGTAGCAGTGGTGGTAGTAGACATGTGAATAAGAGTGTAATTGTTGAGGAATTATGTATCCCATTTAGTAATGAAATGGATAAGATTAATACTAGTAGTATATTAGTACGAAATACTCCTCCTCATCGTCAAGATCATGAAGTAGAAGAAGAAGACAATGACAATGTCGAGGGTACTACTACTACTGAGGAGGTATCCTATAGTGAATTATGGAAAGATGAAAATTTATATGATTATATTACCCTACGGTCAATACGTGACTTTGTTGCCAATTGTCATATATATGAGAAAATGAAAAAAAGAGATGGAGAAGATGTAGAGTAGATGGAGACGAGCGATTGATGTTTAATTTGGTCCGTAGAACGTAGGGTGTCAAGGGAGGAGGGAAGCAGCAGAATACTCCTACACAGTAATAAGGTTTTAAGAAAAAAACATATATGTGTTTTAACTTATGAGCAGAATCTCATTATATGAAACACACATAAACATCAACCCCAAAAATATTCGTTGACAGCAGCAAAAATCTGTAAAACCCCATCCATTATTTATTTGTTTGCTACATATTATGTAGTCATTTATTTTCAATTCTCCTCATTATAATCACTTTCGCTGATAAAAAATAATTCAATCCTCAAAGCAACGTGCCCATGCATATTGCTTCTCGGTACGCACTCGTGCTTGTTTCTGCGATGCCGTTTCATAATATTGAAATCCTGTCGCTACGCCACCTGGGACAACATCATTCTTCCATTTAGTACATGCACTATCAATAATAGTAGTATAATTATTACCACCACCAATATAATCCATAAATAGGTCTGTCATACTTGATAATGTTGTATCGACTGTTTCGGTTAAACCAAGACATACACCACATCCTCCTCCACCATTTCTTCCTACGAATGTTCCATCATCGTCGACTTCGTCAATTTTTTGAGCAGGAGTTGACCCGGTTGTTGCTGGTTGTTGATTCTTCTGTGCACTACAACAGTCTTTTGTCTTATTAGTCAAGCCAGGCGGTGTTACCAATGGCACTGATGCCGACCCCGATCCGTGCAAGTTCTTCGTCCCATACTCTGGTCTATGCGACGGTGGTGGTGAAGTTGCATCATGAATAATATGACTAGTACTATTATTGTTTATGGAGTACCCATTATTAGTACCAACAGCATTGCTATTACTGTTGTTGTTGTTGTTGTTGTTGTCAAACATGAAGATGTTGCTCTTATTCCCGCCACCTTTACTACTAATCTTGTGTAATAATTCATCAAATGTATCATTCTGTTCAATGGAATAATCCAATGTATTCGACGAATGTACTGATGATATATGTTCCGGACTGCCAGGATCTTGGGAGGATGATTGAAAGGACCATTTACGACTAAACTCTTCGTCGTCGAATGATATATGATTATCATCCACGCTTTTTTCTTCGTTTGCCTGTCCGACTGACGACTTGATACTGACGCCCATTCCTCCTCCTTTTACTCCTTCTCGGAGGCCGTATCGTGGAGTCGTCGGGCTAACTATTCTCTCTCCTTCCATTATTAATGCACAATGATTGGCGTATTGCTACCGATGAGCCACTACTCTATCGCACCACTCTCACCACCTGAAAAAATGAGGGCACCACTGTGATGTGTTCGTTTGTTCAAATTCAAAGCTGCTCGAAAATGAAAACGGTCTTTTCTCGTCATGCATCTCCAGATTAAGATGGGCATCTTAAGTCATTTTCTCTCGGTCTTGACGTCGGCGATTCATTTTCTTGTCACACTTTCGTCGTATGGTACCTCGAGTTAAAATCGATTGACGCTCCGAACACCAAGCATCTCTAGTGGAGTACCTTGAACAGTTAGTCTCGGTTAACGATGCCACCATCGCCAGCAGGAGTCACCCGCCTCGCTGGGGTGGCTATCGATCGTCGTCGGTTCCGTAACAAACGTCAACAACACAAGCTCGACGCAGCCGCGAATCATGAATACAAACAGCCACAACAATTGGACTGCGATCCGACTGTATCCACTACATTCGAAGGAAGTACATTCGACGACTCGACCGTCTCCTCCAAGTCAGTGAGTGAATCGGGATGGGTATCATTTGACGATTCAAGTAAACAACAACCAGTACCACACCCTCCTCCTCCTGCTCTGCTGACTGCTAGGAGTTCGAATAAGACGTCTTTCAACTTTGAGCGTAGCAACTGCGAATCGGCCACCCCATCCTCGCCATCAGCAACAGCAACAACACCCAAACGTGTTTACTTCGAGAGCAGTAACGTTACAACTGCAGCATTAACTCCAAGACGTAGAAGTCCCTATCTCCGAAACTATGGAAATGTTGGACGCCGCTCACCTAAATCCGATTTGACAGTGATCGTGACCACTCCAACAAATGTCTCTTCAGTAGAAGACGCAGTAGCAACTATTGAACATGTAATTGAAGAACGAGACAAGAATCGTGCAGATGCTGCCATGTTTAAACGCAAGATGAATGCTGCTATTGCAACTAGTACTGCCGTCACTAAAGACCTGGAGGATCAATTGAGCAAACAAAAGAAGGAGTTGGAATTAACAAAGGCTCAAAAGCAATATGCAGAATATCAACTAAACGCCAACAAAGTTATTGATGAGGATGTTACATCGTTAAAAGAAACAGTGAACGAAATCAGCAACAAGCTGAAGGAAACGACCAAGGAGTTAACGAGGGTGAATCAATTGAATAAGTTATTGGTGACAGAAAAAGAAAGCATTGAAGTACGTCACATGACATTGAAAAATGAGGTAACAAAAGCAGAGGAGCAACAGAACTATACGAAAAAATGGATGAAGGAAACGTCCGAACGAATGGAGCAAATGAAGGTCGAATATCGGGTAAGTACAATTTTTTTTGAGACGCAATGACGTGAATAACATTATCTTTATATCGCAAGCTAAATGTCCAAACAACGCAATCGTTTTTTTAGCAAAAAGATGTGCAGCATGCCCAACATGTAGCACAACTATTACAAACCATCAAGGAATTGCAAATTGAGAAACAGGCAAATGTCTCCCAGTCTACTATGACAAGTCAGCAGATCTCTTCCTTGGAAAATCAGTTGTCCGACGCTCTATCTATGAATCACAATCTGGAGAATGAGTTGACACAAGAAATAATATTTTTACAAAATGAATTACGTAATAGTGGACACCATGGTAAGGTAACTCATGACAGTATTGTCATCGAAGGTCTCAAAGCTGAGTTGGCAGCGGCTCGCCATCTTAAGGAAGAATCGGTATCTGCCGTACAGAATGATTTTGACATATTGAAGAAGGAATGTGATGAGAGTATAACATATTACAGGAATACGATTGAGACATTACGTTCGGAGCTGCAGGATACCAAGACTCGTGCTGATGCTGATTGCAACTATTGGATGCATAATTTTCAACCTCGATTGCTCAATGTTAAAGAAGAGAATCGTACATTGATCCAGCAACTGACTGAGGCAAAGATGGAGGTTGATCAGTTACGGAATGTTGAATCAGAGTTGGAGATACTGCAACAAGCAAAAGCACAGACAGAGTCGGAGCTTAAGAATACACAACTACAGCTTGATAATGCAATTCGTAATTTAAATGAGATGGCCTTGGACGGGAGTAAGATGCGGAATGATCTAGAGGGCTTTCTCAATGCGCTGAAGAAAGAGAAGAATCAATATCAAAAGGAAATTGATCGCACGAATAAAGTCAGTGAAGAGCAACAGACTCGGATTAGGAATTTGATGATTGAGAATGAACGGTACGATGTTGATTGTAAAGAATTGCGGATTAAAGTCTCAGACTCAATGCAAGTCCAGGATGAGCTTAATATGAAGCTACGGACACTTAAATTGGAGAATGAACAACACGAGCGTTTGTGCTCTGAGTTGCAGCAGGCTGTTGCATTGCTAAATAAGAAACTTGAACAGGAAAAGGTCAGTTCCGAGCGTCATATCAAGGAGATGTTAGTCATCAAAGATCAATATAAGACATGTAATTCAGCAAGAGGCAGCACAGATACAAAGCAATTGGTATTATCGGAACTCGAGGCTAGAAATAGTAGTCTGTCAACGCATATTGCACAACATTCACTTGCCACGGAACAACTTCGCCATACACATCAAGAAATGTCTCAAGAAATGTGTCAGAAGAATGCAAGGTATGAACATGAATGTAATGAGTTGCAATCATTAATTTCATCACTCGAAGAGAGATTGGCACACGAAAAAGAAGAATCACACAAAGTCAGACAGGAAGTAGTGGCACTTAGAGATCAGTGTCAAACGCTATTACTAGATAAGGCGACACACGAGGCATTACAACGGAAAATCTCCGAGAGCACGGCAATGATTAAACAGCTTGAGACTGACCGAGTTAAGCTGTCAGCACAGCTTGCTCAAAAGCACGAAACATCGGTGGAATTATCACATGCCAAGCAAACAATTGAAGTGCTTAAGTCTAAGGAACGATACCTTGAATCCAGAGTAGATAGTCTGGCAAATCAAATTAGCAAGACTGTGCAGGATTATGAGATGAAGTTGTGTGATTTTTCAAGTAGTTCTAGCTGTGAAAATGATGACTGAAATCATCGTACCACCCTTGCTGGTATGCGCTGACGGAGTAAGGTATATTTAGGAGTATGTATATTTGTATAATCGATAATCATGTTTCATTTACTATACTCTTCCCAACGAATGATATTATTAGAATAAACACAAATCGGTCACAAATTCTGCGCTCCCCATCCCCCTTGACGTGTTCAATCCTCTAGGTTTACTTGTTATCCCACTATCAACTAATTCTATTGCAGCGACATGACAGAGGGTCACACTTATCTCTAGACTCTAGATCACTCACTTGTATGTCACCAGTAATCCTCATCATCTATATCTGCGGGTAGCTGTGGTAAACTCCCGCTATACATAGAAACGTCAAAAGTGTCAATGGAATTTAACACAATATCCAAGTAATCATTTGGAGTTGGATGATCTCTAATTTGATCAGACCAAATCAATAACGACGACATATCATCCTCAGAAGTGGCAGTGTCGAACTTGACAAAGTCATCAATATTTATCGTCGTTTTCTTACTCCTTCCTAGTATTAATCTAGTAATGGTAGTGGAGATAATGGCTGCAGCACCAGCAAAGAGGAAAACCACCATTTTCCCTCATCAATATCTCTCATATAATATTATCTACCTCCACTTTGAAGGGCGGGTATCTAATCGAAGAGATGAGACGAAGATTCAGATTCTTTACTCTTCCAAGAATGAGATCTTTCGAGATCCTTCACCACAAAAATAATCACTGAAACTCGTCGCGTCCGCACGTGTAAATGATTTAGAGGTGAGGCTGATCAATCTGAATCTTTTCTGTCTTCATAAAAGCATCAGAGCACAGCCACATGGCCGAATCGAAGTTTACCGAAGCGTCCGGCCTGCTCGGCGGCACCGCGGCCACCAAGCCACCTCGGCCCAGCCTCCTCTCGGCGGTGGGCGGGATCAAGACTAGCGGCGAAGGCGGGGATAACAGCAAGCTACGCCAACT
>Ga0247843_1005213_pt1 | contig 18339 bp, 20 predicted proteins | sample LaCruzMarch2017__FD_192420 | JGI IMG/M metagenome (GOLD analysis project Ga0247843, IMG submission 192420) | Freshwater microbial communities from meromictic Lake La Cruz, Castile-La Mancha, Spain - LaCruzMarch2017_8m | ecosystem: Environmental > Aquatic > Freshwater > Lake | place: Spain...
CTTGAGTTCATGTAAAAGTTCAGATCGTTGTTCAGGAGTAAGAAAATCTTGCATTCATCAAGTTTAAGGTTTTTTAGACAGGCCGTGAAGGCCCTAACTGAAATTTAAATTGCGATGGGTATAGCAGTGATCTTCCTTGGATTGTGTATCATGATTATACTGGATTTCGTTGGTACCTTTTAACAAACACGGAAAGTGATGGTAGTGGAGTGTGGACAAGTTATTCGGTTCCATTCTCTCCATCGTCAGTAGGAACTCATCCTGCAACTCCGATGGCAGCATTAGCGATACGTAAGAGTGGAGGAGTAAATTCTCCCGTTGTTTTAGCAATCAATCAAACCTCAGGCGAAGTACGTTCAGCAATGTTTACAACGGCGAGTAGCTCGTGGACGATAGGTTTAGTGGAGACGTTGGGGGCCAATAGGGCCTCAAATATAGATGCAGCAGCCGATGATAATGGCAGCGTCGTGGTGGCATACCTCGATCGACAAACGACTCTTGTGGATTATGCACATAGTTCAAATGGAAGTAGCTGGACATTATTTAATGGAGTTTCAAGTACGGCAAGTGCTGGGCAAGGTTTGGATATTGAGATTAACAGTTATAGTGGGCAACCTTTGATAAGTTTTCATAATAGAACTGGGCTACTGGCAGGTACCCTTATACTTGCGACTTGTGCCAGCTCGGTATCAGGTTGTGCTACCGCCGGTTGGACGACAAGTGTTGTTGATGTTGCAACAGGAACTGGTACGACACCTTTTACGACAGCAGTGACAGGTAATGAGAATGTGCTGAGTTCGGTTATTGCGATGAGAAGCACGGGCGAGTTTGATTTACTTTATGGGCATGGGCCGAATGCGACAGGGCATTTAAAGAGGATTGAGTTTGATGAGCTTGGAGTGATTGGAGCAACAACAAATTATGTGTTAGCTCCTGGAACAACGGTTGTTTCTACGGCATTTAATTTTGGATTACCCGGGGTGAATATGTCAGGAACAGTGAGTTCAGATAATCAGTTAGTGGCACTTTACATGGGTGCGGGTAATGTTCTGGCCCATAAGACATGTGATCTTGAGCTCTTTGACTAGCAGGTGGTAGCCATTCATGCGCTAGCGCTGTATTTGATCTATAAAACCTATTTTTTAACTTGGTAGCATTATCTTTTTAGAGGTCTATCAGTTTCTTTTACGAACTAATTTAAATCAAAGATTGATCATTGAGATAGTAAGAAGAAGACTTGTTTCTTGAAAAAGTTTTGAGATGTGATTTATATACAGACACAATTTTAAATTTTTCTTTCAAGTTAGAAACTTTAGAATACGTAGCATAAGTCTTAGTTCACTTAGCTGGATTTGATATGATAACTGGACCAGAAACGCCTCGCATCCTTTTAAAAAATGCCACTAGTTTTGGTATTCTACCAAATGTTGAAATTCGAGCATTCAAATGAATAAAAGAATGGGATGACGCAAGTGTTAGCGGCTAATTAATTTATGAATCTCAATCCGATTTCCTTTCTTAGTATAGATATGGAGCATACCATCGACGGACTACATCCTCTCCTAGTTGATCAAAAGTGAAACTTAAAAATCTTTCTAGGTTCGTTTCAAAATTTTTCGGATTATATTTTTCTTGTTGAGAATCAATCTCATGAGTATCTTCAGATAGTGAGTAGATATACTCGCCTTTAAGTTTTGCAACGATGTCAGGTAAGTGGTGCAAATATTCACCAAAATACTTCAGACAAAAATCCATGTAATCTTTGGTATAGAGAAGAAAAACGTGCCACATTTGATCTATGGGCTTCATTTCCTCATCCATAATGTAGAGGAAGTCGAGATCCTCATTATTGGGTTGATCTTCTTGCATAAAACGAAGTTTTTTACTTGCCCAAAAAAAGCGCATTAAGTCCTCAAAGATAATTTCAGCATTATCTTGAAGTTCTGGATGCTCTTTTTTAAATCTTTTAATGCTGCCTTCATGCCTAAAATTAAATACTTCTTGATTCATTTAAAACTCCAGAATTGAGACGGGCACACTCGGCCCGTCATGTTAGCAGTGACTAAAAAACGGCACAGCACTTTGGCGTACAAGCATTGTGAATTTTTGCCTTCATGATTTTTGAAATTAAATCTTGTTTCATAATATCTCCTTTTGTTAGATCGTTCGTGGTTTAGATAATTTATAGAGTACTTCGATGTATTAATAAATTAGATGACATAAATACTTGTTATAGGTATATGCAAATGTATGAAAATTACATTTAAAGACCTTGAGAACTTTGTAACTTGTGCAGAATCAAGAACCCTTTCAGAGGCTTCCGAAAAGCTCCAAATGGCCCAGCCATCACTCTCTCTGGGCATTAAGAAGCTTGAAACCGAAATGGGTTACCCCTTATTTTTTAGAAGTAAAGAGGGATTAAAAATAACACCACAGGGTAAAATGCTTCTGCCAGACGCCATGAGTGCACTTTCGCATCTAAAAAAAATTAAGGGCCAAGATAGCAAAATAAAATATCGTTTAGGCTGCCATCCTTCGGTGGGAATGTTTGTGCTTGGTGATTTTTTGAAAATTATGCATAAGGAGAATCCAGAGATTGATTTCGAAATAAAAACTGCTAGCTCCTATGAAGTGAATAAGATGGTAGCTAAGGGCGATATTGATGTTGGAATTGTGATGAACCCATTTCCTCTTCAAGGCCTTATCATTAGATACATTGGGGAAGATGAAGTTGCAGTGTGGGAATCAAAGAAACGTTATCAAGAAAAATTAATCTTTCATCCGAATATGTTACAAGCAACTTCAATTATTTCACGATGGAAAAAAGTACCTTCAAGTTCTATTGATGTACCTGATTTAGAGTTAATTGCAAACCTCACTGAATCAGGCGCGGGATTTGGAATTTTACCAAAACAAGTGGTGAAGGCCTTAAAAATGAATCTTGAAATTGTTGCTGGTGCACCTACTTTCAAAGATAAGCTGGCCCTTGTTTGTTACCCTGAAATTCTTCAGTATCGAGATGGGCAACTGATATTCGAGTCTCTGAAAAAATCGTTTAAAATTTAAAAATTGATCGTTCACATATGCCTATGTTCAGAAAATAAAAAAATCTCAGAGGTTTTAACAGGGCTTCAGTATAATTCACTCATGCCGGAGATCGTTACTCGATTAAAAAATGGCGTGGTGGTCTAAACTGGGAACAATCGCTAGCACCAAACCTCTTTTGCTACAACATTTTCACTTATAACTAACTAATTTCATAAATCAGTTTTACTATGACTTACGCTGGATAATGATTTAAAGATTGATTTGCATTGTGATAGTTGAGCCAGAAACACCCTAAGAATTTAGGCAAGGTTTCTGGTGGAGCAAAGAGTCGTCGCTGGCTTTATTCCAACCCCACCAGTTTTTATATTCTAACAAATCTGAAAAAATGTACAAGCTGTTTACATAATGAGAAGAGATGGCTCCTGAGTCATTTCTAAATCTTTTTTTTTGAGGTCTTTTGGTCACTTACAATTGAAATATTTAATAAAATGATGGTGGGTGCATACAAATAAACTGTCCCAACTTCTTTCTATACTCTGCCAACCGTTCTCGTAGAAAATTAGGGGTGATAGATTCATCTATTTGATTGAAACCAATTTGCTGTTAGCGGCCAACTAAAAAAGGACATTCCCGCCAATTAAATACGGACTATTTCCACAGGAAATTGTTTATGATTAATTGTAAACACGCCTCTGAATCTGACAAAAAATTACTTACTGCAATCCCAGGCGCTCTTCCAAAAGCCTGGCACAGTTCTTTTGGGTGAAGGCTGAAGTTCTTTGGCGCATTGTTGATCAAGACAACTTCTCCCGGCATTTAATTCCTTGACCCACTCCTGGCTGGTCAAAACTGGTAGTGGAAAATGGCATGGTAAGACCATTTAGTAAATATTGCGAAAAAGCTAATCTAAGGTGTTGATTATCTGGCAGTCAAAAATTTGAGACTTTCCAAAGCTATTTCTTCATCATCTACAGCTTTGGCACCGCTAATTCCAATAGCACCAACATGTTTGCCATTTAGTAAGATTGGAACTCCTCCTTCAATTGCAATGATATTTTTTCCTGATATCAATCCAGGCTTAGTCTTTACCGCTTCTATGAATGCACTGGTAGGTCGCTGAAATGCATTTGAAGATGTAGCTTTTTGAATAGAGCTATCAATACTTCCGGAGTAGCTCCCGTCACCTCGTTCAAATAGCACCAAATTTCCTTCTTTATTAACTATTGCAATCGAGATTTTCCATGATCTCTTGCCAGCATAGTCCATGGCTTTCTCTGCAATTTTTTTTGCAGTATTTAACGGTAGATCTTGTCCAAGAACTAGCGAAGACGACATTGAGAAAATCATGAGCATGAAAAATTTCATATTAGGCCCTTTGCAGGTTTTTATTTTAATACTTTTAGCATAAATCATTTATCTAAACTATGTCTTACATTTTTCTGTAGGTCGTCAGATTCATGTAAGTCGTCATGAGTAAATCCAGCTGTGAAACATCTATAGTCTTTGTACGGTTCCAAAACGAAATGCAACAAGAGCAGTTTTTGAAGGAAAGATAAAAAGAATAAAAGTTAAGGGACTTAAGAACAATCCATTTGGGATATATACTATTTGCGCTACTTATTTAAGGACTTCTCAGAATAAAATGATTTAGCCTTTTGTTGCTGGGTTGTTGAAGTACATTAAAAGTCTTTCTTGATTTATTCCCGTTTCCGAAGCCTGGATTTTTTATAATCTTCAATAGCTTTCAGTGAACTATACCAATTGCGCCCTTCTTTTTGGGCTTTTAGCGTCCCCTTGCGCGCAAGTAGGTTTAAATGTTTAGATGAAAATTCAGTCTTGTCTGCAAGTTGAGATAATAGAAGAAGTTCAGACAGGAATGAACTCTTAACAATTGCTTTTAAATAGATATTCAGCGTTCTTTCGACGGCTTGAGCGACTATTCGAACTATTGCAAGCATATCCCCGGCGTCGGCATCATCAAGAGCATTATAATATTTCGTTCGATCATTCTTTTGAATGATGGCAATTGGATAACCACTTCTCATTAGAAGTAAATTCATGAGGAGTCGCCCAGTTCTTCCGTTTCCATCTTCGAAAGGGTGAATTGCTACAAAGCGATGATGAGCAAGGGCAGCGAATTCCGCGGGATGATAATTGCTTTTATTTTCAGTCATCCACTCAAGGAATTTTGTCATTTGCTCTTGTACCTGATAACCCGGCGGTGGGCGGTGCTTTGAACCTAAAATTTGCACATCAGTATTTCGATAAGTTCCGGCTATTTTCGATTCAGTGTCTTTTACTACGAGTTGATGAAGTTGACGGATCAGGTGATGAGAAAGCGTTAGGCGCTTTTTTGAGTCTACAACCTCGAAAAGAAAGTTCATGGCCTCTTCATGGTTTTTCGCTTCGAGATGTTCTTGGAGGTTTTTCCCTTTGATGGTGAGACCTTCACGTAGAACTAGAAGTGTTTCCTTTAAGGTAAGTCGGTTTCCCTCGATGGCATTTGAATGATAGGTCATCTCGACAGTGAACTGTTCACGAAGTTTTTTCAAAATCGACGGCTTCAACGGACGGTGGTGATTGAGTTCAGCGAGTGAACTGGTAAGGCGTTTTAAAATTCGAGCATCCAATGTGGCGGTCATAGCTTATTATGGCATATATAGGAATTACAGTATATGCCATAATAGTGTTTTTGAGACCTAATGGTTAAGAAGTGAACTCCGTTTTATCAGAATCACAGAGATCAAAACTTATTGATTTAATTAAATAACTTTCGTGTGCCCGACGGCGTGAGTTCGTTTTGTTTAAGAATGGGGTCCCATTTGACAGTGAAGACAAACATGAGAAAATCCTAGTATCCGCTACGCCCTTTTTGAGCAGTATAGACCTAAAATCATTAAGGTTTTATCTAAAGATTAACAATTTTTGATTCACCGTTCTTGGTCTGTCTGACCCATGAGACTACGCCACCATTTAATTCGAAGTTGATGGCATCAGAAACGATATTACCAGAAGTATATTTCATGAGTACGGCCAAACCATTTTTAGTTTCAAGCCCCTTTATCTCTGTTGGACATAACTTTGAAGCCATCACTAGAGATTTAGCGTAAGTAGATATAAAAGCCTTCTCTATTTGCTTATCGATATAAGGGTAAGTGACGTAGCCATCTTTATCTGCATCAGGATGGTTAGGAAGATATTTTTGGATGAAAATTTCGGCCTCGAAAATCTTGCAAGTTTTTTGGCAAATAACTTTTTTGTACTTGTAGGCTCCGCCCTCCGGCGTTCTTGTTGTCTCTGTATTTTGATAATTCGAAGCATGAGCATCCATCTTTATTTGAAACTCAGCAATGCTTTCACATTCAACATCTTTGGCGTGAGAGTTTAGTGTAAACATCATAAGTATCATTGCTGCAAACTTCAAAATTACCGCCTTGTTAAAACAATTATAAGTCACTTCTCATTCAAAACAAGATAGGCATTGTTATAAGAATTTCTTCAAATAAGAAATTTTAGAACTGAGAGGTGTATTACTGGTTTATTTAGGTCAATTCTGTATGGTATTTGGCCAGAAACTCCACCAGTTTTTATTTTCTAGCAGAGACTGAAATTCGATCAATCTAAAATTAAAAAGCCCAGTGGGTTAAGCTGGGCTTTAATATAATTCACTCCTTGCGGAGATCGAAACTGAATTTAAAAGTGGGGTGGCAGTCGATCCTGGAGACAATCGTGAACAAAGTATGTCTTCCGCCACACTATTTTCACTTGTAACTAACTAATTTCATAAATGAATTTTACTACGGACTGCTATAGAGAATGATTTAAGCATTAATCGGGATTGTGATAGTTGATCCAAAAAACGCCCTGAGAATTTAGGGAGGGTTTCTGGTGGAGAAAGGCGTCGCACCCTTTATCAAACTCCACCAGTTTTTAAATTGTAGCAAACCTGGGAATAAATACAACACTCATAAAACATCTTACCTAAATGATTGATCTTATGAGTTTTTCTGCTGTGTTTTGTATTCCTTGCCGATAATTATGCTCTAGAAATTTTTCGGGCCCATTTTGGGTTAATTCAAAAATCTGCTCAGCAGCTTTCTTATAATTAATCTCCCTGAGTTCATCATCAGCGTCAATTTTGATGATTTTCATCGATTCGAGTCTTTCCATTCCATTAGCTTCAAAGATAACAGGAACTGAAATACCTCGATGAAGAGAGCCAGAGCTTTCACCAAATCGTTTTTTATCATTGAGATGATAGAGCTGAACATTGAAGTGAGGTGTAAAGCTATTTGATGAAATTATAATTTCGTTACCTAACCCAGGAAGAGGCTTACCATTTAAGGTACCGCCGATCATGAATGCAAAGTTTTTTTCTTTATCTATTCTTGAAATCTCTGTTACAAGTTCTAGGTAGTGCTCTAGCTTTCTCATTTCCCCCCAGATCGTATATGCGCCCACAACAAATTTATCATTTAGCTTGTATGGCAAAGAAAAATCGAGGAAAGGATGAGGTATTATTTGAGAGTGAGGTTTTCTTGCATTCCAAAATTGGTCTTTGAAAATAAGATCTCCTAGGAAAATTAGTTTCTCTAGAGGATACTCTTCAAAAAATTTCTTCAGTGGAGACCTTGAGAGAAGTTCGTCAGGACGATGGATAAGAAACTTTCGAGAATTTTTATTTCTTCTGGCGTAATTTAACAGTGCAATGTCTTCTTCGATAGATGCCGGGGATGCATGGATTTGAATAATTTCAAACTCATCTTCAGAGAGGCCAAGATGTGGAATTAAAGCTTCAGAAAAATGATGGAGAGTCTTGGCACCTTTTAGACTGATCATAGCTTAAGGTCTAACACAATCTAAATGAGATGGCTGTGAATGTTTACGACTGGCTTATGTAATACTCAGACATAAAAAAAGCCCAGTGAGTTAAACAGGGCTCTTCGTATTTTTCACTTCTTGCGAAGATCGAAACTGAATTTAAAAGTGGGGTAGCATTTGACCGTGGAGACAAATATGAGCAATCTACTATTTTTGCCACAAAATTTTCTAATTTGAATTAGTTGACTTTACAACCATGACAACGATTCACAGAAGAAGTTCTTTGGAGATTTTATGACACCTAAATTTAGCTTGGAAGTTACATTTGAAACAAAACCTCCTAGGCTTAAAGATTTGGTTAATCGCCATATGATGGGCCAGGTCTGGATTCGTGACACACCATTTGGACCAGTTACAGACTCTCTGATTTTATCGGAAAAGTTCAACGTACGGCACGACAATATTTTGAAAGCAATTAAAAAGTGTCAGAATGAGCTGTCTCACAATACAAGTTATAGATTAGACAAAAATATCATTGAAAATTTTTCTATGCTGAGGCAATTTGCTTTGAACTTGATCAAACAAGGGCCAAGCAAAAAAGCGATCAGGAGAAAGCAAAACATTGCAGGTTGGGACGAAAAATATTTGCTGGAAATTCTTATTGGTCATAGGGATTTAGATGCGTAAGCCCTTAGGTTGTTAGAGATCTTATTTGTAAGGCAGTAGCATTCGCTCTTTGATAGTGCCTGCGAGAACTGTGCAGGCGATACTGCTTAAAAATGAATGACCATTTTTCAAATAAGAAATTTAAGAGTGAGTTACCGTCTTAGTGATTTATTAAGTGAGATGTTAATGATATTTGGGCCAGAAAACACCCAAAGAATTTTGGTAAGGTTTCTGGTGGGGAGAATCCGTCGCTGGGTTTATTTATCCCCCCACCAGTTTTTATATTCTATCAAATCCTAAAATTTGATCAACTAGAAATAATTGAGATGAGACAGGGGTCCAGTATTACTTAACGTGCTGATTTCTTAAGGAGCCGAGATACTGGTTTTCACTATAACAATTACTGAGATTTCTCTAAGAGATCACGAGTTATTGTATTGTCACCGCACTCCAGTTCCACGGCAAGCAATTGTGGATAGTTTTATGTTAAAGAAAACATCTTGCGATTCGGCAATCAGGACTTAAAAGGATAAAGATATTCTAGTTAAGAATCCGAATAAGGATGGCGAGTATAAGCTCTTTTTCAAGATGTTTCAGGTGTATATAACAAAAATGCTTGATTGAGGTTCAGTAAAAATATCACTTCCTGCTAAGATAGCAATTATTTATTTCATTTGAAGAATATCCACATAGGTCTTCTTAATGGATCCTGATTATCATATTCGAAGGTCATACCAAGTTCGGGAAGTTCTACCTTGTACTTATCTTCTTCAACATCGGTAGCCCTTGATGGGATCTCAGTTTCGATCCATTTGAAATTTTTAAAACGTTTCTTCAAAAAAGCATATGCATCGAAATCGACCCAGTAGGGCATAGAAGTCCCTAAAACTTTGCCAGAGGATTTATTGATGGATGTCGAAAAATCTTTGTAAACGTATTCTAAATTACCATCGTTCTCTGGTTTTACTTCCTGAGGCTGACCAAAAGTTTTAATTAATTCATCTCTTGTTGCTTCTTTTTGAACATGGATGATTCTGTCAAAAATATCTTTTGATTCATCATTGCTAGATGAATGTGTTGTGCAGCCGAATAAAAGAAGTACTATGCTTAGAAGTAAAAGCTTCATTTTTGTTCTCTCTTCTTAATTATTTTTTCGATGTATGAAAAACTAGTTGGATTAACTTTTTTAAGTTTTGTTGGGTCTGAATAATAAATTTCAATATGATTTGCATAATCTTCGCTTACGGACTCAGATGAGTCAGGTATAACTAAGATTTTTGGCGGCGTCTTGATACCTTTCTCACGATTTATGATCCAGCCAGATGCATTTGCAAACCCGAGCATTTCTTCTTTCGTTAGGTCAAGAATGGTCAGATGGCCAACTTCATGAATAAGCACGTCAAGTTTGTTCGAAGCCTCAAAAAACTTATCAAAGATAATGAGTGTTCTCGTAAGAGGTATTCCTGCTGCGGGATTGTGAGCATTTCCTCCGACATCACCTCTAAGCTGCTCTCCCAGTTTGTACTTTTTGAGCCATTCAGGCAGTTTTGAAAGATATTCATCAACAATCTTTTTCTCTTCTGATTTCCACTTTTTTATATTTGTTTTTATTCTTTTGAAGGTTTGAGTTGTCGAATCTTGATAATAGTTGAATTGAGTTAATTCTCGGCAATGGGCTTTTCTGAGATGAGCCCTGACTTTCGTTCCATCGGCTCTCTTATAGGACTCAATCCATTGCTCTCTAACGTAGATTTCGTGTGGTCCACAAACGCTGGCAAAGAGAGCTGTGGAAAATAGAATGAATAAAATTATAGGCATTGTTAAATTTTATCAGGGTTAGGAGAGGCGTCAACTCAAGGGAATAAAAAAAGCCCAGTGGGTTAAACCGGGACCTTAGTATCTTTCACTTCTTTCGAAGATCAAAATTAGGGATAGGGAAGAGATGGGGTCGTATTCGTAAGTGGGTGCACTCATTTACAGGACACCGTTTCCACCACGCCCTGTATAAGATCAAGGATTTGAAATCACAGCAAATGCTGCAACAAGGCAGCTATAGCTTGAAAAGAGATTTGATTTGGTCGTTAGGTTTCTTCTGACCAGAACGGTAGTCCATAATTAATCTCCTCGTTTCATTCACATAGAAATGTAAATGAACTAATACCCCAAAAACGTCGTCAATTTCCATTTTGGAAATCACAAAACCTCTTTTCAGCTTCGGAATAATAACCTGGTTATTGGTTGCACAATGCCTCGAGTAGATTAATTGGAATCCTAATGCGATCGCCTCATCCAACATCCTGTTTAAGAGCATTGTGTATAAGCCTTTCCTTCGGTATTCAGGCAAGATGGCAGAGTTGGCAACATAGAACGTTGTGTGACTTTCTTGAAACCCCCAGCTCCATCCAACAAATTCATCTTTTTCATTAAAAATAGCGAGTCTTATTTCTATTAAACTCACAAGCGGTTTACGTAGCTCACTTATTGCATTTTTCTCTTCGTCGTTGACTAAATCCCAGAAGTGGTAACTGTGATCATCTTCAAAAATTTTAAATTTGTACTTATTCCAGTACTCTCTAAATTCTTCTTTACCTAGTTTTTCTATCCTGAATTTTTTATTCATAAAATACCTTCAACAAGCTTGTGCATTTGGCTAATTACTTTTTCTATTAATTAGAACCTAGGATTGTTTCATATTGATAGGGAATAGTGATCGGAATATCTCCAGTGATTTTCATCTCACCTGTTTTCACATTAACCAAAAACGTCACATATCTCAGAGACTTTTCATTTTTAATTGGATTCTTTTGAAATAACGGAACACAAACTCCACCCTTATTTCTTGCTGAAGGAGTTCGAAGTCCTTCAATGTTTATTTCGATAGCACTGGCTGCAAGATCTCGGCAAAATTTATAGTCATTACTTGTGAGCGAATCATGAATATCAATATTATCTATTAAAGAAGCGAAATTTTTTGACTCAATATCGACTTCAAATACTTTTCGATCCGATTGAATCCAGTCTTTTGAACTATGATCGTGTAAATTTTGTGACCATTTAACAAAATGCCAAAGGGCTTCAAGATAAGAAGTTATTTTGTCCTCTGCTGAGTAAAAGACCCCATGGGTTTTGCCGTCGCCGAAACGTCCTTCTCTCCAAGGAGGATCGAGGACTGTATATAATTCATCTGCTTTTCCGTACTGGAAAGTTCTGTCATTATGAGGTTGTTTTCGATCAATGAGTGAGCTATCCAACTCAAGTTCGAAAATATTTTCGTAGTCTTCAGCATCCACGATGTCGTCATATAAATTCTGACTAGGTTGTGCAGTGTAGATACTTCTGATGCAAGTATGCTTATAGGGTGCTATCTTGAATGGATACGTCATCAGTAACCATTACATCTAACTTGATCAAGCCTTCTTCTGACAGCTGCAAAACGATTAAGGCCTTGACCCATTTCTCCAGATGATATGTATTGCAACGGAGATAAGCCTTCAAAGTCAGGATTTTCAACTTTCATCCATTTATAAACAAGATCTCGGTTGTACGGAAAAATGATTCTAAGGTTTTTGTGAATTGCTATTAACATCCCAACTCTTAATAAAACGTCATCTGCTTCAGGAATTTGGTGAAGGTCTTGCATTAGCTTTAGCCTTTCACGATTGTGCTTGATCCCCAGTAATGAAGCTTGCTCCTCGCGAGAGAAATGATACAAATTTACAATGTTCCAAAATGCTTTAGACGCAGATTTAAACTTGCTGACAAAGTTGGGCTTTTTGTTAGTTTTTTCATTCATGTAGGTATTCTATCATGGTGTAGGTTTACCGACAATGGGTTGATAGAAGCTACCTAGTACATAAGCATTTTCATATGGTTAGGTCCGATTTCTCGAGGTTTGTATTTCAGTCTAATGTTAATCCAATACATTGTTTCCTCGAAAAGGAGCTTCTTTTTTTTTTACTACTTAAGTCTACGGAAATATTTGAATCAATCTATGAACGAAATTCACTTGGAAGTTTTCCCGTCAGGCTTCTGAAGGTTGTAATGAACTGCGAAAGAGACGAATATCCAACTTCATAGGCAACATCCGTGACAGATTGATTTTGAAGTAGAAGCTCTTTGGCCTTTTCGATTCGATGAAATGTAATAGCTTGTTTTGGTGTCATGCCACTTTCATCGAGAAAAAGACGATTTAAGTTCCGTACACTTAATCCTGAAGCCTTGGCCAGCCGATCCATGGATATTTGCTCTTGATACGACTCCTGAATCTTGATCCAAACTTTTTTCACTCTTGGATCCGAAATTTTTCCAGAGAAGGAATCTAATCCTGTTGGTATGATTTGCTCTAGCATTTCCGAAAAGGTTTGTACCAGAGTCTCGCACAGAGATTGCGCAGCTTTTGTTTTAGGGTGAATCAAAAGATGGAAGAGAAGTTCTTTGCTGAGTTGGCTAACTGGAAGAATTTTTGGTTCAGACGCAATTCCTCCTAGCTTATCCCACATCTTTGTATCGATGAAAAAATATAGTCTTTCTCCGTCCGCATTTTCAGTGGAAGTGAAGACATGTTCAACTCCCGCTGGGATATAGATCATCTTACCTTGACCCGCCTTAAGTTCCCCTGCTTCGAAATGCACACCAATTTCCCCCTGAAGAGGAATAAAAATCTCATGATCTTCGTGGTGATGTCTTCTCTTCCTCTTTCCCCTGATTTTTTGGTGAATAATGAGGATTCCCGGGAACTTAGCGATAACTTCTTGACCTTGTTTCATCACCTTAGCATGACATTTTTGGCCAAAAACCGCAAATTATTGGCCAGGGTACGAAAGATAAAAATCTATTAATTGCTTATATTCATCACGTTCCAAACAACAATTTAGGAGATCGATATGAAAACTTTGAACCTTGCCCTCACCACCTTATTATCGCTAACAGGTGTTTCTTGTGCTCACACAAAGGCTTCATCTTCAGCAAAAATCTACACTTTCGAGTCTGATGCTAGTGGTTTCAATACTAAGAACTTCTTCTATGACAACGGTCAAGAAGTTGTGGTCTTCGATGCTCAGTTTACGTTTGAGACAGCTCAGAAGAGCATTGAGTTTCTTCGAACTAAAACTAAGAATCCAATTACCTACGTTGTTGTGACCCATCCAAATCCTGATAAATTTAACGGTGCAAGTGCTTTCCAGAAACTCGGAGCGAAGGTCATCGCATCTCAAAAGACCGCTCAAAACATACCTGGCGTACACGCTTATAAAAAATACTACTTCGTAGAAATGGCGAAGATGTTCACCGAACAGTCATACCCGCAAGAGGCCCATGTCGATGTCACCTTCAATCAAAAGTACGATCTTCGCCTTGGTAACGGTGAAGTCATCAGACTCCAAGAACTTTCATCTCCTGGAGTAAGCACGAACCAAACCGTGGCCATCATTGCTCAATCAAATGCTGTGATGGTTGGAGATCTTGTTCACTATAAAGTTCATGCCTGGTTAGAAGGTGGAATTGTGGATGGGAAGGCTACTCCAACTATTAACGGTTGGATCTCAGACCTTAAAGAGCTTGCTTCGATCGTGAAAAAAGGAACGATGATTTACGGCGGACGTGGTGAAGTTGTCCCTGTCGAGAAAGCAGTTCTTGCTCAGATCGACTATCTAAAAAAATCTAATGAAGTTGTAACACTGTTTGCAAAAAAATCGGGAGATCAAACAGTGGCGATACAAGCCGAAATTGAAAAGAATTTTCCAGAGTATGGTTTAAGCTACATGATTCAGTACGGGGTTTATGGTCTAGTGCAATCAAAGCGATAATCGTGCTCAAATAAATAAGGCCCAGTGGGTTAAACTGGGCTTTAGTATTTTTCACTTCTTGCGAAGATCAAAACTGAATTAAATGTTCACAGAAGAGGGCAACCTTAGATAGGTCCAGTGATATCAAATAAATCAAATCTTTGGAGATTTTATGACCCCTCAATTTAACTTGGAAGTTCCTTTCGATACAAAACCGCCTAGGCTTAAAGATTTGGTTAATCGCCATATGATGGACCAGTTACAGACTCTCTAATTTTATCGGAAAAGTTTAATGTACGGCATGACAACATTTTGAGAGCAATTAAAAAGTGCCAGAATGAGCTGTCTCACAATACAAGTTATAGATTAGACAAAAATATCATTGAAAATTTTTATTTTGCTGGTGCAAAAGGCAAAGAAAGAAAAGAACGAAAAGTAGATGTCACAGAGTTTGGATTGGCCCTACTCCTTTTATACATTAATAGTCCAAAAGCCCGCCAAATTTCTGCTGAAATTCTGTATAGGTTTTTAGTACTCAAGACTTACGTTACGGGATTGAACGAAAGACAAATTGGAGCGATCAAAGGATATTATAGGAATCAGATTGAATAAATAAGTTCAATTCGCAAAAACAAAAAAGCCCAGTGGGTTAAACTGGACTTAGAAAATCATTATTTTTCACAAACGCGTACTTCGATCCATTCGCTGAGAGATGAAATGTATTCGAACTCTCTTTGTTCAGACAAGACCTAAGTAATTGTAAACTTAGTATATTTTGTTAACATTGAGGGAATGAAATGCTTTATATTTTTCTGTGTAATTTGGGTCCAGTCCTTAAGTGTTCTTGCGTTAGTAAATGGACGGCCGCTTTCAGGTAGGCCTGATCTCGTGAGGCTCGAATTCAATAATAGAGACACAAACTGTAGTGGATTTTTTGTAAGCCCAGCTCTGATTGTTACTGCAGCTCATTGCCTCTATTCGTGGCGAGACGGAGGTTTGGCCAAGCTGACTGGTATAATCTCCGTTAATGAAAAGAAACTAGATTTAGAAGTCTTAGAGCTCATTCCACATCCCAATTACGAAAAAGGTTGGGCAACTCATGATGTGGCAGTCATCAAGGTTTCAGATCATTTGGCTTTTGAAGGGAATTTTCTTATTAGTGACAAGCATGTTCCTATGTTCGGCTTTCTTATCTACTTTGGTGCAGGGAAAATCGATATGGAAAAGAAAATTTATGGTCGATCTACCGGAGAAGCTTCATATCTCGCACTAAATTCTTATATCTTTGGATTTGGGCCATCGAGTGCTTCTGAAAAGAGTGAAGGATCTGCTTCTATTGCATCCAACGATTCTGGCTCGCCTGTGATTCAAAAAGAAACTGGGAAGGTCATGGCCGTTGCAAGCCAGAGCACTGCAATTGATAGCAGTGGAAGTTTTTTACCGGCCATAAGCATTTCATCGAGTCTAAAAGAAAAGAGTAACCGTGACTTTCTTTTAAAGTACATGCCTCAAAAATCATTTTAGATTCCGCGTCTACTTCAAAATTGAATCTTGAAATCACAAATTGTGACTTCAAGTTGGCTCCTTGTTCAATCTGTGACATCAAGATTGATAGGAGCAGCTATGTTAAAATCTGATGAAATTGGTGAAATTATTTATTTGATTCGCGGTCAAAGAGTATTGATCGATTCTGATTTAGCAAATCTGTATGGGGTTGAAACTAAAAGACTCAATGAGCAAGTTCGAAGAAATATAGATCGGTTTCCGGAAGACTTCATGTTTCAGCTGACCACTCAAGAATATGAATTTTTGAAGTCGCAAATTGCGACTTCAAAACAAGGGAGCGGCGGAAAACAAAAGTTGCCATCAGTTTTCACTGAGAATGGCGTGGCTATGTTATCTAGCGTTTTAAATAGCAAGCAAGCCATTAGAGTAAACATATCTATAATGAGACTTTTCACTCGATTACGAAGCTTTCATATGCTCGAAAAAAATGTGGCAAGACAGATAGGTGAAATGAAGAATGATGCCAATAAGATATTTAAAGTCGTGTTTGAACGTCTTGATGATTTAGAATCTGAACGACCTGCTCTTCCTCAGCGACGACGAAAGATAGGCTTAAAGGCGAAATAAAAAAAGCCCAGTGGGTTAAACTGGGCTTTAGTATTTTTCACTTCTTGCGAAGATCGAAACTGAATTTAAAGTGGGGTGGCGCTCGTTACTGGGGACAATCAATATTATTAGGTACTTTTGCCACAGACTTTTCAATTTAGCTGGCCCTAACTTTCCAGTAAGGAGCCATGCCAATGAACTGTGCAAAGAACCAAGCCTTAAAATGGCCTATGCCCATTTTAACCATTCCTTCATAGCTATGTTTTTTAAACTCTTTAAGTGTCATGTTTTCAGCGAGGAGTTTTCCGTTCACATAACAATAACTGCAATATTTATCTGAGCCACTGTCTTTTGGATCCTTGGCCATCGGCAAGTAACAACAATCGCAATTTTTAACTTTCATATGATCCTTGTAAGATTTGATAGTTTTAAAACTGAACATGACTGTAAAACATATTTCAGAGTAAAAAAAAGCCCAGTGGGTTAAACTGAGCTCTTGGTATTTTTCACTTCTTGCTAAAGATCAAGGAAAGAAGCCTTGCGGAGGATAAACGTGAACAGGAAGCCATTCTTAAAATGAGTAAACTGCGGGACCAGGGATTTAGTTTCTTGAAAATTGCAAAAGTGCTGAACACGATGAAGGTGCCTACGAAGACTTGAAAGGGTAGGTGGCATGTGAGAACCTTCCAAGCCATTTTATTAAAGAACGAATGATCTGTTTTTCAAAGAAGAATTTTAAGTGAGAGTTACTGTCATCATGATTTATCAAGTGAGATGTTTATGATACTTGGGCCAGACAACACCTTGAGAATTTAGGCAAGGTTTCTGGTGGAGAGAATCCGTCGCTGGGTTTATTTATCCCTCCACCAGTTTTTGTATTGTAGCAAATACTAAGATTCGATCAATTAGAAATAATCGAGATCGGGCAAGGAGTCCGAAATAACTAAGTGGGTGATTTTACCAGGATAGTGCCACCGTTATGGAGCCAGTCTAAAATAACGGGGTTGACAGGATCATGAATTATTATATTGTCCTAAAATGCTACACCTTTATTCCTTTCTCCTACTTTTTCTAAGTCTTTCCGCTTATGGCCAGAATCATGTGGATATTCAAAAAAGAGTGACTGATGCTTTTAATCGACGTTCAACTGATGATCTTCTTATAGGGAGTTCAGTTGGATACATTGATGAAAAAGGGAAGTTGGAGATTAACTTAGGGATGGTGAATTCATCTCATGAGAAATTCGAAATAGGATCAGTTAGCAAATCTTTCACTGGCATTGTTATTGCTCAACTTGTCCTTGATCAAAAAATAAAATTGTCGACTCTTTTAGAAGAAGTGCTCCCTGAATTAAAAGGGACATATGCAGGAAGTGTGAGTCTCAAGCTTCTTGCTAATCACAAGGCCCGATTTGTGCGTAACCATCCAGAAGGAGGTGGCATATCTGAAGAAGATTTGATTAATTTTTTAAAAACGTTTGCTCCTGGAACCAGTGGTCCTGCTGAGGGAGAAAAGTATTACTCGAATTTAGGCTTTACTACTTTAGGGCTCGTGATTTCGAGACTTACGGGAAAGAATTATAGCGACGCTATTCGTGAACGGATCTTGTTACCACTTGAAATGAAAGAGACAAATTTTCTCACATCTAGTAACGAACACAGTGCACTTATCACTCCACATAATATACTTCTTCAACCGATCTCGGCCGATGTCCTATCTGACTTACCTGGAGCATCTGGAGGAATTACCTCCTCTCTTCACGATATGATGAAATTTATTGAATTTAATTAGAGCGTGGTGCGCTTTAACCGGCGCACCTAAACTTCATTTCAGCTAAATCTTTGGTAAATCTGCTCAGGTTTAGTGAAAAAATCGATCTTTGCCCCTCAAGTAACGTCGCCTCATCTGA
>Ga0247843_1005215_pt1 | contig 18335 bp, 16 predicted proteins | sample LaCruzMarch2017__FD_192420 | JGI IMG/M metagenome (GOLD analysis project Ga0247843, IMG submission 192420) | Freshwater microbial communities from meromictic Lake La Cruz, Castile-La Mancha, Spain - LaCruzMarch2017_8m | ecosystem: Environmental > Aquatic > Freshwater > Lake | place: Spain...
CCGACATACCGGCATCTTGAAGTTTTAAAATCGACACGATTTGTGACTCCGTAAATTTTGAATTTTTCATACATCTTGAGTTTACGGACTCTATTTCTGAACGTTTCAGTTTTTAGGGAAGCTTACCAGAACAAATGTAAATAAATATTTTAAATATATAGAAATATATAATTCATTAAACTACTCCTTCACAAAACGCACCACGCCCTGAGCACCAGAACTTAGGGTGTAATGCAAGAAGTAAACGCCCGTGCTCCATGAAGAAACCGGAATTTGCGCGTTGGAAACCTCCATCACGTTCTGTGAAGTCATTTTGCTTCCGCTAATCGAATAAACGGTTAATGTGCCACGAGAACTTGCTCCTAGCGCTACCGATGCACATCCGTCCTGAACGCAAATGCTTGGTACGAACGTGGGTTCCGTTAGTCCCAATTGTGCCGTATAGAATTGATCGATAACTAGTAAGGTATTATAATTCGTATTCTTCTGCGGACAATGAATCTCTAAACTTGCGGTATACGCTTGAGCCAAAGGAGGGAATAAAGAATACCCCACCACATAGGTTGCCATTACATTTGCAGGAACTAGGGTATCATACACTTGCCAAGTAAGATAGATGCTGTCTAGTGCATTTGGGTTGCCGCTTGGAACATACTGGGAACCAGAAATAAAGGCTGCACCAATCGCATTGTAATCTATGCTGCAATCAAGCACTTGTTGCATTCCAAGCGAATCCATTACGTTCGGAATGTTATTGTTGTTAATTACAAATACGGTGTCATTTCCTGGATTTATGGTCGACGAAACGGTAAAACTATCGCAGCTCACACAGCCATTCATATCCGTAACACAGCAGGTATAAACGCCAACACCAAGCCCATTAATTGTACTTGACACAGACCCAATACTCCAATTGTATACGTACGGTGCAGAACCGCCAACAGCAGTTACTGAAGCTGATCCATCGAATGCATTTGGAGAACTTGCAGGGGTCCCTGTGATTACCGCCTGCAAACTGTTGCATGGATTCCCCGAAATCATAAAAGTAGCCATAACAGAATCAATGAAGGTCGTATAATACACGCCATACGTTCCTGCACAAAGGTTAGAAACACTAGTAACTCCTTGCGCAAAAATATTTCCATTGCCAGAATACCAAACTATGGTATTTGTCATAACGTTGTTCGGATTGGTAATAGCTGCCGAACCGTCACAGGCATTTGGACTTGTAGCATCAATTACAGTAAGGGGTGATACAGGTTGTGCCCACGCATTATTCAATACTAAAAGCATTGAAAGAACAGCGAGTGATAACAGATTTTTCATGTTTTATTTGTTTAATTATTAGTAAATATAATCACAATATGTCGCCATACAAATCATAATGATCTGCCGAGGTGATTTTAACTTGAGAAAATGCGCCAATTGGCACATATAAGGAAGGTGTACGTTTTACTCGAACTTCATTATCCACCTCAGGAGAATCGAATTCGGTTCTTCCGATAAAGTAATCCCCTTCCACCCGATCAAACAATGTTTTATAGGTATTTCCAATCTTTGCTTGATTCAGTTCATAACTAATGCCCGATTGCAGTTCCATAACTGAATCTGCGCGCTGTTGTTTTACCGCATCGGGCACATCATCCGTCATTGAAAAGGCATGCGTATTGTCTTCATGGGAATAGGTAAAGATTCCCAGACGGTCAAAACGACTACGTTCAACAAATCCCATCATTTCTTCGAAATCCTGTGCTGTTTCCCCAGGAAATCCAGCAATCAAGGTTGTTCGCAACGCAATGCCAGGGACTTTCTGTCGTATCGCATCAATTAATTCCTCCGTTTTTTCGCGGGTAATGCCTCTGCGCATTGCTTTAAGCATCGCCGTAGACCCGTGTTGCAATGGAATATCCAAGTAATTACATACATTGGAACGGTCACGCATCACGTCTAACACATCCATGGGAAACCCTGCAGGAAAGGCGTAATGCAGCCTAATCCATTCAATTCCTTCAATATCTGATAATTTATCTACTAATTCAGCGAGGTTCCGTTTCTTATAAATATCCAAGCCGTAATAGGTCAAATCTTGTGCGATTAACAACAACTCCTTTACCCCTTGCTTCGCTAATTGTGTGGCATTCTTAATTAATTGATCCATGGGTGTTGACACATGCTGTCCGCGCATCAACGGAATAGCACAAAAGGAACATGGACGATCACAACCTTCTGCGATTTTAAAGTAGGCATAATGATTTGGCGTGGTAAGTAAGCGTTCTCCAACCAACTCATATTTATAATCTGCTTTGAGCGTTTTTAGCAACCTTGGTAATTCACGCGTTCCAAAATATGCATCAACCTCGGGGATTTCTTGTTCCAAATCACTTCGGTAACGCTCTGAGAGGCAACCGGTCACATATACTTTATCGACTAAGCCCTGTTGTTTCGCGTTTACATACTGAAGAATGGTATCAATTGACTCTTGTTTAGCGTTATCGATAAACCCACAGGTGTTGATTATTACAATCTCCGATTCCTCGTTTCGTTCATGACCGACGTCAAAACTATTCGCTTTGAGTTGAGCCATCATAATTTCCGAATCAAAGGTATTTTTAGAACACCCAAGTGTCACTACGTTCACCTTATTTTTTCGGGTTGATTTAGTTTTCATAGAGCGTAAAATTAGACAATTGGAGTGTAAAACATGTCCTATTCTATTCCTTTTATTACATTTGCGGTCGAGATTCAATTATGACAATCGAAGAATTATTTCATGCATTCACCGATGCAGACTTTCAGTACACACGGTTTTTGAAAACCAGAACCTACGAGCGCATCAAATTGGAGCGTTACGATACCCTTATTGAAGGTATTCGTCAGCAAGCCATTAAAATGGATTTAAGCGCGGGAATTAATGAGGAGCTACAAACGATTGACCGTTTGGATTTAGATTATTCGCCGCATTTGAACGTTATCAGAAAGGTGTTAGGGTTTTTAACCTTTGGATATAGTAGAAGAAAATTTATTGTGAACAAGGTAAATCAATACTACCTGCGTGAAATTCACCAACGCCATTTAATGGTGCAGATGATTCAGAATCATTTAGCACAGGAATAACTGATCATTGGTGTGTTGAATTGGACTTACATGCTTAACTAACACGTTCTGTTCATAAGATATAATCCTCGAATGGTTTGTACAATTTTTCCTTTTTAATTTTGAAAAAAATATATACCATGAACTTGAAATTTAATTTTCTACTCTTTTCTACACTTTTAGGCTTATTCGCTTGTTCTCAACAGGCTGATACCAAGTTAACTCCCGAAGTCCCTAAACCTGAAACTGAAATAAAATTCAAATTAACTGATTTCTTAAGCGCAAATTCAGATTTAGATAACGCTGTAAATGACGTTCTAAAACAATTAGATGATACAGCAATTATCGCACAACTTATCATGCCTGCCGTTGGGAAATATGGGCAAACACAAGCTATGATAGAAGACCACATTAATCGCCGGATTATTGGCGGTGTATTGATGTTAAATGGTACAAAAAGTGAATTCACCTCCATGATTTCATCCTTTGAAAAAACGAATAAATCCTTAGGTAATTTACCCTTTCTATACAGCGCGGATGCAGAACCTAGTTTAGTTAATCGTAAAATAACTGGTTCAACGGCAGTTAAAAAAGCAGCTGAAATCAGTTCTATCGATGAAGTAATTCAAGTGTCTCAGCAAATTTCAACCGATTTAAATGACATTGGGATCAATTATAATTTTGCCCCTGTGGTTGATGTGGCAGGTAATGCTACGGTAGGCTACAGAGGATTTGGTTCAAAACCTGGACAACTTATCCCGTGGTCTAATACCTTTATTCAAGAGACTCAAAAGAAGAATATTATAGCCACGGCAAAACACTTTCCAGGTCATGGATTGGTTAGTGGAGATACGCATTCTTCCTTACAAACTATAGATGGCGAATTAAAGGAAATCAGCACTTACCCAGAACTAATAAAACAAGGCGTACTTTCCATCATGGTCGCACATATTGCAGTTATAAACAACAAGAAATATCAAACGAATGGACTTCCGTCTACCTGCTCAAAATCCATCATTACGGATTTATTAAAAAACGAGTTAAAATTCAATGGCTTAGTAGTAACGGATGCCATGAACATGGGCGGTGTGGTCAATGTACCACAAAGCGCGAGTAAAGCCATCGAGGCCGGTTGTCACATTGTTTTAATGCCCGTTGACGCAGCTAAAACACATCAAGAATTACTGGCGCGATACAAAAAAGACAAGGAATTTAAGGCGCAAGTAATTGACGCCGCAAAACATGTGATCCGCATGAAAATTTGTCTTGGATTATTAAATTAACCCAGGTAGATATCAAGCAAACCCTCAGGGGTTGTAATGGTAAGCGTTTTATCTGTTCGATTAATGGTCTTATTCAGGTCTAGATTCAAAGGGACCAAGATCTCTTGTCCATCACAATCGATTTGAAGCAAGGGATTTGAGGAATGATCGATGATACTAACAACAGTTCCAATGTTTCCTCGAACCGTATCTATTACCGTAAAGCCTTTCACCTCATGATCATAGAAGGTATGCTCATCTAATTCTTGCAACACCACTTCTGGAAGAAACACAGCTTTTCTTAAAAGAGTTCTAGCTTCCGCTTCGGTTGAAATACCTTCAAACGTTAACACAAGAAAGCCCTTATTCATTGGTTTTATGCGAACAACATGGAAGGGGGTTGATATCCCATCCATATTAAAAAAAACCACGGATAAATCTCGATAATCGTCTGAATTGGTAACATCTAAAAACAACGAAACTTCACCTTTGAATCCGTGAAGTTTCGCAATATGACCGATTTCTATGAATCCCTCCAATGGGAAAACTATTATTCTGCTGTTTCTGTTGTATCCTCCGCTGCTGGAGCTTCCTCCGCTGCTGGAGCTTCCTCCGCTGCTGGAGCTTCTTCCACTGCTGGAGCTTCTTCCGCTGCTGGAGCTTCTTCCACTGCTGGAGCTTCTTCTGCTGCTGGAGCTTCTTCCGCTACTGGAGCTTCTTCCACTACTGGAGCTTCTTCCACTACTGGATTCATTTTAGCTTCTAACGCAGCAGCCTTGATGGCATTCTTTTCCATTTCAACTTTCAAACGCTCTGCTTTCTCTTTATCGGATGCTTTCGAAAGACCCTCTTTTTTAGATTGGACTTTATTCTCTTTTTCTAAGAGCCAAACATTAAATTTATTTTCAGCTTCCTCTAATGTGAATGCACCTTTATCGACACCTTTCAATAAGTGACTTTTAAATAATACTCCTTTGTAAGAAAGTATTGCACGTGCCGTATCGCTCATTTCTGCTCCTACCGTCACCCAATGCAAGGTGCGTTCAAAGTTAATGTCAATTACTGCAGGATTTAATACTGGGTTGTATGTGCCTAATTTCTCGATGAATTTACCATCTCTTTTTGCTCTGCTGTCTGCAGCTACAATGTGAAAAAATGCTTTTCCTTTTTTACCGTGTCTTTGTAGACGAATTCTTGTTGCCATATGCGTTTATAAATTGGGGTGCAAAACCCCGGTTAATAAAAAAATCAGGGTGCAAAGGTACATCTATATTTTAGAATCGCAATAAAAAGACTAACTTATCTTCCATGTATACTGTAGCATGATAGATCGCGGAGGTTCGATTTTAAGCGGACGTAGCGAATAACTTCGATTCAAGATATTCGAACCCACCAGCGCAACCTTATGATGTTCATTCACACTGTATGAAGCGCGCGCGTCAAAAATGATGTTTCCGAATCGATGTGCATTAAAATAATCCATATATCGAATGTTTTGCTTATCACCTCCTGAAGCCGCTGTGGTTTCTTCGAAGTCTTTAATAATCGCATCCATATTAACGATCTTACTAAAATACTTCATGCTTAAACCTATAGAGAACTTAGATTTATACGTTAATTCCGCATCAAATTTCACATTATGTAGAAAACGATATTTTAAAATCCCACTGGCGGAATCCATGGAGGTTGTGTTATAACTATATTTACGATTAATATCATCAATGGCGTATACATAGTCTGGATTGAGCGTTGTAGGAACGATGTAATTATAGCCTGTTAAAAATGATATCTCAAGATTCTTGTTGATGTTACTTTTTCCGGCCAATGATAAATCAATGCCCACTACTCGGGACCTTCCTGTATTCAAGAATTTAAATCCTGCAAAAGAGCCTGGCGCATTCGCCACATCCCAAATCCCAAACATGTACTCAATGGTATTTTGATATTCCTGCCAAAAGAAGGCCGCATCAAGGTATGCATAAACACCCCCCAATTTTAATCCTTGCTTCACCCCTACTTCAGCATTCCAGCTGCTTTCAGGTAATAGCCTCGGATTTGGAAAAACCCCAAAATTCCCAACACCAGTTTTAATAAAGCGCTCTGTAATGGTTGGAAAGCGATACCCTTGTCCAAACGAGGCACGAAGGTATGTTTCTTGATACAGCTTTAAACTTGCTCCGCATCTAAAAATTGGTTTAATGGCGGTCACGGTATCATTCAGTTGAAAATATTCGAGCCTCGCCCCTGCAGAAACATTTAAAATTTTATTGAAGGATTTCTCCATTTGAGTGTATGCAGACAGATTAAGCAAGCGGTTGTTGGGACTTCCGCTTCCCACATACATATTTGCAAAAGAATTAACGTATGAACTGGTGATTCCACCAATAAAATCTAATCCGTTCAATTGCTTATAAGTACGTTTAAACATGTAATCCGCATAGTACGTTGTAGCGCGATTATCCTGGTTCGCCGTCATTTGATTGTCACTGTGTAACACGCGGGTTCTTAGGTAATGATTTCCGTTGGTACTGGTGATTAACTGTACAAAAGGATCCAAATTAAAAATGGTCTGGTCTTGTAAAAACACAGCCCCAGGATAGGCCCGGTATAAGCCCGAGGAGTCGTCTAACCAAGCGAAAGACATGTTGCCTTGCGCCAGCATCACATTGCCATTCAGGCCATAACTTAATCCAGTAATCTTCGAAGAACGGTGTCGAATGTTAAAATTTACCCGAGCCCGTTTCATGGCCATTTGCCGATCGGTAAAATTAGAAATGGTATCAATCACATATTTTCCGGGCTTGGGAGCGCCAATGTATCCATGGTCATAATTTACATTCCCCCCAACCACAACATCCCAGTTGTTATAGGCTTTTGCATGAATAAAATTTGCGCCTGTAATCAAGGGGAAATCGGTCCACCATTGAGCCCCTGGAACGGATGGCGCAGAATAGAACCCTGAGTAAAAATTAACCTTATTCAAGGGCTTGGAAGTTGGATAGGCTGTTCGGATGTGAATAGACCCTGATAGTGCGGAACTACCTGAGAGCACACTCGCGGCTCCTTTGATAATTTCCACTTGGCTAATGTTTTCTACTGGAACAAAGCCCCACTCTGGACGACCTGCATCGCCAGAAAGCATCGGCATGTCATCAACAATTACAGCCACTTTTGAACCCACACCAAAGGTAAATCCACTTCCACCTCTAATTTGAGGCTCCCCATCTAAAATATTTAACCCGGGTGTTTGATCCAAGGCCGTTTCTATGCTTCGGGTATTTTTATTTTCGATGAGGGATGGTTTCAACACCACCATAGTTACGGTTTGTTCTTCCAGGGGCTTATCAAATTTCCCTACCGAAACCGTTACCTGATCTTTCTTAATGCTGTATGGTTTCAGGGTAACATTCACTTCTACCACCTCATTAGGTGCTAAATTTAGAGACAAGGTATCATTGCGCATGCCTGAAAAACGCACTACTACTTTTACAGCGCCTGAGGGAAGGAACAACTCATAGTACCCATTGGCATCTGTTTGAGCACCGATGGTAATGTCCTTTCGAAACACGAGGGTTGCCCCTTCAATGGGTTCATTGTTTTCTCCCCGAACAATTCCTTTAACGGTGGACTGACTGTACCCAACCAAGGTTGTTACAAGCCCCAATACAATCAATACGTACTTCAATTTCTTTAATTAACCGAGAACTTCGTTGAAAAGACATTTCCTTTTTGGTCGATCAGACGTGCCACGTAGATTCCTGCTGTTAGAGAAATTGTAGCTTTTCCATTGACCAACCCGTTATAAACTTCAACCCCATTCATGGAATAAACCATCAAGGCGCCTTGAGTTTGTCCGAACAAGCTCAATTCCTCATTGGCATAGTTGACATGCATTGGCTCGATTGACGCTTCATTAAGTCCAACTGCGCCATTGTAAATGAGCGAGATATCATCAATTAGCACCTCATCATTCGAAGCACCACCACCCGGAGTTGAGTTGGTAGCGAAGGTAACCAAAACATACCCTGGCAACAATCCAGGATTCGCTGTATACGTAAATGGAATTGACTTGCGCACCCAATTTCCTCCCGTTGCGGCATAATTCAATTCAGCCGTGGCAATAATGTGTGACTGAGAATTCGCATCAATTGGATCGTGCACATCAAAGGCATCATGTAAAATAGCATGAATACGCGCATTTTGACTTCCTCCACCTACTTGCGTATACTTTACCCAAAACACGATAGAATCCGGAGAATCAACACATGCCTCAGAAAAGTTTACATCTGCGATAGAAGAATAGTTATAATTTGCTGCGTTGGCTGGCGTTGCACTCCCCATGTTAATTCGACCACAGGTCATGGTTCCGTTGGCAACAATTCCAAGTACGCTGGTAGACCAAATGCGGGCGCAATACATACCTGACGCACCAGCACGGACATTCGCAGAACGCTCAATCTGCTTATTTGCAAAGCCTGAAAGATTTCCTGATCCAGTCTTAAAACTATTCCAATTTATAGGCTCTTCGGTAGGCGCTGTTACATTTTCCCATAGCTCCATGTCGCTGTTCCCAATTTGGGTCTGAGCACTGTATAAAAAGGATAAAGTAAGGCCAAAACATAGGGTAATCTTTTTCATAGCTTGTTCATTTAATTTTAACAAATATAAAAAGATAGATTAAATGGTGACCTTTTTGGCCAAACATAGTAAAGTAAGCTTAAATTTGTTGGTATGGAGCAGCGCGCTTATCAACTCATGGAGCATTTCGGAACTTTACAGGGTGAAGGGTTCCATACTGGACGTTCAGCGTACTTTCTTCGATTATCTGGATGTGATGTTGGATGTGTTTGGTGCGACGTAAAGGAAAGTTGGGATGTAGCTGCAGGTAAAGCCTATTCACTGGAGGAAATCAAGGCGCTGAGCGAGGGGTTCGATTTCATTGTCATCACGGGCGGGGAGCCTGCCATGCACGATTTATCGGCATTAACCGACATGCTTCAAACGGAAAATAAATATATTTCCATAGAAACCTCGGGTTGTTATGCATTGAATGGCGCCGTACATTGGTATACCTTTTCTCCTAAAAAATTTAAAAAGCCTCATCCTGAAGCCTATGCGCTAGCAAATGAGTTGAAGGTCGTAATTTACCATCTCTCAGACATAGCCTGGGCGGAAGAACATGCCAAACAAGTGAACGAGAATTGTTTACTGTACCTTCAACCCGAATGGAGTAAAAAAGACGAACTCCAGGAACAAATCATTGATTTCATAATGCGTAACCCTCGATGGAGGTTATCGTTACAAACCCATAAATTTCTAAATATTCCCTGATGAATCGATTAGAACGCACCAGCTTGTTGGTCATTGTATGCATGCTTATTAGTCATTTGTCCTTTGCTCAATTTAGTAGTTCGAGTAAAAAGGCGACCAAGCTTTTTAAGGAGGCGCAATTCATTCCTACGCAGCAATTAGACCCTGAAACTCGAATGCCTGATTTCAAGGCGGGAATTGAGCTTGTAGATAAAGCGCTTAAAAAGGATCCGAATTTTTGGGAAGCCTACGTGCTTCGCGGAGAATATCACATGAATCTGCGCGACAAATCAGGCGCTATAGAAGATTTCGAAAATGCACTACGTGTATCTCCCAACCATTCTAGAACGGGAATGACATTTTACCGCCTTGCTGATTTATACCTTGACCAAGGCACCTACGACAAGGCACTTGCTAATATTAAATCCTTTATCAATCATCCCAATGCAAATGAAGAATATTTAAAATCAGGTTACTCAATTTATGACAACGCGCTTTTTGCCATTGATGCGATAAAGCACCCTAAGCCCTTCAATCCCGTCAATGCTGGCCCAGGAGTGAATACGCAATTTGCGGAATATTACCCTACCCTAACGGTGAATGGTAAAGAGTTGATGTTTACCCGCGCCTTACCCTTTGGAAGCACAATCCAAGAAGACTTTTTCACATCGCTTAATCGGGAGAATAGATGGTCCACAGCAACACCAATGCCTGAGCATGTGAATACTGAACACAACGAGGGTGCGCCTACGATTTCTGCAGATGGACGAAGTCTGATTTTTGTGGCTTGTATCGACGAAACTGGAACCTACGGGGAGCAACGCAAAGGAAAGGGTAGCTGCGATTTGTTCTTCACCCAAAAAATTGGTACTCGATGGTCAAACCCTGTAAATCTACCTGGAGATGTTAATTCGTATCATTGGGAAACCCAACCCTCCTTGTCTGCAGATGGTAAAACCTTGTATTTTGTGCGAGGCTTACGGGGCAAGGGTGCTGATCAACGCAACAGTGATATATATGTGAGTAAATTATCGGAACAAGGAAAGTGGGGTGCTGCTGAGCGCCTTTCCGATGTAATTAATACCCCTTTCGCTGAAGAATCCGTGTGTATTCATCCGGATGGAAAAACCTTATACTTTGCATCGAGGGGACATGCCGGAATGGGTGGTTCAGATATATTTATGAGCCAAATGGATAATCAGGGAAACTGGTCTAAGCCAAAAAATTTGGGGTATCCGATTAACACGAAATTTGATGAAAACTCATTAATTGTCTCGGCGGAAGGTAACCTGGCATTTTTTGCATCTGATCGAGCAGGAGGATATGGTGATCTTGACATTTACTATTTTGAACTCCCTAAAGAATTTCAACCTACTACTACTTATTATTTTGATGGGCGTGTTTTTGATGCGCAGAGCAACAATCCAATTCCAGGTCATTTTACGCTTAAAGATATTGCCTCAGGTGAGGTCATCATCGTAAGTAATGCAGATGCGATTAACGGAACTTTTACTGTTCCTTTGCCCTCAAATCGTCAATATGTGATTGAGGTCACGTATGACGGATATGCCATGACTTCCTTGGGTTTTGATTTAACATATAATACCAATCAAACATCGTATCACTTGGACATTCCCATGAATCCATTGAACAGTGGTACAGCGAATATTCTAAAGAACATATATTTCGATTTAAACAGCTCAACCTTACGGAAAGAATCCAACATCGAACTCAACAATCTCGCCAATTTCTTACGAACAAATCCCAACTTACACATCGAATTGGGTGGTCATACCGATACTCGAGGTAATGCGGAGGACAACTTAAAATTGTCGACGGAACGGGCAAAAGCTGTCTATACCCATTTAATTCAAGTGGAGCGCATTGATGTAAATCGGCTAACTTTTGTTGGCCTTGGGGAACGTGAACCAATCATTATCGATTCAGAAATCGCCGCATTAAGCTTGGAAACAGAGCGAGAAAAGGCTCATCAAACGAACCGGAGAACCGTGTATAAAATCATTAAGCAATGAGTTTTTTCAGACTAATCCGAAGTATTAATCTGTTGCTCTTGGCGCTTACCATGGGAGGGGTTTGGGTATCTCAAACAAAAAACGCTACCCCTGTAATTGAATTCATACTTTTTGTTGTTTTTACCCTATTGGTGGCTGGAGCAGGAAATGCGATTAATGATTATTTTGATGTCCGTTCCGATCGAATCAATAAACCTGAAAAAATCGTCCTTGAAAAAACCATAAAGCGACGCTGGGCAATCATCATTCATTGGGTTTTTAATGCCCTAGCCTTGGTTTTATCATTATACCTAAGTTGGAGATTTAAAAGCTGGTTTTACGTGTTTATTCATTTCTTTACAACGTACCTGCTATGGACTTATTCCGTGAATCTAAAACGACGACTTTTTTGGTCGAATCTGAGTATCGCTTTGTTAGTTGGGATCACCCCGATCATCGCGTTAAAACCCATCTATGATTTGGGCATACAGCCCAATAATTTAGGGCCGGTGTTGTTGTTTTCTATTTTTGCTTTCCTCCTAAACTTTTCTCGAGAAATCATAAAAGACATCCAGGATATGGAGGGTGATTCCTTGCGAAATGTTCGTTCGTTGCCCATAGTTTACGGGAGCAATAAGGCGCGTTGGATTGCCACTGGAATTAGTTTATTAATCGTTCCTATTTACCTGATTGGATCCTTGTTGGATGCTTTTCCAACACGTTCATCATTTACCATCTTTTTCACAGGATCCGTATGTTTAGGCGCAAGCATCTTACTGTTTCAGTTATTTCATGTCCGCGAGAAACATATATCTCGGGTGCTGAAACTTAGTTTGTTCTTTGGTACCATCGCGCTATATTTCTTATGAAAATTATCCTTGGATCAAACTCCCCACGAAGAAAGGAACTGTTATCGCAACTCGGAGTAACTTTTGAGGTACGAAGCATTGACTTTGAAGAATTCGTTAATGAAAAGCTACCATACCGGGATATTCCCAAAGATATTGCACAGCAGAAACTCCGGGAATTATCCGCCACCAAATCGGCCGATGAACTGATCATTTGCGCAGATACCTTAGTTTTTATGGATGGTCGACCTATCGGAAAACCAAGTTCATTGGGGGAAGCAATGGAGATGTTAACCCTGCTCTCAGGAAAGACCCACGAAGTAATCACGGCGGTGGGCATCACCTTCCAAGATAGATATCTAATTTTCGATGAATTAACAACGGTTACGTTTGACCAACTTACTCCACAAGAAATAGCGTACTATATCAATACGTATGCACCACTTGACAAGGCGGGATCTTACGGGATTCAGGAGTGGATTGGATTAGTTGGTGTTCGTAGCATTGAGGGCTCATACACCAACGTAATGGGGCTACCTACCCGTAGCCTATATCGAGCACTAAAAGATTTTATTCAATAAAAAAGGGGCTCTTCGCCCCTTTTTTACACTAAACCCATTAAATGTTATTTGTCAGTTAATTCGAATACAACCCTGCGGTTATACGCTAACTTTAATTCTCGATCCTCAGATGTCGGATCATCTGACATTTCAGACTCGTTAGGCTTGTCTGCATTCTCTGCAATGATGGTAATTTGGTTTTCTGATATCTCATATTTTTCCATAAGGCGTGTTTTAATATATTCACCCCGTTGGTCATCCAAGTTTTCCAAGGTTTCACGCAGATCCTCAAAGGCCGTTGCTAAACTATCTTCTGTCTCATCGTTATGTGCATAAATGATTACCTTTTTAGATGGATTTGCTTTTAAATATGCAGCAACGTACTCAATGCATACTTTTCCTACTTCATTTGCCTTTTTGTCTCCAAATGCGTAATAAATCACTTGTGCTGCTATTTTCTCTTTTTCGGTCATTTTATCCGACACCACAGGTTCTTTTGTAATCACCACCTTGGAGAATTCAACTTGCGAAGCAGAGGTATCCACTTTGACACAATTGCATGGCTCGTTATCACTCATCTCTTTAATTCTTAAGTTATCGATATAGTAGTATGCCATGGCTAACACCGATGGAATCTCAGTGTATTCTCCCGTTGCCGCATCTCTTTCTTGCTTATTTACAGCAATTTTCTTTTGAACAACGGCTTGGGTTTGTTCATTAAACAAAAAGTTCCCGATTACCAACCCTTTTTCGTCTCCTTTTGCCACATAGACGCCACATACCTTATCCCACCCGGAATACGAATCGTACACTCTGTTTTTGTAGTTGTATATAATGCGGCTCTCCTCTACATTAATAGGTCCAGACTCCTCGCCTTCGGCTAATTCAATCTGATACTGTGAAGGTTCTTTCACAAACATCATCCCGATGTTATTTGTTGCATATTTGGAGGCCTCTGCCAAAGAGATAGACATCTCAACGCAGTACTTTTTGCCTTTAATCATGGTTTTTTGAGTTTTCCCTTCAAAAAATGGAATCGTAATGAAGCTTTTTTCTTTTTGTAATTTCCCTGGTTTGTAGGTTATTATTCCTGCATACCCCTTATTTCCATCTTTTGTATCATTGGTCGTGATAAAGGTATTTTTGTCGTTCCCCTCAAAGCGTTCAGTTTTGGGATCAACCGGTAATGCATATCCATACATGTTAACCCCCGCCCCAAATTCTCCAGCTCCATAAAAGACATCTGCAGGAAATGAAGTTGAAGCTTTTAACCCTTTCAGTAAAGAAATTTGGCCAGGCTCAGAAACCTCCACCTCGTCGCTTGAAAACTCATCAAATGTATATTTGAAGAAACGGGCTGATTTCTCACCCTTTTTTCCTTGCGCTGCGACATGAAAGGATAGGACTAAAGATGCACATAGGACTAAGCCATTAAAAATGTTTCGTTTCATATTCTTTTACGGTATTAATTAGCACTTTTACTTTTTCCGGGTCTATATCCGGGTATACGCCATGACCCAAATTTACAATATGTCTTCGACTTTCAAATGAATTCAGCAATTTATTTGTTTCAAATTCAATTGTTTTATTATCGGAATACAAAAGGCACGGGTCCAAATTCCCCTGTAAGGTTTTATTATCCCTGACCAAACTACGGGTTGATTTCATATCCATATTCCAATCTAAGCCGATGGATGTGCATGGTATTTCAGTGATTTCAGGCAAAGAGGCTATGGCACCCTTTGAGAATACGGTGAATGGGAACCCTTCAAACGCTTTAGCAATTTTGCGGATATAAGAAAGACCAAAAACCTCATATTGTTCTCTTCCGAGAATACCTGCCCACGAATCAAAGAGCTGTAACGCATCTACCCCTGCACCTTGTTGTTCTTTCATATATTCAATCGTGAAATCCGTGATACGACTTAACAACTCATGTGCCAAAATAGGATCGGTATACAACAACTTTCTAGATTCCGAAAATGTTTTTGAACCTTTACCCTCTACCATGTAGCAAAATATGGTCCACGGTGCCCCGGCAAATCCAATCAGTGGAACCCGGTGTTCAAGGCCTTGTTTGGTTAAACGAATCGCTTCAAATACATAGGAAAGGCGATCCGCCACATCCGGATTACTGTCTAACAATGAAAGCTCCGCCCGGGAACGAATTGTTTTTGGGAAGTAAGGTCCACGCTGTTCTATCATTTCATAGGTCAATCCCATGGCATCAGGTACGACAAGAATGTCTGAAAACAAAATGGCAGCATCTACCCCAAGTAAATCAACAGGCTGAATGGTCACCTCGGCTGCAAATTCCGGAGTTTCGACCAATTCTTTAAAGCCACTTAATTTTGCCCTTACTGCTCTATATTCCGGCAGAATGCGTCCTGCCTGCCTCATCAACCAAACCGGATAGCGAGGGATATCCTCTCCGCGATGGGCTTTTAGGTATAAATCGTTTATCAAATTCATGTGTCCAAAGATAGTTAAATGCTACCAATCAATCGGCTCACTCCCGATGGATTGTAAAAATTCGTTGGTTCGGCTAAAATGCTTACATCCAAAAAAACCGCGGTAAGCAGAAAGTGACGATGGATGTGGCGCTGACAAGATGAGGTGTTTTGAGCCGGTAATTAGTGCTTTTTTTGAATTCGCAAATCCACCCCACAAGATAAAAACGATTGGATTTTCTTGCTTTCCTAATAATTCAATGACAGCATCTGTAAATTGCTCCCATCCCATCGACGCATGACTGCCTGGCTTTCCTTCATGCACGGTTAATATGGCATTTAACATCAACACCCCTTGTGTTGCCCAACGCAATAAATTTCCATTACCCAACAAAGGCTTTCCGACATCCGACTCCAACTCCTTGCTTATATTTTGCAAACTTTTCGGGAGTGTAGTTACATCTGCGGGTACCGAAAAACAAAGACCATGTGCATACCCTTTTGTGGGATAAGGGTCTTGCCCTAAAATAACTACCTTAACGTCAGAAAAAGCACAGGCATCGAGGGCAGTAAACAGGTCGTTTTTCTTCGGAAATACATGGGTAGGAAAAGCTAAATACGCGCGCATGACCGCGGAATCAAGCCTATTAAAATAGGGCTTTTGAAATTCATCGGCCAAGTGCATGGACCAATCACTGGCTATGCTAGAAATCATGCCGCCGGAAAATCTTCGTGTATTTTTTGTAAAATTGCCGAGTGCTCACGATTGATTTGACCCAAATCAATAGACTCCATATAGCGAACCCGTTTCAAATAATTTATATCCGATAACAGCACTAAAAAAGACTGTGCAAAAAGTCCCAATGCCAAAAAATATACGCAGGAAAAAATCCAGTTTGAAACATTGGACCAGGGAAGGTAATGTGGGAGGATGAAAAGTAGGGGTAAGTTTACAATCAACACGATGAAAATTGCGAGTACTTTTTTCGTTGAACCCCAAAATACTGGCCGTTTGAAGGAACGTTCAACCCATTTCTTAATAAGGATCGTAATCCATCCTGCGTGCAGTGCACCCAACACAGAAAACGGCAGGAGCACCATCATCCGAATAAGTCTCTTTGTTGAATTCCAGGCATTCATTTCAGATAAATACCGTTCATTTTCAGTTATCTTGAGTAACGTTAGTTGTTTTTTGTATGATTTAATGCGATTCACCAAGGCCATTCGTTCTTCACGTTCTTGTTCACTCTGCCCATTGATCCAATTGGCTAAACTCATGGAATACTCCCACCGTTCCTCCAGCGTAAATTGATCATCAAAGCAGGTAGGATGCATACCTTTTCTGGTAAACATCATAAGATCCTCGTGAACATCGGCCCACTCGGGATCGTGGACATCGGTCACTAAGCTTCGCATGTCGGCCTCCAAGATGCGCGTAACCTCAGTTATCGTTTTGGCGGGGTTCTCTTCAAAATCTGCTCGAAAATCATTTAACCGAATCCTTTTTCCTGCCGCAATCAGAACATCACTTCTTCGCAGGTTAAAGTCGGTGTAGTTGACACCAAGGCCTTGTAAGTAAATTTCCTTCTTCCAATCAGCATACTCGAGGGCAGAAAAACCAATTCGAGCGGGGCCTTTTTTTATGGAATGCAAGCGGCGTTGAATCCGGTCGTCTGTAAAGCCCTCACCAAAAATCAAAATATTTCGATTGCGACTCAGCACAATGTTTGTTTTTTCAAAAATCTTAGCATTTTTCACCTTGGTATCTACCCCATCGCGTTGGCGATAAATCGGTAGCATGTGCGCTGCCCAAAGAAAAGGTCTCGTAAATTTATTGAACACATCAGACCGTGTCATGAAAAAAACAATAGGTTTTCGTTGAGATGCAAGGAGTAATGGATCCATAAAAGAACCTTGATGATTGCTTACAAAAATGGTCCTTCCAAAAAAATAGTTACTCGTATTAAAGATTCGTATTTTTCTAAAATATAATCGAAAGGAATAATGGAATGCCACAAAGAGAAATAGATACAATATGCGCATAGCAGACAAAAATACAGATAATCCATGGTTAATTTCAACATTTGTCCTTTCAAAAATTCACAAACAACCAATTTATGGAACTTATAAATGACTTAGTTTCGCTACATGAAACACATCGGAATCATTTGTGGTGGATACTCCTCGGAGTATGACATCTCCCTTAAAAGTGCAAGTACCATCCTTTCAAATCTTCCTGAGCCTTATATTGGATACCAAATCGTTATTTCAGAAAAAGGTTGGATTGTTCAAAATGGGTATAATCCCGGTATATTTGATTTAAACCAAGGAAACATAACATATAGAGACGGTAAAAGAGTCGAGCTGGACGGTGCCATTGTATACATACATGGGAATCCTGGAGAAAACGGGAAAATCCAAGCCGTCCTTGATCTGTTGTCAATTCCGTATGTGAATGCTAACGTACTATCCTCTGCGCTATCCTTCGACAAGTGGTTCTGCAATCAGTTTTTATCTTCCTTTAATATCCCAATAGCCAATTCAATATTGCTTCATGCGGGAGATTCAATCGACGAACATGCAATCATTCAAACCTTAGGCTTGCCTCTTTTTGTTAAACCCACAGATTCAGGATCCAGTTATGGGATTTCAAAGGTCAAGGAAGCGGGGCATTTAAGGAGCGCAATCGACCAAGCTTTTAAGGAAGGTAAAACGGTAGTGTTAGAATCGTTTTTAGATGGGGTCGAGGTCACCTGTGGTGTCTACCGAAATTCAGAGGAACTCATTGCCTTACCGCTAA
>Ga0247843_1005217_pt1 | contig 18329 bp, 15 predicted proteins | sample LaCruzMarch2017__FD_192420 | JGI IMG/M metagenome (GOLD analysis project Ga0247843, IMG submission 192420) | Freshwater microbial communities from meromictic Lake La Cruz, Castile-La Mancha, Spain - LaCruzMarch2017_8m | ecosystem: Environmental > Aquatic > Freshwater > Lake | place: Spain...
CGGTGCAGTGAAGGCCGCCGAGCGGCCTGTTCGATGTCATCGCCAGTGGTCAGCCCGCTTGCGGGCTTCACTGGCGGTGCCGTGGGCTTCAGCCCGCGGCGACGAGCAGGCCTGGAAAACCAGAGCTTTTGAGGACGCCGCCCTGGGAAGCCCCGTGAGGGGCGCCCACGATCGCTTGCCCGGGGTGCAGGCGCGGGACGCGACCAACCCCGGTCCGAAGCGAGGACGAGACCCCAAAGAATGCCGAGAAAATATGAAGGAAATGAGACCAGAGGACAGCCATGAATGGAGAGGGGCTCCGTTGAACGGTTGCGTTCGTCGTTGACCTGTCAGGCGTTTGCAGCCCCTCTCCATTCATGGCTGTCCTCTGGTCTCATTTCCTTCGGGGAATCGTCGGCGTGTTCGGCCCCATGGCGGGGTTCACCGTGCAGGCCATGGGTCCGCTCCGAGCGGTTCACCCCGCGCTACCATAGGTGGTCACCCTCGCTGCGCGAGGGTTGCAGGGAGGTGCCCTCACCCACTCGATGGGACGGCGGCTGCGACCGGTGAGCTCTCCGCAACCCTCGCGCAGCGAGGGTGACCACCTGTGGTAGCGCGGGGTGAACCGCTCGGAGCGGACCCATGGCCTGCACGGTGAACCCCGCCACGGAAGACCGCCCCAAAAGCCACGGAGAACTCGTCAGAAATGAGACCAGAGGACAGCCATTCATGGAGAGGGGCGCGCGGCAGCGCGGGCGAGGTCTCCCCTTGTGACGCGCCGCGCCACCGTGATAGACGCGCCCCCCGCTGATGAACCGCACCATGGACCTCTCGCCGCTCGTGACCTTCACGGTCATCCTCCGCCCCCCCGTCACCGAGCCCGGTCGCAGCCGTCGATGGAGCGCCCACTGCCTCGACCTCAACCTCGGCGTGTCGGCCAGCACCGCGTCGGCCGTGCGCATGCGCCTCGCGTCCTCCATCGCCGCGCACGTCGCCCTCGGGCCCATCATCAAGGACCAGCGCGAGGCCGACCCCTCCCTCTGGAAGGAAGCCAGCGCCGCGCCCCTCGTCACCCACCAGGTCGTCGAGACCGACGCGGGCACCGTCGCCGTGCGCTACGTGCAGCCCGGCGTCGCGCTCACCCTCGCCAACTGAAGAGGTGTTGATCCATGTCTCCCGTCGGCAACGCGGCGGGGCACGTCGCCATGCGGCGTCAGAGCGATTCACCGCACAGGGCGTGCGGGTTCATCGCTCTTCCTTGCCTGGCTCGCGCCGCGCCACGCTGCCTCGGTCCGACATGGATCAACACCTCTTGAGGCCTCAGCTCACCCGCTTCGCCAGCGTCTCCGCGAAGGCCATCGTGCCGACGGTGCCGCCCAGGTCGTGGGTGCGCAGGTCGGTCTCCGCGTAGAGCCACGCCACCGCGCTCTCCACCCGGCTCGCGGCGTCGCGCTCGCCCATCGCGTGCAGCATCATCGCCGCCGACAGGATGAGCGCCGTCGGGTTGGCCACCCCCTTGCCCGCGATGTCCGGCGCGCTGCCGTGCACGGCCTCGAAGACCGCGCAGTTTTCGCCGAAGTTCGCCCCCGGCACGACCCCGAGGCCGCCGACGAGGCCGGCGCACAGGTCGCTCAGGATGTCGCCGTACAGGTTGTCCATCACCAGCACGTCGAAGCGCGACGGGTCGCGCACCAGCTGCATGCAGCACGCGTCCACGATCGCCTCGTTGGCCTCGATGTCGTTGAAGCGCTTCGCCACCCGGCGGGTCACGTCCAGGAACATCCCGTCCGTCAGCTTCATGATGTTGGCCTTGTGGACCGCGGTGACCTTCTTGCGCCCGTTGCTGCGCGCATACCTGAACGCGTACTCCGCGATGCGCTGGCAGGCCTTCTCCGTGACGATCTTCAGGCTCTCCGCCACGCCGGGCACCACCATGTGCTCGACGCCGGAGTAGAGGCCCTCGGTGTTCTCGCGCACGATCACCAGGTCGACGTCGTCGTAGCGCGACGGCACGCCCTTGATCGACTTCACCGGGCGCACGCACGCGTAGAGGTCGAGCGCCCGCCGCAGCGTCACGTTGACCGATCGGAAGCCCGACCCGATAGGCGTCCCCACGGGGCCCTTCAGCGCGATGCGGTTGCGCCGGATCGACGCGATCGCCTCGTCGGGGCAGGGGTTGCCGTGCTTCTCCGCCGCCGCCGCGCCGGCCTCGAAGGGCTCCCAGTGCACCTTCACCCCGGTGGCCGCCACCACCAGCTGCGTCGCGGCCGTCACCTCGGGGCCGATGCCATCACCCGGAATCAGCGTGACCGTGTACTCCATTGTGCCTTCCGCTCCTCGTTGGTCACTGCGGTAGCCGATCGTCCGCGGGGCGGTCTACCGATAACGTCCTGACGCTCCGCGGCGTGCGCGAGGCCCGGCGCCGCGCCGCGACGAGGCCTGTGGATTGCAGTAGCACCATTGTGAGACTCGAGGCCCTAGAGAGGTGGTGTGCTGATGCGACGTGTGATCGGGCTGTTGGCGTGCTTCTCCCTGGGCTGTGCCAGCACCATCGATGGCACAGGCGGCCCCGACGGGGGCGGAGCGGGCGCTGACGCGGGCCTCCGTCGCGACGCCGCGCCCGACGCGCGGGACGTGCCCTATTTCGACACCAACGCCTACGACGTCTTCCGCGAGGACGCCTGCCCCGGCACGCGCCCGCCGGCGCAGCGCGAGTACGAGTGCGACCCGCTCGGGGGCGAAGGCTGCCCCGCGGACCAGGGCTGCTACGCGTACATCGAGTACCCCACCGTGCGCTGCGGGAGCGAGATCTACCGCGCGCGGTGCTTCGAGGCGGGCACCACGGCGACGGGGATGTTCTGCCGCAGCGGCACCGAGTGCACCGCCGGCGCGGGCTGCTTCGTGACCGGCGCGATGAACCGCTGCCTCACGCTCTGCCGCCTCGACGGCGCCGAGCCCCGGTGCCAGCGCGGCACGGTGTGTGAGCCCACCGACCTCCCGGACTTCGGTGCCTGCCAGTGATGCGCCCGTGGCGACTCGGGTTGCTACCGTGGCTGGCGCTGGGCTGCGGCTCGCGCACGGGCCTGCACGTCCGCGACGCCGAGGCGCCGCCGCCGCAGTGCGCGACGGACACCGACTGCGACAACGGGGTGTTCTGCGACGGCGCGGAGACCTGCCGCGAGGAGCGGTGCATCCCGGGCGCGCCGCTCATCTGCCTGGGCAGCACGGCGTGCGCGGTGGTGGCCTGCGACGAGGACGCGCGGATGTGCCGCACGACCCCCGCGACGGAGGACCGCGACCGCGACGGCTTCCGCGCCCCGCGGCCGGGGAGCCTGCCGGGCGCGCCCGACCGCTGCGGCGACGACTGCGACGACAACGACCCCGAGGTGCACCCCGGCGCGGTCGAGCGCTGCAACGGCGTCGACGACGACTGCAACGGGATCATCGACGACAACGCGACGCTCACGCCCACCGGCGACGCGGTGCGGGTGAGCGAGGCCGCCGTGGCGCCGAGCGGGCCAGGCGGAGTCCAGTGGACGGGGTCGCGTTACGGGGTGAGCTACTGGGGATACGACAGCGGCCGGGCGCACGTGTACTTCCGGCAGGTCGAAGCCTCGGGGGCCCCCGCGGCGGTGCAGCAGCAGGTGACCACGACGCCGAGCGACGCCTTCGGGGCGGCGCTCGCGTGGAACGGCCGCGTCCTCGGCGCCGTGTGGCAGGACCGTCGCGACCCGTCGGGGGGATATGAGATCTATTTCAACCGGCTGACCCCGGAGGGCGAGCGGCTCGGGCCCGACCAGCGCATCTCCTTCGCGCCGGGCTTCTCCATCAACCCCAACATCGTGTGGACGGGGGAGGAGTTCGTGCTGGTCTGGCAGGACGAGCGCGACACCGTGGGGCAGGGGAGCTACGAGGTGTACGCGCAGCGCATCGACGGCGAGGGGCGGCTCATCCTGCCCAACCAGCGCCTGACCCGCGAGCGCGCCAACAGCGAGGCGCCCGCCGTGGCGGTGAACGACACGGGCCTCGCGCTCGCCTGGATGGACGGCCGCAGCGGGCGCCGCGCGGTGTGGTTCGCCACCTTCACCCGCGGGCTCACCCGGGTCACGGCCGACCGGCAGGTGTCGCTCCCCGAGCAGAGCGCCATCGGGGCGCAGGTCGTGTGGAACCGCGACCGCTGGACCATCGCCTGGTTCGACGACGACGAGGCCTCCCCCGACCACGAGGTGTGGGGCGCCACCCGCGACGCCGCGGGCAACCCCCAGGTGCCGCCCCGGCGGCTCACCACCGACCCGGGCTTCAGTCGATATCCCAGCTTGTTGCCCTTGGGCGACCGGGTGTTGGTGGCCTGGGCCGACGACCGCGACGGCGCGCAGTACTCCCTCTGGGCGCGCACCTTCAACGCCGACCTCACGCCCCTGAGCGCCGAGTCGCGGGTGACGCGCACCGCGATGGGCCCGACGGCGAGCGTGTACCCGCTGCTCGCGCGGGGCCCCGAGGGCGACGTCGGGGTGCTCTTCCGCGACCAGCGCGAGGGGCGCATCCAGGCGTGGTTCACCCGGCTGCGCTGCGCGATTCCGCGCTAGGGCTCAGTCGCCGAGGCCGCCGTCGGTGAGCGCCACCGGGCGGTCGTTGCAGCCGCTCTGGTCCTCGCCGGGGATGACGATGACGATGTCCTGCGAGCCCAGGTTGGCGCGGCCGTCGCCGAAGAACTGCACCCGCGCCGGGAAGCGCTGCGCCGTCGCCGTGCGCGGCAGCCGGTTCTGCAGGTCGAGCGCGAAGGTGAGCCGGGTGCCCGGGACCACCCCGTAGAAGGTCGTCGGGTCGAGGCGCTCGATGTTGCTCATCGGCGTGGCCGTGGCGGGGCGCACCGCGAGCACGAACTGCGACGCCGGGCGCTCGGGGTCGAGGTCGACGATGCGCGCCGAGGCGTTGAAGCGCACCTGCCGGGTGAAGGTCTCGACGGCGGTGACGACGCGGGTGTCGAGGTCGCGGCCGTCGGCGCCGATGTCGAACACCAGCGGCGTGCCCGAGGCCGTGACGGAGCTGGTGTCGACGGCGAGGCGGCGCATGTCGTCGCGGCCCGAGAAGGGCGGCACCCCGGAGCTGATGCCGATGACCCGCGCGTTGAGCCCGCGCAGCGCCGTGACCGCGTCGGCGTAGGAGTGCGGCGGGGTGGCGGCGGCGCAGGCAGGGCGCCCGGGGGGGCAGACCGCCGGGGCCGTGAACGACGTGGCGTTGTAGCCGTTGCTGTTGAGCGGGCCGTTGTGCGACGGGGCGTCGGCGACCAGCACCAGGATGGTCTGCGCGTTGGGACGGAGGCAGCCGTAGCCCAGGCGCCCGGGCACCGGGCACGCGGCGCGGGGGGTGATCCACGGGAGGTAGCCCGCGCCCGTGGCGACCTGGAAGAGGGCCTCGATCATGGCCTCGGGGTTGTCGCCGCCGCCGCCCGTCACGATGCCGTCGACGGCGCCCTGCACGTTGGCGATGCCGCGGTCGATGGGAGAGACGAGGGTAAATGGGATGTCCGTCGGGTCGCCGTAGTCGACGCCGTTGGGGGCGCGCAGGGGGAAGTCGCCGTAGGTCGCCACGCCGAACTGCACGTCGTCGATGGTGCGGGCGATGGCCGGCACGATGCTGCGCTGGAGGTTGGCCTTGATGTTGTCGATCTCGCCGTCCATCGACCCGGTGCGGTCGATGATGAAGAACACGTCCGCGACGCTCACCTGCGGCCGCGTCTCGAGGTTGACCGTGATGACCCCGGCGTCTTCCGCCAGCTCGATGCACGTCTCCGTCGGGCGCGGGCGCGGGGCGTCGACGGGCGGCGTGTCGGTGCTCACGTCGGGCGTCCGCAGGCCCGTGCGGGCGCCGCACCCGACGATCGTCGCGAGCAGCACCGGAGCGACGCGAGCCAGGCGGTTCATGGCGGGATTGTAGGGAGGCCCCGCGGGGTCGTCCACCCGCGGACTACTCCCCCGATGACGTGCGGGGGCGATCGCGTCCGCGCACCCGCGCCGCGTCGCGCGCGGCCTCCCAGCGGGCGCGGTCGTCGGCGAGCGCGTCGAGGTAGTCGATGGCCACCACCGGCGGGGGGTCGCCCGGCGGCGGCGTGTCCTGGAGCGCGTCGGCGAGGTCGGTGAGCTCGTCGGCGGTGAGGTCGAGCTGCGCGGCGCTGTCGCCGAGGGCCCGCGCGATGCGATGCACCACGTCGGGCGTGAGGTCGCCGCGGCGCACGAGCGTGTGCAGGCTCTCGGCGATCTCGGGCACCGGGAGCTGCGTCTCGGTGTGCACCGCGGCGGCGATGGGCGCGAGCGCGTCGGTGCCGAGCAGCCCGTCGGAGACCAGCACCGCGGCGGCCTGGAGGTAGTTGGAGACGGGCACCACCCGCGGGCCGTAGATGCGGAAGAAGCCCGGGTCGCTGCGCCGGTCGAGGTGGATGAAGATGCGGCGCACGACGTCGCCGCGGGCGGTGCGGTGCACCAGCCGGATGGTCTCGGCCACGACGTCGGCGTAGGTGCGGGACTGCTCGAGCACGGCGGTGAGCTGCCGGTCGGAGACGAGGCCCGCGAGGACGTCGGCGTAGAGGGAGTAGACGAGCGCGTCGGCCTCGGCGTCGTCGCCGAAGAGGGTCTCGGGGACGTGCTGGGCCACGCGGGTGCGGGCGTCGAGGAGCGCGGGGAGCTTGTACCCGACCTGGTCGCGCAGCGCGCGGAAGCGCAGGCGCAGGATGTTTCGCACCGAGGGCTTGAGGGTGAACTCGTCCCACGCGATGCCGTCGAGGCGGAGCTTGGACTCCAGGGTGCCGCGCATCTGCTCGGGGCTGCCCGAGAGGATGGTGACCCGGCTGGGCTGGTGCAGCCGCAGCGCCCGGATGAGCCGCGCGGCGCCGGGGACGGAGCGCTTGGTCTCCGGGGTCTCGACGGCGGTCTTCAGGAGGTCGAGCCAGTGGTCGAACTCGGTGTGCAGGTAGGTCTTGTCGAGGTCCCAGCGGAAGACGTGCTGCGGGGCGGGCGAGGGATCGCGACTCACGCCCCGGACGCTACCACCTCGCGGGCGCGGACGGCACGGCGCCGTCGGCGGGCGAGCGCGAGCGCGAGGCCGAGGCCGAGGAGCGGCGCGCGGGCGGCGCCCGGGGCCGGGGCGGTGGTGGAGCAGGCGCAGCCGCCCGCGGCGCGGGGCGCGACGGGGGCAGCGGCGTCATCGACGACGGGCACGTCGGGGGGGGCGACCACGTCGGTGACGATGCCCGCATCGGGGGTGGCGCCCGCGTCGGGGGTGGCGCCCGCGTCGGGGACGACGCCCGCGTCGGGCGGGGGGACGTAGGGCGTGGTGGCGACGAGGCGCGAGAGGTTGCCGCTGGCGGTGTCGTAGCCGAGGGCGCACGACTCGATGGCCTGGTCGAACTCCGCCGCGAGGTCGTCGTCGACCTGGTCGGGCTGCACCCAGAGCACCCAGACCACGTCGAGGTCGCGCGGGGTGTCGGGGTAGGCCGGCACGCGGCGCCCGTTGGCGGCGATGACGTCGTCGATGGAGACGCCCACGCGGCGCCCGCGGACGGTCACCGTGCGGCCGGAGTACTCGGGCGACGAGTCGCGGTCGACGCCGCGCGGGAGCATGGTGGGCTCCGCGATGAGGAAGGTGGGGCGCACCGCGGAGGCCGGCACGAGGCCCATGTTGTAGAGGTCGAAATCCGAGAAGCGGAACGACGGGCGCTCGGTGCGAAACTCCCCCGGGGCGATCTCCGTCCAGAGGTTGCCCTCCATCGGCGAGCCGCCGGTGTTGAAGAAGTAGCTCCAGTGAGCGCGGTTGACGGTCATCCCGTTGATCTCGTTGCCGCGGCCGAGCAGGGTGTCGCGGGACAGCGGTCCCGGGGCCGCCGCGTCCACGGCGCCGTCGCTCCGGGCGTCGGTGAGCGCGGGGACGTCGGTGAGCGCGGGGACGTCGGTGAGCGCGGGGACGTCTGCGGGGAGGCTCGCGTCGACGCCCATGGTCATGGCGTCATCGGGGGCACCGCCGTCCGCGCCCGCGTCGGGGGCGCCGAGGGGATACGGGGTGATCTCCAGGCGTGGCCCGTAGCGGTGACCGAACTCCTGGGTGCAGATGAGGTAGCGCCCGAAGTTGATGGAGCGGGGGTCGGTGTAGAAGCGCAGGGAGTTGAGGTAGAGGAAGCCGTCGAGGGGAAACGCGGTGCTGAGCGCGCGGTTGTTGTCGAAGACCTCCGCGCGGGTGTCGGCGCTGCTGCGCTGCCCGATGCCGCGCACGTCGTTGCGGATGGGGAGGTAGAACGCGAGCGGCTGCTGCGTGCTCGGCAGCTGCATCGTGGCGAGGTAGCGCCCCTGGTGGAAGCCCTCGACGTCGTTGAGGGCGTTGGTGACCTCGTAGATGAACGTGTACATCTCCCGGGTGTTGGTGACCGGGAGGCTCTCTCCGTAGAGGGGCTCGGCGGGGTCATCGGTGAGGATGTACCCGTGGCGCGTGACGCGGGCCACGACGATGGCCTCGGTGGCCGCGGGGACGAGCGAGAGTGCGGTGGCGGAGAGCGCGGCGGCGGCGAGCAGGCGGCGGGAGACGGGCTTCACGGGCGGTCCTCACACAGGGATCGAAGGGCTCGAAGGGCGCGCGGAAGCTATCACCGCCCATGCCCCTCGGAAACAGCGCCCCGCTGCGGTCGTGTCGCCGCGCAATGCGCCGTCCGCGGGTGCGTTGACGAGGTGGCGGGGGTATACGCTGCCCGCAGTGCACACGGGTGACGGTCCAGGCGCGTATCGGGATGATCGGTCGAGCCTCGCGGCGGAGAACGCGCGCCTGAGGGCCGAGCTCGAAGGGCTGCGCGGTGCGCGCCGGTCGCGCGCGCAGCGGGCGGCGGCCGTGGTGGCGGCGCTGCTGCTGGATGCGTGGGTGTTCACGCTGGTGGTCGGGTGGGTGAACACCCCGCGGGACGCCGAGGTGTGGCTCGGCTGGGCGGTGGCGGTGCTCACCGTGGGGATGAACGTGGTCGTGGCGAAGCGCGTGCTCCGCCCACGGACCTGAGAAGAGGGACAGCGATGGCAAAGACTGGCAACACGGTGCACTTCAACCCCGAGGGCGTTGGAGGCTTCCTGCGCAAGGGCGCGCTCACGCTCGGGCTCCTGGTGCTGGCGATGGTCGTCGGGTCGGCGAGCTGCACGCGCGTCGACCCCGGGCACGTGGGCATCCGGGTGAAGCTCGCGGGCACCGCGCGGGGCGTGCAGGACGCGCCCATCGTCGCGGGCTGGGTGGCCTACAACCCCATCACCGAGATGGTCGTGGAGTTTCCCACGAGCGTGCAGAACATCGTCTGGAGCAAGGACATCCACGAGGGTGCGGCCGCCGACGAGTCGATCACCTTCGCGTCGTCCGAGGGGGTGACCGTCAACGCCGACGTGGGCCTCGCCTTCCACGTCGAGGCGCAGCGGGCGCCGCGGCTGTACGCCCGCTTCCGCCAGCGCGACGTGCTGGTGCTCGCCCACGGGTACGTGCGCAACGTCGTGCGCGAGGCCCTCAACGAGGGCGCGGCGGTCATGCCGGTGCAGCAGATCTACGGCGCCGGCAAGACCCGGCTGCTCAACGAGAGCCTCCAGCGCGTGGTGCAGCGCCTCGGCGACGACGGCTTCGTCATCGACCAGCTCACCTTCAACTCCGCGCTGCGCCTCCCGGACAACGTCGTCGCGGCCATCAACCGCGCGATGGAGGCCACGCAGAACGCCATCCAGGCCGAGAACCGCGTGCGCCAGATCCGCGCCGAGGCCGAGCAGGCCGTGGCCCAGGCCCGCGGCGCCGCCGAGGCCGCCCGGCAGCGGGCGCAGGGCGAGGGCGACGCGCTGCTCATCCGGGCGCGCTCCGAGGCGCAGGCCAACGAGATCATCCGCCTCTCGATGAACCGCGACGTCATCGCGTACCGCCAGCTCGAACGCTGGGACGGCCACCTCCCAGTGGTCACCGGCGGCGGCAACGTCCCCATGATGACCCTGGACACCACGCAGGTGCTCCAGCTCCCGGAGGCCGAGCGCCGCGCGCGGCTGCGCGAGCTCCTCAACGCCGCGGCCCCGGCCACCTCCGCGGGCGCCACGCCCACGGGCAACGAGCACACCGACGCCGTCGCCCCCGCGCTGCCCACGGGCGTCGCCCCGGCCCCGACCCCGACCCCCTGAGACGTCGCCTGGGCTAGCGTGGCGTCCGTGCGCTCCCTCGTCGCGCTCACGCTCGCCCTGGCCCTCGCCGGGTGCTCCGGCACCGTCGGCGACCTCACGCCCGTCCCCGACGCGGACGCGCCGCTCGACGACGCGCCGCTCCCCGCTCCGCCGGACGCCACCTCCGACGCCCCGAGGGCGATGGACGCGGTCGATGCCACGGCGGCGGTCGATCGCCCCGCGTTGGAGCCCTGCGCGCAGCGGGCGAACGGCACGTGGTGCGCGGGCCTGCTCGGGCTTCCGTCGGGGGGACGGCTGCGCTGCGAGGGCGGCGTGGCGGGGGCCGTCGAGCCCTGCGCCGACGGGTGCCTCGACCTCCCGGGGGCCACCGACGCCTGCGCCAGCGACGCCGTCGAGCCCTGCTTCAACGACCCCGACGGGAGCTACTGCGGCGGCAGCATCGGGGCCTCCGCCCGCCGCGACGACCTCTACGTCTGCGTCGGCCGCCGCACCGCGCGCGTCGACGCCTGCGCCAGCGGCTGCGACGACCGCGCCGGCGGGACCGACGCCTGCCGCGCCGCCGACCCCTGCGCCCGGGCGACCTTCGGCAACGGGGCGTACTGCGGCGCGGGCATCGGCGGCGACGCGGCGGTGCTCTACAACTGCCAGGGCGGGCGCACGGCCTCGCAGGCGCGCTGCGAGCGGGGGTGCGAGGCGCAGCCGCCGGGCGTGGCCGACCGCTGCGCCGCCGCGCCGACCACGGGGCGCTGCTGCCTGCTGCGCCCGCCGGGGAGCTTCGTGCGGGGCTTCTCGGCGTGCGGCCGCGGCGGCTCGCACTACGGCATCGACTCCGGCGCGGGCCTCGGCACCGCCCTCGTGGCGGGCATCTCGGGCACCGTCGTGGGCGTGGCGACGGGGCACCCCAACTGCCCCTACAACGTCTCCGCGGGCACCTGCCCGGCGAGCTGCGTCAACCAGTTCAACTACGTGAAGATCCGCTCGGACTGCGGTGATCCATCGGACGGCGGGCGGGACCTCTACGTGTACTACCTGCACGTCGACCGCCTCGCGGCGGGCATCGGCAACGGGGTCCACGTCAACCAGGGCGACCTCATCGCCTACGTCGGCAACTCGGGGTGCTCGAGCGGGCCGCACGTGCACCTGGAGATCGTCCCGGTGGCGCGCGGCGCGTCGGCCTTCCTCAACACCTGCACCAGCGTCGACCCGGCATCGCGGTACTGCTCGTGACGTAGCAGGCGCGGGTGAGGTCCCTCGCACGGGACCGCCGCGCCGCCCGGGCGGCCGTCGGCTCAGCGCGCCGCCGCGATGACCTCCGCCGCGGCCCGCTCGCCCGACTCCACCGCGCCCTCCATGAAGCCCGGCGCCCGCCGGCTGGTGTGCTCGCCCGCGAAGTGCACCGGGCCCGCGGCGCCGCCCTCCTCGCCGCCGAGCCTGCACCAGTCGCCGGGCCCGTAGCAGGCGTAGCTGCCCTCGTGGAAGGGCGCCGCGGGCCAGTGCATCCGCGCCGCGCGCCCGGTGAAGGCGTCCGCGCTCCCGGGGAACACCAGGTCGAGCGCCTCGGCGAAGCGCCGCCCCTGCGCCTCGGGGTTGCTCTCGCCCAGGGACACCCCGAGCCTCCCTCCCGAGAAGGCCGTGAGCAGCGCGACCTCGCCGTCGGCGGCGCGCAGCGACTCCCAGCTCTCGTGGTAGACGCCGCCGTCGTGGAAGGTGGTGCCGCTGCTGCGGGCCTCGCGCCAGGGCCGCCCCGCGGTGGTGATGAAGACCTTGGTGTGGGTGCCGTAGGGGAGCTCGGCGATGGCCCGGCGCTTCCCGGGGGGCAGCTCGATCGCGAGCTCGCAGCGCCGCAGCTGGTTGAAGGGCAGCGCGAGGATCACCCGGTCGGCGTCGACCTCCGCGGTGCTGCCCTCGCGGTCGAACACGCAGCGCACCCCGCCCCCCTCGCGCGGCCGCAGCGCCACCAGGGCGTGGCCGGGCATCAGCGCGTCGCCGAGCCGCGCCGCGAGCGCCCGGGGGATGGCGTCGGACCCCTCGGCCACGACGTAGCGCTCGTCGCTGTCGCCGTAGAGGGCGAAGCGGTCGGGGTCGCCGCCGATCGCGTACAGGAAGCTGAGCGCGCTCTGTCCGTCGAGGTCGCGCCCGAGCTCGCTGGTGAAGGCCACGTCGAGCAGCGCCCGCAGGGGGCCGCGCACGCCGTTGCGGTCGAGCCAGGCGCCGGTGCTGAGCGCGTCGAGCGCCTCCGCCGCGGGGCTGTGGTGCGCGTGGCTCACCTCGCGGCCGCCGAGCAGCGCGCGGTCGCGCCGGACGAGCGCCGCCACCGGGCGGAACATCTCCACCACCTGCGCCTCGGTCCAGCTCTGGCCGAGCATCACGTAGCGCTCGCGCTCGATGGCGGCGTCGAGGCCCCGCTCGCGGTCGACGAGCGTGAGCCCGAGTTCGCCCACGAGCGCCCGGATGGCCGTGTGCCGCGTGTCGATGAGCTCGCCGCCGAGCTCTGCCTTGCAGGGGAAGTGTCCGCGCAGCGTGAAGGCCCGCCCGCCCACCCGGCGCTGGGCGTCGAATACCTGGGCGCGTATTCCGTGCCGGGCCAGGCGCGCCGCGGCGGTGAGCCCCGCGAGGCCGGCGCCGACGATCACCACCCGCCCGCCGCGCCCCGCGGCCGCCGCGCGCGCGCCGGGGAGGGTCGCGGTCGTGGCGCACCCGAGCGCGCCGAGGCTGCCGGCGAGGAGGGCGCGGCGCGTGGCCCGGTGTTCGTCGCGGCGCTCGATGCCCTCGGCGGTCGCGATGCGGTGCGCGTCGAGCCACGAGGCGAGGCGGAGCGAGTGCAGGAGCCGACCGAAGAGGGGGGAGCGCGGCACGGAGGTCCATCGGTGATACGCCATCGCGCGCCGCGAGTGAAAGCCGACCCGATGGGCGACCGTCGCTGCGGGGCCCGCCAGGTTGCCCCCGGTGCGCCGCCGAGCGTCGAGCCCGCTGGGCGTACCCGGGCGCGCAGGTCACCGGACCACGGCGGTCGTGCTGCTGCTGGTGGCGTCCCGGCTCCAGCGCTGCGACGCGACGAGCCGACAGACGATCGAGACGCTCCTCGGCTTGACTCGACGCACGGCCTACGCCCTCGAGCACCGGCCTCCGCCCTCCGAGGGGAGCGTCAGGGAGAAGAACTGCAAGGGTCGCAAGGGTCCCATGGGAGCGCCGGGCTGGGCGCGCGGCCGTTCCGAAGCATCACATGGTGGCGGGGTCGGGCATCGCTCCAACCTGCTCGCGAGTCCGATGTGCCAGCGCCGATGGCACTCCGCCTTGCGCCCCTTGCGGTTCTTTCCCCGACGCTCTCCCCTCGGAGGGGCTCAGCCCGTGGAGCAGAAGCTGGCTGCGCACCGGAGCCCGGTGTTGCACGCGGGCGCCACGGTGGTGCAGCACGGCTGCCCCGCGGCGCCGCAGGGGCGGCAGGTGCCGCTCGCGCAGAGCTGCCGCGCGAGGCACGGGGTCGCGCCCGCGCAGCAGGCCTGGCCGCTCGCGCCGCACGCCGACGACGCGGCGCAGTTGCCGCTGCCGCAGGTGAGGCCCGGCCCGCACGCCGCCACGCCGCAGCAGGGCTGCCGCCACGCGCCGCACGCGGCGGCCTCGGCGCACACGCTCCCGGAGCAGCGGAGGTTGTTGTTGCAGGTCGACCCCGGGCAGCACGGCCGGCCCGCGGCCCCGCAGGCGCCCGCGTCCACCGCGGCGGCGACGTCGCGCGGGGGCGGGCCGAGGTCGGGCCGGGCCCCGGCGTCGAGGCGCGCCTCGGGGATGTCGGGCGTCGGCTTGATGGGCTTGCCGAACTCGTCGACGGCGCCGTCGAGGATGGGCTCGGGGTCGACTCGGGGCGACCTGCCCGCGATGGGGACGTCGGTGGTGGCCTCGTCGAGGCGGCCCTGCGCGCAGGCCCCGAGCGTCGCCGCGGCGAGGAGCGCGATGGCGCCGACGGCGGCGCGGGCGGCGGTGGGCGCGGTCAGGGTCACGGGATGCCCAGGAGCTTGTGGGTCTGGAGCGAGAGGCGCCAGCGGGGGTGGGCGCGGCACCAGTCGACCGCGCGGCGCGTGTGCTCGGCGCGCAGCGGCCCGTCGCAGGGCTGCACGAAGAACGCCTCGAAGGCCCAGGGCTCGAAGTCCGCCGGGTCGATGCCCTCCTGCGGGATGACCACCTTCAGCTCGTGGCCCGCGCGCACCACCACGGCCGATCCGGCCTTCGGGCTCACGCACACCCAGTCGACCCCGGCGGGCACCGGGAGGGTGCCGTTGGTCTCGATGGCCACCTCGAAGCCCTCGCGGTGGAAGGCCTCCACCAGCGCCTCGTCGAGCTGCAGCAGGGGCTCGCCGCCGGTGCACACCACGTAGCGCGCCCCGCGGTCGGGGCCCCAGGCCCGGGCCGCCGCGCCCGCGAGCGCCTCGGGGGTGGCGAAGCGCCCGCCGCCGTCGCCGTCGGTGCCGACGAAGTCCGTGTCGCACCAGCGCGCGCACCCGCCGGCGCCGCGCGCCCGGTCGGCCTCGCGCCCCGTCCAGAGGTTGCAGCCCGTGAAGCGCACAAACACCGCGGCGCGCCCGGCCCGCGCCCCTTCGCCCTGCAGCGTGTAGAACAGCTCCTTGACGGTGTAGGCCATCGGCGCGCCCGCATCATGCCACAACGCGGGGCGCGTTCGTCCTCGCGGTGGCGCGGCGGGTGTTGCTATAAGCCCCCCCGCGGAGCCCGACAGGTCAGGGCGCGCGGCTGAGGGTGCATCGGTCGCATGCGACAGATCGACAAGCTTGTAGGTCACCTGATTCGCTTCGCGGGCGAGGCGCTCGTGGTCGTGTCCGGCGCGCCCGTCACCGTGCAGACCACGGCCGGCGAGAAGACCTCCAACCAGGTGCTCGACCACGCGAGCGTCACGTCGATGATCACCGAGGTCGCGCCGCCCGGGTGCCTCCAGGAGCTGCGCTCGGGCAAGGTCACCCGCTTCATCTACGGCAGCACGGCGATGAACTCCGTGACCGTCGAGGTCGCGCCCGCGCCCGCGCAGGGGACGTGGACGGTGACGCTCATCCCCGGGGCCTCGCCGGGCCTGCCGCGCTCGGCGGTGCTGCCGGAGGGGATGCCCGCCGGGGGAACGCCCTCGGTGCCCGTGCCGGGCGACGCCGCCATCGAGGCGATGCTCCGCGCCATGGCGCTGCGCGGCGCGAGCGACCTGCACCTGTCGTCGGGCATCGCCCCGATGCTGCGGCTCAACGGCGAGATGCAGCGCGCCGACGAGTCCCCGGCGCTCTCCTCCGACGCGCTCCGGTCGCTGCTCTGGCCCATCGTGCCGAAGCGCAACCGCGAGGAGTTCGAGCGTCGCCACGACACCGACTTCGCCCACGAGATGCCCGGCGTCTCGCGCTTCCGCGTCAACCTCTTCATGGACCGCAACGGCATCGGCGCCGTGTTCCGCCGCATCCCCTTCGAGATCCTGTCCGCCGACCGGCTCGGGCTGGCGCCGCAGGTGCTCGAGCTCTGCGACCTCTCCCGCGGGCTCGTGCTGGTCACCGGCCCGACGGGCTCGGGCAAGAGCACCACCCTCGCGTCGCTCATCGACCGGGTCAACGCCACCCGCGACGACCACATCGTCACCATCGAAGACCCGGTGGAGTTCGTGCACAACGACAAGCGCTGCCTCGTGCGCCAGCGCGAGGTGGGCGTGCACACCGAGGGCTTCCGCACCGCGCTTCGGGCGGCCCTGCGCGAAGACCCCGACGTGGTGCTCGTGGGCGAGATGCGCGACCTCGAGACCGTCGAGATCGCCATCGAGACCGCGGAGACCGGGCACCTGGTGTTCGGCACCCTGCACACCAACACCGCGGCCAGCACCGTCGACCGCATCATCGACCAGTTTCCCCCCGACCGGCAGTCGCAGATCCGCGCGATGCTGTCCGACTCCCTCAAGGGGGTCATCGCGCAGACCCTCTGTCGCAAGGTCGGCGGCGGGCGCGTGGCCGCCTACGAGGTGCTCATCGGCACGCCCGCGGTGGCCAACCTCATCCGCGAGGGCAAGACCTTCCAGCTCCCCGGCACCATGCAGACCAGCAAGCACCTGGGCATGATCACCATGGCCGACGCGCTCCTCGACCTCGTGCTGCGCGGGCTCGTCGAGCCGCGCGAGGCCTACCTCAAGGCCATCAACAAGACCGAGATCCGGCAGCTGTTCCACAACGCCGGCGTGACGATCCCGGACGCGTAGCAGGGAGAGGGCGGCGGCGATGGCGCAGATCGACAAGTACATCCAGCACCTGCTGCGCTTCGAGGCCCAGTCGCTGATGGTGACCTCCCACGGCCCGGTGGTGGCGCGGCTCACCTCGGGCGCCGAGAAGGCCTCGACGCAGACCGTCGAGCACGCACTGCTCGTGGCGGCGGTCCACGAGAGCGCCCCGGCGGCCGCCCTGGCCGACATCCGCGCGTCGCGCATGGCGAAGTTCCTGTACCCCCTCGATGAGCCCACGGTGACCGTCGAGGTGACCCCGACGCCCGGCGCCTGGAAGCTGGTGCTGTCCCCGCTGCCCGGGGCCTCCGTCGCGCGCCGCCCGAGCGAGGTGCACCCGGTCGCGCCGACCCCGTCGATGCCGCCCGCCGCCCTGCGCGGCGTGCCCTCGCCGTCGCGCCCCGCCATCCCCGCGCTCGAGCCCGCGCGCCGCGTCGAGTCCGTGCGCCCCGCGGCCGAGCCCTCGCGGGTGCCCCTCGTCGAGTCGCCGCGGCTCAGCCGCCCCGACTACGCGCGCGTCACGACGCGCCCGGAGAGCCCTCGCGAGCCCGCGGGCCCGGCGCCGTCGCGCGCCCCCGAGGCCGCCGCCGAGCGGATGTCCATCGAGCCCCGCACGCTCGACCCGGTGCCGGCCGTCGCCCCGGCCGTCGCCCCGGGCGACGACGACCGCGCCGGCGACACGGGCGGCATCGAACTGCTGCTGCGCCAGATGTCCAAGCTGGGCGCGAGCGACCTGCACCTCGCCACCGGGCGCCCGCCGTTGATGCGCCTGCACGGCGACATCCGGCCGATCCCGGGCGACCACCTCCCGCTGTCGGCGGACGCCCTTCGGGCGCTCATCCTGCCGACGATGAAGCAGGCCGCCCGGCGGGACTACGCCGCCCGCAACGACGCCGACTACGCCTACGAGATCCCCGGGGTGGCGCGCTTCCGCTGCAACGCCATGGTCGAGCGGCGCGGTCCCTCGGCGGTGCTCCGGCGCATCCCGATGGACATCGTGTCGGCCGAGGAGCTCGGTCTGACGCGCGCCATGCTCGACCTCTGCGACCTCCCCAAGGGCCTCGTGCTGGTCACCGGCCCGACGGGCTCGGGCAAGAGCACCACCCTGGCGTCGCTCATCGACCGCATCAACAGCTCCCGCAGGGACCACATCATCACGGTCGAAGACCCGATCGAGTTCGTGCACCGCAACAAGCGCTGCCTGGTCAACCAGCGCGAGGTGGGGGTGCACACCGACGGGTTCAAGCACGCCCTGCGCGCCGCGCTGCGCGAAGACCCCGACGTGGTGATGGTCGGCGAGATGCGCGACCTGGAGACCACCGCGATCGCCATCGAGACCGCGGAGACGGGCCACCTGGTCTTCGGCACGCTGCACACCCGCACGGCGCCGAGCACCGTCGACCGGATCATCGATCAGTTCCCCGCCGAGCGGCAGCCGCAGATCCGCGCGATGCTCGCGGACTCGCTCAAGGGGGTGATCTCGCAGACGCTCTGTCGGCGCTCCGGCGGCGGGCGCGTGGCCGCCTACGAGGTGCTGCTGGTGACCCCAGCGGTGTCGAACCTCATCCGCGAGGGCAAGACCTTCCAGCTCTACGGGGTGATGCAGACCTCGCGGCAGGTCGGGATGCTCTCGCAGCACGACTCCCTCTGCGATCTGGTGCGCACGGGCAAGATCGACGTGCGCGAGGCCTACAACCGGAGCTTCAGCAAGGGCGACCTGCGCACGGCGCTGCTCCACGCGGGCATCACCCTGCCGCCGGGGCTCGTGGCGCGGGACGCCTGAACGGCCGCGGTGGTAGGCTCCGCGGGGTGGTGCGTCCTGACGACGACGACGTAGCGAGCCCGCGAGGGCAAGACACGGCGCTGTCAGGCCGTGGTTCTCCAGCCGGTGTGAGTCCGGTCCGGGTAAGCGCCAGAGCGCCCGGTAGCAGGCCCCA